>ERZ773042.1106-NODE-1106-length-16492-cov-5.822474_pt1 | contig 16492 bp, 17 predicted proteins | sample MGYA00511664_ERZ773042 | MGnify/ENA primary metagenome ERZ773042 (study PRJEB29015, sample SAMEA2737984) | human oral metagenome | biome: human oral; feature: human-associated habitat; material: dental | place: China | collected 2036 ... | reverse complement strand
CCTACAAATATAGTCTCTTATTTGTTATTTTGATTTCATCCATCATTGCCATGCAACTACAACAGATGGCTGGAAAGCTCGGTATCGTAACTAAGATGGACCTAGCACAGGCAACTGCACATCATGCTCCCAAGTGGCTTCGTTATAGTTTATGGGTGATTTTAGAATTAGCTTTAATGGCGACCGACTTAGCTGAGGTTCTAGGCTCAGCGATTGCCTTAAATCTTTTATTTAAAATACCAATTATGGTCGCTATCCTCTTAACCGTTTTAGACGTATTTCTTTTGTTGTTGTTGATGAAATTTGGCTTCAAAAAAATTGAAGCCATTGTTACGACCCTTATTTTAACCATATTAGCTATCTTTACCTATCTGGTAGCTTTATCCAATCCAAGTATTCAGGGTATCTTTGGTGGTTATTTACCAACTTCAACTTTATTTAAAACACCGTTACCAGGTCATGAAAGCCAATTGACCTTGGCTCTAGGAATTGTGGGAGCGACAGTCATGCCCCATAATCTCTATCTTCATTCATCCCTATCCCAAACAAGGAAAATCAATCACAAAGATAAGAAGGATGTTCGAAAAGCCGTGCGTTTTATGACCTGGGATTCAAATCTTCAGTTGTCCCTAGCCTTTATTGTCAATTCCTTGCTTCTTATTTTAGGGGCATCTCTCTTTTTTGGTCATGCATCTGAAATTTCGGCATTCTCCCAAATGTACAATGCTTTACAGGATTCGACAATAGCAGGAGCGATAGCCAGCTCAACTCTGTCAACTTTATTTGCCCTAGCCCTCTTAGCAAGTGGACAAAATTCGACCATTACAGGTACTTTAACAGGACAGATTGTCATGGAAGGTTTCTTGCATCTGAAATTACCTCAGTGGATGATCCGTATCGGTACGCGTATTTTTGCCTTGCTCCCTGTGATTATTGTAGCCGTCTTGTTTGGACATCAAGAAAAAACTTTGGATCAGTTATTGGTCTATTCACAGGTTTTTCTGTCAATCGCTCTTCCGTTTTCAATCTTCCCCTTAATTTATCTGACCTCTAAGAAGTCACTGATGGGAGAATTCACCAATGCCAAGTGGAACACAATCCTAGGTTACGCAGTTTCAATCATCTTGACCATTCTCAATATCAAGCTTCTTTTCGATATTTTTTAAACTCGTTTGAAATCAATTATAGTGTCAGCGTGAAGGTTGACAAATAGAAAGTAGTAGTGATTGGTTCATAAAAAGAAGTACAAAAAAAAGAACAGTCGAAGCTGTTCTTTTTATTCTTATTTGAGACCGTATTTTTTGTTGAAACGATCCACGCGTCCATCTGCTTGAGTGAACTTTTGACGTCCAGTGTAGAATGGGTGTGAGTCTGATGAAATTTCCACACGGATCAATGGGTAAGTTTCGCCTTCGAACTCAACAGTTTCGTTAGAGCGTTTTGTTGAACCGCTAAGGAATTTGTAACCAGTAGTTGTGTCCATGAAGACAACTGGGCGATATTCTGGATGGATATCTTTTTTCATTTTGCAATATTTCCTTTCTGCCATGGTCTCTTTGCGAGCCATAGATTGTTACCCTACTAGTCTATCAGATTCTGATAAGTTTGGCAAGTCTTTTCCCTGATTTTATTAAAAATTTTGATAAAAAATCACTCCAGTGTTTACTGGAGTGAGGGTAGAAGAATGATTAGTTCTCTTGATTTGGAGCTTTTTCTTCTTGTTGATTTTTTACTTCTGTTTCTTTTACTGGTTCTGTGTTTTCTTCTGCTGATTTAGCTTCTTTTTCAGATTCAGTAGGTTCTGTTTCAGTTGATTCTGTTACAGTTTCAGCTTCAGCTTCAGCCTCTGTTTCTGTTGGTTCGGCTACTGGCTCAGCTTCTGTTTTTGTTTCAGATTCAGATTCAGTAGTTTCTTCTTTTACTGGTTCTGCGTTTTCTGCTGCTGATTCAGCTTCCACATTAGCTGGTTCCTTAGCTTCTTCTTTTTGCTCGGTTTCCTCTTTAGCTGTCTCTGTTTTTTCAGCTGTAGTTTCTTCCTTTTTACGTTCTTGAGATTCTTTTTTGATTTCTTCGACCGCAGTTTTAACGGTAGAGCTTGTTACACGTCCGACAGTTTGAGCAAAATCTTTACCAGACTCAGCTAATTCAGTAAATGACTCTTTTGTAATTTTACCACCTGACATTGCCAATAGACCAGTTACAACTAGTGCAATGCTAGCAAGAATAGCTAAAATTAAACCAAAACCGATTGAAATGCCATATCCACCAAAGTTAGACATGTATTTATTTACATTAAAGAGACTATTTAGTGTGACGAGAGTTGCAATTGCACCCGCAACAATGACACCAATTGAGAACCCTTTAGGCATTGCTTTATTCATATTATTCAAGCAAGCAAGAACAATAGATACAATAGCCGCGATAATGACAAACCACCCATCACCTTGGTAACCATTCACACTATAGGACCCAAAAGAACCTGCATTTAAACTAGCCCATGGCAAGAGTGAACCAAGGATTGCTACTCCAGCAGAAATGAGGATAAACAAACGATTTTTTTCCATTATTATGTCTCCTTTTATTCAGTTTGATTTATTATACCATAAACTGCGGTACAAAGAAACCGTATATTTTAAGAATCTAGCATATAAAAGGCCAAGAAAATTCTTTCTTAGCCTTGGTGAATCTGTAGAGCCTCTTTCAGTTCTTGGTATATTTGTTCGTTTTCTTCTAGACTATAGGAATTGGCGCCACTGGCTAATGGATGCCCTCCCCCGTCATGTCGTTTGGCTATCTCATTGATAGGAGTGATTTTACTGCGCATACGCACACGGAAGTGACCATCAGCTTGCTCAACAAAGATAGCCCAAGCCTTAACAGTATCAATTCGACCAGGTGCCCCAACAATCGCTGCTGTTTCAGCATCCGTAACCTTATATTTTTCCAAGATGTCTTGAGTAAGCAGAACGCGTGCAGCCCCATTCTCATCAACTTCTAAGTGATCATAAACATACCCTTGCAATTTTGCAATCTTGAAGCTCATGGTATCCATTTGACGAGACAGTCCAGCAAAGTCAAAATCAATTTCTCGGAGCTGGCCAGCTATTCTAAAGGTACGGGCACTAGTTGAAGGGTAGAGAAAACGCCCTGTGTCCCCGACAATTCCTGCATAGAGAAGTCGTGCCGCTTCACTAGACAAAGTTAGCTGATTTTCTTGAGCAAATAATGCAATCATCTCACTGGCGCTGCTTGAACTTGTATCCACCCAAGATAGGTCACCATAGATATCATCATTTGGATGGTGATCGATTTTGATGGTGAAATCAGCTTGTTCGTAGCGTTTATCATCGATACGAGGACGATTCGCTGTATCACAAATAATAGCAAGAGCTCCTTGGTAGTCACTGTCTTGGACAGTATCCATTTCTGCCATCCATGTCAAAGTCGGTTCATTATAGCCGACAGTTTTGATGGTCTTTTCAGGAAAATGGTGATTGAGCAAGGCTTTCAAGCCTACCTGACTTCCCAAGGCATCAGGGTCTGGTTTCATATGACGATGAATGACAATGGTATTGTATTCTTTAATTTTCTCTAAAATTTGCTGGCAAATTTCCATAAATAACCTCAATTCTTTCTCATTTCATTGTAGCACAAGAATTTTTATTTTTAAAATGAAAAAGATATGATATAATGGAGAAAGATAAATTGAGGAGGACGATATGGCATTAGCAAAAATTGTATTTGCCAGTATGACCGGTAATACCGAAGAAATTGCAGATATTGTAGCAGATAAATTGCGTGACTTGGGCTTGGATGTCGATGTGGATGAATGTACGACTGTTGACGCTTCAGACTTCTTGGAAGCGGATATCGCAATCGTTGCGACTTATACTTATGGAGATGGAGAATTGCCAGATGAGATGATGGACTTCTACGAAGACCTAGCAGATCTCAACTTGAATGGCAAAATCTACGGAGTTGTTGGTTCAGGTGACACCTTCTACGACGAATTCTGTAAGGCTGTTGATGACTTTGATCGTGTATTTGTAGCGACAGGAGCTGAAAAAGGTTCAGATTGCGTTAAAGTAGACCTTTCTGCCGAAGAAGAAGACATCGAACGTTTGGAACAATTCGCAGAAGAATTGGCTGCAAAAGTAGGATAAGAATCAAACTGCGCTGACTGGAAGAAGTCAGTGCGTTTTTTTATTAGTTTTTTTGGGATTTTACTAGCCTATTTAGAGGCTTTTTGATACAATAATTCAAATAAAGGAGGAGACTGTATGAACTTAGATATTATTCGCCAAGAAATTGATCAAATTGACGATCAAATCGTCAAGCTCCTAGAAGAACGGATGCACCTAGTTGAAGGGGTTGTCGCTTATAAAAAAGCATCTGGTAAGCCAATCTTAGACTCTAAGAGAGAAGAAGTTATTTTTGAAAAAGTCAAAAGTCGAGTGGAAGATACGCGCTATCAGGAGACCATAGTTGCGACTTTTTCTGACATACTCAAACGTTCGCGTGATTATCAGGATCAAAACATCAAATGAAAAAAGAACAATTCTATCCGCTCGGAATTTTTCTAGCTGCTATGTCAGGTGGCCTTGTCCGTTATTTTGTATCTAGTCAGTTGCCAGCCAGTCCCGACTTTCCTTGGGGAACCCTCCTTGTCAACTATCTGGGCATTATCTGCTTGGTCTATCTGGTAAAAGGCTATCTGGTCTATAAGGGGACTAGTAAGGGCTTGGTTTTGGCGCTGGGTACAGGATTTTGTGGTGGGCTAACAACCTTTTCTAGCCTGCTCTTGGACGCTGTGAAATTGCTCGATACCGGGCGTTATCTTAGTTTAGGCATCTACTTATTTTTGAGCATTGGTGGAGGTCTGCTCTTGGCTTATGTTCTAGGGAGGAAGAAATGGTAATCGTTTATCTTGCAATCGCCTGCGGGTTCGGAGCCCTGGTGCGTTATTTCTTTTCCCACTATAATCAACCTTCAAAATTGCCATTGGGAACTCTCATTGCCAATCTTCTAGGATGTTTTTTAATTGGCCTATTCTACAATCATGTGGAGTCCAAGGAAATCTATGCCATCCTTGCGACAGGTTTTTGTGGAGGGTTAACGACCTTTTCTACCTTGAATGACGAGCTGCAAAGACTATTAAGTGACAAGAAGATATTTTATAGCTATTTTCTCTTAACTTATATAGGCGGTTTTCTAGCGATTTTTTTAGGAATTCTGCTATAAATTTCTTTACTTTTAGGTGGAAATTTGGTAAACTGTATCTTGTGTGTAATGGACGCACAAAAATACAGTTTATCCGCTGAGGAAGGTTCCTCAAGATTGACAAAGATAGGAGAATAAAATGAATCCATTAATCCAAAGCTTGACTGAAGGTCAACTTCGTACAGATATCCCATCATTCCGTCCTGGTGACACTGTTCGTGTACACGCGAAAGTTGTCGAAGGTAACCGTGAACGTATCCAGATTTTTGAAGGTGTTGTTATCGCACGTAAAGGTGCTGGCATCTCAGAAAACTACACAGTTCGTAAAATCTCTAACGGTGTAGGTGTTGAGCGTATCTTCCCAATCCACACTCCACGTGTTGAAAAGATTGAAGTTGTTCGTTACGGTAAAGTACGTCGTGCGAAATTGTACTACTTGCGTGCTCTTCAAGGTAAAGCAGCTCGTATCAAAGAAATCCGTCGTTAATTCGACTAAAAAACTCTGCTCACCCAGCAGGGTTTTTCTCTAGCTCCCTTAGTTCAATGGATATAACAACTCCCTCCTAAGGAGTAGTTGCAGGTTCGATTCCTGCAGGGGGCATATAAACTATTGATTTTTATGTAGAAATCACTCAAGTTAAAATAGAACTTAAAAAGCGTGAGATCACGCTTTTTTGTTTTTTATAAATGATGAAAACGTGAGAATTTGCATATAATTATAAAAAGACAGGATATTTTAGTTAATTGCTTATAATTATTTGATTTTTTAGGAAGGAAAGAGTAAAATTTAATTAATATGATAATTGGTTAGGAGATTGACTATGAACGGTTTAGTTTTAGGATTGGATATCGGTATTGCCTCCGTAGGAGTGGGAATTCTAGAAAAAAATTCTGGAAAGATTGTTCATGCTAGTTCACGAATTTTTCCTGCTGCAACTGCTGACAATAATGTTGAAAGAAGAAAAAATAGACAGGCTCGACGATTACATCGTAGAAAAAAACACCGGGGTGTTCGGCTTAAGGATCTATTTGAATACTATGGTTTGTTAACTGATTTTTCTAAGGTATCCATTAATCTTAATCCATATCGACTTCGTGTAGATGGCTTTGATCAGCAACTTACGAATGAAGAGCTGTTTATAGCTTTAAAGAACATTGTTAAGAGACGTGGTATCAGCTATTTAGATGATGCTTCTGAGGATGGTGGTGCAGTATCTTCAGATTATGGCAAGGCTGTTGAGGAAAATAGAAAATTACTTGCTGAACAAACACCTGGTCAAATCCAACTAGAACGTTTCGAAAAATATGGTCAGGTAAGAGGAGATTTCACTGTTGTGGAAAATGGTGAGAAACGCCGATTGATCAATGTTTTTTCAACATCTGCTTATAGAAAAGAAGCTGAAAGAATTCTTAGAAAACAGCAGGAATTCAATAGTAAAATTACAGATGAATTTATAGAGGATTGTCTAAAAATCCTTACAGGGAAAAGAAAATATTATCATGGACCAGGTAATGAAAAATCTCGGACGGATTATGGACGTTTTAGAACAGACGGTACGACGTTAGATAATATTTTTGGTATTTTAATTGGAAAATGTACATTTTATCCGGATGAATACAGAGCTTCAAAAGCTTCCTATACTGCTCAAGAGTTTAATTTACTAAATGATTTAAATAATTTAACAGTTCCTACAGAGACCAAGAAACTGAGTGAGGAACAAAAGAAAACAATCGTTGAATATGCGAAGTCGGCGAAAACCTTAGGAGCCTCAACCTTATTGAAGTACATTGCTAAAATGATTGATGCTTCAGTAGATCAGATAAGTGGTTATCGAGTTGATGTAAACAATAAACCTGAAATGCATACTTTTGAAGTCTATCGAAAAATGCAATCGCTAGAAACAATTTCAGTTGGGGAATTGTCTAGAAATGTTTTAGATGAGCTTGCCCATATTTTAACTCTAAATACTGAACGAGAAGGTATAGAAGAAGCGATTAACACAAAGTTAAAGGATTCTTTTAGTCAAGACCAAGTACTTGAATTGGTTCAATTTAGAAAAAATAATAGCAGTCTATTTAGTAAGGGATGGCATAATTTTTCCCTTAAACTCATGATGGAATTGATACCAGAACTCTATGAAACTTCAGAAGAGCAAATGACAATTCTCACACGATTGGGGAAACAAAAATCTAAAGAAACATCAAAAAGAACCAAATATATTGATGAAAAAGAATTAACAGAAGAAATTTATAACCCTGTAGTAGCAAAATCTGTCAGACAAGCTATAAAAATAATCAACGAAGCAACTAAAAAATATGGTATCTTTGATAATATCGTTATCGAAATGGCGCGTGAAAATAACGAAGAAGACGCTAAGAAAGATTATATAAAACGTCAAAAGGCAAACCAAGATGAGAAAAATGCAGCTATGGAAAAAGCGGCGTTTCAATACAATGGGAAGAAAGAGCTGCCGGATAACATTTTTCATGGGCATAAGGAATTAGCTACTAAGATTCGTTTATGGCATCAACAGGGAGAAAAGTGTCTCTATACTGGGAAGAACATTCCAATTTCAGATTTAATTCACAATCAGTACAAGTACGAAATTGACCATATTTTACCTCTTTCTTTATCGTTTGATGATAGTCTATCTAATAAAGTATTGGTTCTAGCTACAGCAAACCAGGAGAAGGGACAGCGAACACCGTTTCAGGCTTTAGATAGTATGGATGATGGTTGGTCCTACCGTGAGTTTAAATCTTATGTAAAAGAGTCTAAATTATTAGGTAATAAAAAGAAAGAGTACCTTTTAACGGAAGAAGATATTAGTAAGATTGAAGTGAAGCAGAAATTCATCGAACGGAATTTAGTTGACACTCGATATTCTTCTCGAGTTGTTTTAAATGCTCTACAAGATTTTTATAAAGCGCATAAATTCGATACAACTATTTCGGTGGTACGTGGACAATTTACCTCTCAGCTAAGAAGAAAGTGGGGACTTGAAAAATCTCGTGAAACCTATCACCACCATGCTGTGGATGCCTTGATTATTGCCGCTTCTAGTCAATTAAGGTTATGGAAAAAACAGAATAATTCTCTGATTTCTTATAAAGAAGGACAATTCGTTGATTCAGAGACTGGAGAAATTATTTCATTAACTGATGATGAATACAAAGAGTTAGTGTTTAAAGCTCCTTATGACCATTTTGTTGATACATTGCGTAGCAAGAAGTTTGAGGATAGTATTCTATTTTCTTATCAAGTAGATTCAAAATTTAATCGAAAAATTTCAGATGCTACGATTTATGCAACAAGAAAAGCAAAATTAGATAAAGAGAAAAAAGAATACACTTATACTTTGGGAAAAATTAAAGATATCTGTTCTTTAGGGACTAAAACCCCTTCTAAAACTGGGTTCTATAAGTTTTTAGATTTATACAATAAGGATAAATCCCAATTTTTAATGTTTCAGAAAGATAGAAAAACTTGGGATGAAGTAATCGAGAAGATAATGGAACAATATCGACCATTTAAAGAATACGATAAAACTGGAAAATTAGTCGATTTTAATCCATTTGAGAAATATAGACAAGAAAATGGGCCTATTCGTAAGTACAGTAAAAAAGGCAATGGTCCAGAAATTAAAAGTCTGAAATATTACGATATTTTATTAGGTAAACACAAAAATATAACTCCTGAAGGGAGCCGAAATACTGTAGCTTTGTTATCTTTAAATCCTTGGAGAACAGATGTGTATTACAATATGGAAACTAAAAAATATGAATTTTTAGGATTAAAGTATGCAGATTTGCCTTTTGAAGAAGGTGGTGCTTATGGTATTTCTACAGAGACGTATAATGAATTAAGAGAGAAAGAGGGAATTGGTAAAAATTCTGAATTTAAGTTTACTCTATATAAAAATGATTTAATTTTAATCAAAGATACTGAAACGAATTGTCAACAAATTTTTAGGTTTTGGTCTCGTACTGGGAAAGATAATCCAAAAAGTTTTGAAAAACATAAAATAGAATTGAAACCTTATGAAAAAGCAAGATTTGAGAAAGGAGAAGAACTGAAGGTATTAGGAAAGGTGCCACCTTCCTCTAATCAATTACAAAAAAATATGCAGATAGAAAATCTTTCTATTTACAAAGTCAAAACAGATGTTTTGGGTAATAAACATTTCATCAAAAAAGAGGGTGACGAACCAAAACTCAAATTTTAAAAAATATTTAAAAAAGAGTTGCAAACGCTTGTACAATGTATTATAATAGTAAATGTAAGGGACGCCTTGCACAGTTACTTAAATCTTGCAGAAGCTACAAAGATAAGGCTTCATGCCGAATTCAACACCCTGTCATTTATGGCGGGGTGTTTTCGTTTTGTGAAAGAGGGAAATACGATGACTTGGAGAATTGTGCATGTCTGTCAGAGTGAAAAAATGCAATTGAAGTTGGATAACCTTTTAATTAAGAAAATGGGTCAAGACTATGTTATCCCACTGAGTGATATTTCGATAATTGTAGCAGAAGGAGGGGAGACTGTTGTAACTTTAAGGTTATTAAGTGCTTTAAGTAAGTACAATATTGCCTTGATTGTCTGTGATAATGAGCACTTGCCTACTGGAATTTATCATTCTCAAAATGGCCATTTTAGAGCCTATAAAAAATTACAGGAGCAATTATTGTGGACGCAGGAGCAAAAAGATAAATTATGGCAAATAGTAACCTATTTCAAAATAAACAATCAGCAAGATGTTCTTGCAATGTTTGAGAAAAATATTGATTGCATTCAATTATTAGCAGACTATAAAGATCATATTGAATATGGAGATAAAACCAATCGTGAAGGCCATGCTGCAAAAGTCTATTTTAACGAACTCTTTGGAAAAAAATTCTTACGTCTTACACAACAGGAAACGGATGTCATCAATGCTGGTCTAAATTATGGTTATGCGATTATGAGAGCTCAGATGGCACGTATTATTTCTGGGTATGGGTTAAATCCCTTAATAGGAATTTTTCATAAGAATGAATATAACCAATTTAACTTGGTTGATGACCTAATGGAACCTTTTCGGCAGATTATCGATGTCTGGGTCTATCAAAATTTACGAGATGAAGAGTATTTGAAATATGAATTTCGTCTAGCGTTGACAGATACACTGAACGCAAAGATACGTTATGGGAAAGAAACGTGTTCTGTAACGGTAGCAATGGATAAATATGTCAAAGGTTTTCTAAAATGTATCTCTGATAAGGATACTAGTAAATTTTACTGTCCAATGGTGTCGAGTGTAGAATGGAGCTAAAGAAATGAGGTATGAAGCATTGAGATTATTGTGTTTTTTTGATCTACCAATGGAAACAAATCAAGAAAAAAGAGTCTATCGTAATTTTCGGAAAGATTTAATTGCAAATGGTTTTGAAATGTTACAGTTTTCTGTTTATTATAGAACCTGTCCGAACCGAAGTTTTGCTAGTAAATTCTATAAAAAATTAAGTCAGAGTAATCTGCCAAGTGGGAATGTCCGTTTGCTAGCAGTGACTGAGAAACAATTTTCTGAAATGGTTTTAATCATTGGTGGAAAAACAAAGCAAGAAGAAGTAGTCAGTGATAATAAGTTGGTAGTTATATGAAAATGAACATTAGTCATCCATACAAGGATAAAATTTCATTAAGTTTTGGTCAATTTACTCAAATTGTAGGTCAAGATCAGCAATTAAAATACTATATTTGGCAGATACTATTATGGTATTTTGGAGGAAAAAAATATAGTGAGGAAGATTTAGTTCTATTTGAACAAAATGAGCCTAAAATACTAATAGACGATACAATGGTTTCCCGATCAGAATTCAGTGTTGTTCAAGTGTCCAATATCAATGATTTAATTGAACAAATGGAATATAAAAAAGGAACAGTAGCCTATGATTATATAAAGAAAAAGATTAATTCTATAGAGATAATGGAGCAAATTGAAAATATCAATGACAATCTAGATAGGATTTCACTTCTATTGAATCAGAAGTTGAATCTTCAATTAGATGACATTATCTATCATACCGAAGCAAAATATTTTAATACGGATCAATTGATTCAAAAGAATTTTTTACCATACTTTGGAACCAATGATAAAAATATATCCTTTGAGTTTGTAGATAATAAGATAAAGTTTTTATTATTTCTTTCCATGTTAGAAGTTATGGCGACAAACAGTTCTGAAAAGTTTTTGCTTGTCTTACGAAATTTGGACGATTTTCTATCCTATAATGATTTTGTTGAATGTTGCGAGAAAATGGAGTTTCTGACTAATCATAGCGATTCATTATATATTGTTTTATTTCCTTCCAATGAAGGTTATCTTCATGTCACGAAAGAAGTTTTAGAAGAAATCAATATTGTTTCCGATTATGTTGATCATTTTTATTCTCTAGAATTTATGTATGATCGCTTTATCAATCAGTATCCAATAAATCAAATACCTGATGAACAAGAATTTTTAACCTCTTTAAGAAAAATTGGATCCTATTTATTTAGCTCGGACATTCTCCACATGAGTTTATCTGTAGAAGATCAAGTAGCATTAAAAATTTTGAATAATTTGTATCAGTACAAAATGAAAACAAAATTCCGTATTGAATCAGTCAATCCAATGTTATTGAAATATTTGGAAGAATAGTATTGACGAGTGAGATTTAAGGCTTTATAATATTTTTGAGGGAACAAAAATCAAAATTGACGAATTTGAGGTTTTTGTACTCTCAAGATTTAAGTAACTGTACAACCGGGTTTTATGCCACGGGAGAAAACAAACAGTTTTTGTACTCTCAAGATTTAAGTAACTGTACAACTTTTGTACCAACTCATATCAAACCCTTTTTGTTTTTGTACTCTCAAGATTTAAGTAACTGTACAACATGCGAATGAAACCGCAAGAGCACAAGCTGGTTTTTGTACTCTCAAGATTTAAGTAACTGTACAACAGTCGCACGGCAATCACTGATGAGACTATTGTTTTTGTACTCTCAAGATTTAAGTAACTGTACAACAGATGATGATGTCTTTAGAATATCTAACTGGTTTTTGTACTCTCAAGATTTAAGTAACTGTACAACGCAGAAGCTCGTGAGTTCTTCAATAACATTGTTTTTGTACTCTCAAGATTTAAGTAACTGTACAACTTAAGAAAGTCCATTGTGGTCTTAGCATTGGTTTTTGTACTCTCAAGATTTAAGTAACTGTACAACCAGACTTACAACCTTCATTTTATCTTCTTTGTTTTTGTACTCTCAAGATTTAAGTAACTGTACAACAAACAGGAGCAATGGCAGATAGGGCATTTGGTTTTTGTACTCTCAAGATTTAAGTAACTGTACAACAACAACAAAGAATATTGTGTTGCGGTATTTGTTTTTGTACTCTCAAGATTTAAGTAACTGTACAACGTAGGTTGATTTCACAAAAGACCACAGAGCGTTTTTGTACTCTCAAGATTTAAGTAACTGTACAACTCTTCGTCTAGGAAACAAAATCAGGAGGCTGTTTTTGTACTCTCAAGATTTAAGTAACTGTACAACTAATTGTCTATGACGAAAACAAAAAATATAGTTTTTGTACTCTCAAGATTTAAGTAACTGTACAACGAACAATCGAGAGTACGCTCTGTATGACGGGTTTTTGTACTCTCAAGATTTAAGTAACTGTACAACAGGCATGGGTTTCTCATTACGCAATTATCAGTTTTTGTACTCTCAAGATTTAAGTAACTGTACAACTTGCGCCATATTTCATCCTTTCTTGTAATTGTTTTTGTACTCTCAAGATTTAAGTAACTGTACAACAGATTTGAAAATAGCAAGAGGGTTTTCATAGTTTTTGTACTCTCAAGATTTAAGTAACTGTACAACAGGATAAGAAAAATGGGGTATTCTTCACCAGTTTTTGTACTCTCAAGATTTAAGTAACTGTACAACTTCTTAATCACTTCATCGGTTGTATAACCGGTTTTTGTACTCTCAAGATTTAAGTAACTGTACAACCGTAGATTTCTTGCAAGGTATCGCCAAACTGTTTTTGTACTCTCAAGATTTAAGTAACTGTACAACCTATACGCTCGTTCAAATGCTTCCAGCTCAGTTTTTGTACTCTCAAGATTTAAGTAACTGTACAACTTTCTTCGTTCATTGCGAACCTCCTATTTGTTTTTGTACTCTCAAGATTTAAGTAACTGTACAACCCCAAGTAGATGCGGCTGGATTTGATGGCAGTTTTTGTACTCTCAAGATTTAAGTAACTGTACAACAGTCAAGCGATTTTCAACTTGTTCCTTATTTCTCTCTGTCTGCAGGGGGCAGTAATTCAATCAAAAAGCACTGAATGATCAGTGTTTTTTCTTGTCTTAAAATAGAAACCATTTCAGATGAAAATGGAGGTGTGGTATAATAGGAGAAAGTATAAGTGCTTATTTGAAGGGGAATTTCTCTCCTTATTATGAGTATTAGGATTTAGTTTTCTGAGAAAAATAATGATGTTTGAGTAAAGAAGGAAATGGAATGAAAATTTCTGGGACAAGTGGTAACATTACTTTTGACTATGAAAATGGCTATGTTCTAAAAGCAGAGGGAGAGTTGTTGACTGGTGGTAGCTTTATTGTATATAGGTCAAGCATACAGAATTGGGAGCCACCTTACAATCACATTCCTATCACGCAGAACGAGATAGATAAACTTGTCGAGGAAGTGAACTCCATGATGACGGAGCAATCAATTCAGATCGAATTTATCTGAGTTAGAGTAGGAGAAGGGTGATGAAAATTGATTACAGTGAACAGATGCTCACATGGGAGTGGGATAGCAATGAAATAAAGATAGAATTACCAGAAATCATTCATGCGGAATATCATAAAGATGAGAACATGGTGATGGTTTATAGTGGGGAAAATTTCATTAACAAAATCATTTTCTACTTTAGTTTGGAAGGAAAATTGTTAGGGCAACAAAATCTACTAGAAGGAACCCTAGATTGGAATCATAATGGGAAGCATCAGGTTATTTTTCAACATTTACATCATCTTCGCTTTAGCCCTAAATATCAGCGTATCTTCAGTATATTTCGCTCATCCAACGATTTTGACGTTCCATCAGAACTAGAGGTTTATAATTTAGAAGGTGATAAAATCGACCAAATTGAATCTCCTGCAGGGTTTACTATGCTATATATTTCTGAGATAAGTAAGAAGAAACTGAGAATTTTATGTGAAGCTCTTAATGAAGATTGTTTTGATAAATTTGGTCGAAGTGATTTCTATTTTAATTTAGATTTAGAAACTAGAAAATGGATAAAAGATGGCATCGCCTATTGAGGAAGAGGAATAGAAGACAGATTTTTATGATATTTTATGCTGAGAGATAATTGCACTAGGAGAATACAAATGAAACCAACAAAACTACAATGGGAAGATGTTATCCAGTTTGAAGAAGTAAAAGGTTACGGTCAGCATATCTGGAGAGATAGTAATCATTTTTATTATGTTACTGAGGAGGGAGGAATTGCCCCTCAGCGTGTAGTTTATGAATTACCAAATAAGCTGTTTGCCTTATTAGAAAGTGGAGAGAGAACGCAGTTAGAAATATTAAGTAAACTTCAGACCGATCGTTGGCCACCGACGGAAGAAGAGAGAAAAGAGTCTAGAAGAAAATTTATAAGTAAATATCCAGCTTCTTTGATAGATGTCCCTAAATATAGGAAATTGTTTTCTAAGGAAGAACTTAAAGAATTGATTCCAATTGCTGAGAAACAGTGGATCGAATCTGAAGGCAGACTTCCAGATGATTATGTATCACCACTTAAGTAAAGAAAGTATAAAATGAAACTGAATTCCAGATATTAGAGAGCTCTAATCCAGTTCACTGAAGCTATGAAAAAGCTTGTATCATTTGATTATGGTTAGAAAGGGAGTGGAAATGATAGAAAAGAGAAAACATTACAAAGAACTAGTTCATCTCGGAGAATTTAAGAACAAATTGACCTATTATGACTTTAAGACAAAGAAATTGTATTTTTCAATTTCAGAAAGAATTTCTAAGAGTCAACAGTACGTTATACTTTCCCTGGTGTTGTTCGTTCTTCATTTTATCAGATTTCTGAATGTTTTGACAATCTTTAGTATACCTGCTCACAAGTACCTTTATTTGATTTTATTCTCTTGTATTTCCTTGCTTTTCGGGAAATTGCTGGATATCTATTTTAAGAAAGATTTGGATTTGTATCCTGCTCTATTTACAGATTTGGAGTACTTAGAATTCTTAGAGGTAGTAAAGAAAAGTGGAGCTGTTGTTTCTTCCGTAATTCGTGGTAGCGTTATTAGTTTGTTAGTATCTTTAGTCGTCTTCCTGTTATATCCTAGTTTTTTGCCATTATTTTTCCACTCGATACTTTTGTTTATTCTCTATTTGTGTATAGCAAATAATTTGCATAGGTGAAAGAGGGTAATGGGTAGCTTGATAAGAAATGTACGCACCAACTAGATTTTTTTGCCTATGATAAAGAAGAATAAAAAAAGTAAAGAAAGTTCATTTGTATGACAACAGAAATTCAACAATACAAAAATTGTACGGTATTAAAAAACAATAATGATTATCAGATTCTGTGGAGTAGAGGGAAAGAAGTGCTTAATTTTCCCATTAGCCAGGAATTAGCAGAACGTGTTTCAAAATCAGAAAAAGACTCTTTAGAGGCAATGTTTTATTGTGAACATCATCGTTGGCCAGAGAAAGAAGAGTTAGAGGATTATAATCAATCAGATACGATTGTACATAGAGGCGATGGATTTGTTGTATATGAGACAGACGGCTATTACGAAATTAGCTTTTTTAAAGAAATTGGAGGAACCATGGGGCCAGAGGTTTGCTATCCTATTACAAAAGCATTAATGGATAAGGCATTTGAATCTTCTAGGGGAGCTTATGAAGTCATGATTTATGCTGAAACAGGGCACTGGCCTACATAAAATAGTGATAAATAAAAAATTCAAAAACTTCATATAAAATTTCAAAAGTTGGCTTCTCTTTTTATCTAAGAGATAATTGTCAAATAGTAAAGGTGAAAAAATGGAATCAATTTATGTAAGTCAAAAAGATATGTTGGAAATTTGTCAAGATGGTGATAAGTATTTCTTGCGTTATCCAACTTTTAATATTACCTGCCCAGAAGTGGTTAGAGAAATCCCCAAAGAAGCTGCAGATAGTTACATATCGGGAGAGCATACTGGCA
>ERZ773042.1104-NODE-1104-length-16527-cov-4.818055_pt1 | contig 16527 bp, 17 predicted proteins | sample MGYA00511664_ERZ773042 | MGnify/ENA primary metagenome ERZ773042 (study PRJEB29015, sample SAMEA2737984) | human oral metagenome | biome: human oral; feature: human-associated habitat; material: dental | place: China | collected 2036 ... | reverse complement strand
AGGGAAAGATGCCGAAGTGGATTGTCAAAAAATCTGCTGGGGATATGTTGAACAAGCATATAACTGTCTTTGTGAAAAAGCACAAAGTTGAGCTTATCTAAAAACATCAAAGATTACTTTTATTTGTTACATAATTCTATGTTTATAAATTTTTTGGTAAAACTTTGCATGTTTAAGATGCAAGGTTTTTTATTTTAAAATTTTTAGGGAGGAATGGTGTAATGAGTAGAAAATTAAAATTTAAAATGCCACATAGTTATGTAATAATTTTTATTATGATTGTAGTGGCCTTTATTATGGGAAATGTGATTGATGCAGGGGAATTTGATAGAATTACTGATGCTGATGGAAATACCGTTGTAGTTCCAGGGAGTTATCATAAAATTCCAAATATTGGAATAAGTTTATTTCAAATGTTTATGGGAATACAACAAGGCTTTGTTGATGGAGCAAGAATAATTTTCTTTGTTGTTTTTGCTTATGCTTTTGTATATATGATAATAAAAAATGGAACTTTTGATGCAATAGTAGGTTTTTTACTGAGAAGTGTTGGGAATAGAATAGAGTTTATTATTCCAATAGGGATGCTAGTTTTTGGAATTTTAGGTTCAACAATAGGTTTATTTGAAGAAACTTATGGATTAATTCCAGTTTTTATGGCAATAGCAAGTGTAATAGGTTATGATGCAATAGTTGGAAGTAGTATAATATACTTAGGAGTTGCAGTTGGATTTGCTTCTGCAACAATAAATCCTTTTACTATAGGGATTGCACAACAAGTTGCAGGAGTAAAATTATTTTCAGGGATAGAATATAGAATAGTTTGTTTCATTGTCTTTATAACAATTTCAATATTATATGTATGGAGATATGCACATAAAATTAAACAAGATCCTACAAAATCTCTTTTATATGGAGAAAATATAGAAACTGTTGAAATGATGAGCAAAGATGAATTGGTACAAATAAAATTCACTTTAGTACATAAAATAAGTTCATTATTATTTGTAATAACTATTGGGATATTAATGGTAGGAACAATAAAATATGGATGGTATATCAATGAAATATCTACTTTATTTATAATTATGATGATAGTTATTGGATTAGTATCAGGATTTTCTCCAAGTAAAATTGCAGAATATTTTATAGAGGCAAGTAAAGAAATGATGTTTGGAGCATTAATAATTGGTTTAAGTTACAGTATTCCAGTAGTTATGGACAAAGCAAAAATAATAGATACTATTGTTTATTCATTAGCTTCAATGTTACAAAATTTTCATGGAATGGTAAGTGCTCTAGGAATGTTATTTGTTCAAAACATAATAAATTTATTTATCCCAAGTGGAGGAGGCCAAGCATTAGTAACAGTTCCAATAATGGCACCAGTTGGAGAAATGGTAGGAATTTCTCGTCAATTAACAATTTTAATATATCAGTTTGGTGATGGATATTCTAATATTTTCTGGCCAACAAGTGTGTTCACAATGTGTGGAATTATGAGAATGCCTATAAATAAATGGTATAGATTTGTAACTCCTTTATTTGCAATAATATTTGTGGTAGAAATTATAATGATAATTATTGGAGTTTTAATTGGATATTAAGGAGTGAAAAATGAGTGTGAAAGAAAATTTATATAATAATGTGGAAAGATTAAAAAATGAAATAGAAAATATAAGTGAATTTATTTTTGAACATGCTGAGTTAGGAAATGAAGAATATGTTTCAAGTGCTTATTTAGTTGAAAAATTAAGAGATTATGGATTTAAAGTTACATATCCTTATTTAGATATTCCTACTGCATTTAGAGCTGAATATAAAAAGGGTGAAGGATTAAAAGTAGCATTTCTACCAGAATATGATGCACTTCCAGGATATGGAGAAAATAAAAATCAAACAGCTCATGCTTGTGGGCATAATTGGATAGCAGCTACTACCCTTGGAGCAGCTATAAGTCTTGCAACATTAAATGAAAATTTTAATGGAAGAATAGTTGTTATAGGAACACCTGCTGAAGAAACAGTTGGTGGAAAGTGTGAGCTTGTTGAAAAAGGAGCCTTTTCAGATATAGATGCAGTAATTCAAATGCACTTAGGAGCTGAAAATAATATAAATGTTTTAACTTTAGCTATGGATTCAATTGAATTTAATTTTTCTGGTGTAGCAGCCCATGCAGCTTGTTACCCAGAAAAAGGAGTAAATGCCTTGGATGCAGTAAACTTAATGTTTGCAGGTGTAAATGCACTTCGTCAACATATGAAACCTGATGCAAGAGTTGCTGGAATTGTAACAGAAGGTGGAATGGCGTGTAATATTGTTCCTGATAAAGCAAGTTGCAGATACTATATTCGTTCAAAGGAAAGAAGTTATTTGAAAGAATTAACACAAAAAATAATAAATTGTGCTAAGGGAGCAGCTCTTATGACAGGAGCAGAACTAGAATATCATAACTTTGAAAATTCTTATGATAATTTAATTTATAATGAAAGTTTAAGAAATTTATTAAGAAAAAATTTAGAAGATTTAGGTGTAGAAAATTTTGTTAATGATTTTGAAGCAAGTGGTTCAAGTGATATAGGAAATGTATCACAAGTATGTCCAACAGTTTATTGTGAAATTGACACAGGAGCATATCCTCAAGTTTTTGCTCACCATGAAAGTTTTCTAGATTATGCCCATGGAAAAAATGCAGAAAATACTTTGCAAATAGCTACAAAGGCTATGGCTTATACAGCATTACAAATTTTTTTAGAACCACAATTATTAATAAAATAAAAAACTGCACCCTCAATCTTGAATATAAGGTTTGGGGTGGTGTAAACATAATTTTTTCTATTATTCTTTTTCTTATTGTAAAAGCAAAAAACAATGAAAAAAGAAAAAGCAGTGGTATAAATAGTATTATTTGGAATATTTCCATTTTAAACACTTCCTTTTTGATAGTAAGTTTTTTCTTAATTAAAACTAGTAAGTATAATATATTTCTTGAGAGTACAGAAAAGTAAGATTTTTTATCTTATAGTATAAGGAATATAATATTTTTTTAGAATTGGAGTTATTTTTTCTATTTCAGCTAAAACCATTTGCTCACTAACAAAAAATGCCATTTTACTTGTTTGAAAATAACGTTTAATTACCTTTGCATTTTTTAAATTAACTATTATTTTTCCACTATAACTACCACGAGAGCGAAAAGTTTTAAATTCTATATTTCTAATATCAGAAAGTGGAATTTTTACTACAAATAAAGAAGGTATATAAAGAATTTCATCTTCTATATAGAAACATTCCCAATTTTTTCTTTTTAGTAAACTTATTGTAACTACAAGCATTATAATCATTATTATTATCAATATAAAAATCATCGAAGTATACATTTGATCTCCTTTCAACTTTTAAATATCCCACTCAGTGTTCTCTTTTTCATATAAGTCTTTATTTCTTTCTAAAATAAATTCCCTAACTTTTTCAGCAACATCTTTTTTAGCAAAATATATCTTTGTATCTTGAAAAAATCTTTTTAAACTAATATCCAAATAATAAATACTTTTTCCTCTAGGTCTAGAAAACTTTTCAACTTTTATCCCTTTAATTAAAGTGTAAGGAACTATATAAGCTGGATAAACTGAAAATAAATATCTATCTCCTAATTTTATTTCACTCATTACAACCATTCCTGTTTCAAGTATTCTATCTGATTTTAAAAAATCTTCTTTTGCAAATTTTAGAAATTTAGCTTTCTCTAAATTATCTAACATTTCAGTAATTCTTTTATTTTCTTTCTTTTTCATAATCATTGCAAATATAATTAAAAAAAATACAAGCACCCACATAATAATTGGTATCATAAATTTTATTAAAGTAGATGATAAAGGACTTTCCGTAAAACGTGGATATTCTTTTACAAATTCTACTTCTTTAAGATAAGTTTTATAGCCTCCAAATAAAATAAAAAAAGTATTTATTATCAAAAATATTACTTCTACATAGTAAAATCCTTTTGCTGATCTTTCAATTTTCAACATCCTATTAAAAAATTCTCTAGCTTCTAAATCTTTTTCACTTTCGTCAAATTCTGAAAATAAAATTTTTTCTACTTTTCTTTTTCTAAATAAATAAGCCATAAAAAATAAAAAAAAGAATAAAAATGGCATAAGCATCATATAATCTAAATCTCCCAATTAAAACACTCCTTTTTCATTTAAATTTTTTTTTGTTTAATATTAAATTTTTAATTTCCTCAGCAAGAATTTCTTTAGGAGAAAATATTTTTAAAGGTTTCCAAGAATTTTTAAAAATAAAATTTAAATAATATCTAGTTCCATTACGAACAAAAGTTGTAGTAACTTTTACATCTTTAATCCAAGAGTAAGGAATTATATAGGCTGGATAGATAGTAAATATATACTTATCACCTAGTTTAATATCATTAGAAAGCTTCCCAACTCTAACTATTTCATTTGATTTAAAAAAATCTTTTTGTGCTGAATTTAGAAGTTTAGCTTTTTCTAAATCATTTAGCATTTCAGTAATTCTTTTATTTTCTTTCTTTTTCATATACATTGCAAATAAAAATAAGAAAAGTGTAATAAGCCATAGAATAATAGGCTCAATAAATAGAAGTAACATTGTGTCTTTAAGGTCTGTAGAAACTTCTGGTAATTTTGCTTCTCCATGATTCACTACATATACACCAATCAAAATAAATAAGCCATCTATCACTAAGAATAATATTTCTATATAATGAAATGCTTTGGAGATATTTTCCATTTTCAAAATACTATAAAAAAAATCCCAAGCCCCTAAAGCTTTAGTACTCCTATCTAAGTCTAAAAATTGAATTTTCTCTATCTTTCTTCTTCTAAATGTGAAAGGTAGCAATAGAGATAAAATAAAAAATAAAGTAATAAGGGTTGTAGCTATAATTATTATAAATAAGATATATAATTCCATCTAAAACACTTCCCTTTTAAACCTTCCTTGCTCTATAATCTTAAAATATTCTTTTAAGTTATAACAAATCTCTTTTTGAGTTTCTTCTCTATTTTGAAGAAAGATATTACTAATATTAATTTTATCTTTTGAAATAAATAAAGTATATCCATCTTCATAAGGTAAAAAATATACACAAGCAAAATAAAATTTTTCACCAACTTGATGTGTAAAACCATAATAATCTTTAAATTCTTTTATAACTTCTACATAATCGCCTGAATATAGATATTCCATAAATCTAAATTTTTTATTAGCTGCATTCTGCTGAGTACTTTCAAACTCATATTGAGATAAGTTTTCCATTTTTTCTCCTTTATTTTCAAATATACTTATTATATTACTCCACGTATATATCATCTATAAAACTTTTTTTCACTGCAAAACTCCCCTTAATTTTCATAGGTATCACTAATTTCTACAGCATATTTTAAAAAATATTTTTTCATCAACCAATAATTTTTTAAAGATAGTGGTATTCTTAAAATTTCTCCTTTAATATTACAAATTTCCATAATAGGATAATCACTTTTTTTTACCTTTTCTTTTCCACTTCCAAAAAAAGCAACAAAAGGTATATCTTTTATTTCAAGAACTTCTATTTCTTGATTTTTATATAGAACTTTGATATTTCTATTCTGAACTTCCAAAGAATATTTTCTACTTTTAATCATAGCAGAAAGAAAATAAGAAAATATACTTATGCCAAAAAGAGAAAAAATTATTCCAAATATTCCAATTTTTAAAACTACACTAAGCACAAGAATAAAAATAAATATTATTAAAATAACTGTATCCAAAAGTATAAAATAAGTTTGCTTAAATGCATCTACTCTAAATTCATTAGGTACTTCAACTTTTTCTCTTTCTTTTATTCTTTTTATAGTAACATACATATCTGCTGCTAAGGTAATATATAAAAATAACAAGATAAAAGCAATAAAAGAATTTATAATTGCAAGATTTCCTTGTGTAAAGGATAAGCTCTCTTTAAAAAATAATTGTACTACTAAAATAGCAAGGGATATAATTAATAAAAATAGTATTAGTTTTAAAACTTTTTTTCTTGTTGAAAAATCTGGAATATTGTTATTAAAATCATTGTTCACTGTGAAACTCCCCTTATTCTTAAACTGTAATTTCTATTTGATTGCCTTCAATACCAACAATACAACTTTCGTAGTAACCATCACCTGTTGTTCTTGGTCCACTTACAACTTCATATCCATCTTCTTTTAATATTTCAGTCAATTTATCTACTTTTTCTTTGCTTCCAACACTGAATGCAATATGGATAAAACCTGTTCTCTTTAAATCTTTTTTTTCATCAACTAACTCTGGTTTAGTCATAATTTCCAAACGACATCCACTATCAAAAGTTAAAAAATAAGATTTAAAATCAGTTTTTTTATTATGATAAATACTATTTGATTTTGCACCTAAATACTTGATAAAAAATTCCTTAGTTTTTTCTAAATCATTTACATACATTGCTATGTGTTCTATATACATCTATCTTTCTCCTTTTATTTTTTTACTTTTTTATTATCATAAAATGCTTCATAAGTAGCCATTTCTAATTCACCAGAATCAAAAACAAGTTCTCCATCTTCTCCATAAAGTTTAAAATTTTCTTGTTTCCCATTACCTAGGGAAGCTGTACCATCAAGTGCATAAAGTAATGTTAGATAAGTGTCAGTTAGGACTGTGTCAACTAATTTGTATAAAATTTTTTCTTGTTCAGTTGAAAGTGCTAAGTCATTTTTTAATTTTGCTACAAGACTTTCATTTCCATTCATATATTCTTCTAATTGAATTTCTTTTTCTGCATAACACATTTCTGCAAATTCTTTGGCTTTCATTTAAAAACTCACCCTCTTGAATTAAATTTTCTTAAACTCATCTTTCACAAGTACTTTATATTTTTCAAAATACATTTTTAATAGAATATAGTCACTTATTTTTATATCCAACTCAGTAAATATATTTTTTTCCATATCAAAAATTTCTATAGTAGGAATATTATTTTCTCTTCTCTTAAATTTTTTAGCATAAAATTTAATAAAATTTATTTTCTCAAATTTTATAGATTTTATTTCATTCTTATCATATAACAGAGTAATTCCTTTACTATCTATATTTAATGAATATTTCCTATTCTTAAGCTTTTTCAAAAACTCATAAATACCATAAATTGTTATTGTAATCAAGCCAAGTAAATAAAAAATTCCCTTATAGCCTTTATAGTCTATTTTAATAAAAAGAATAGGTATTACAATAATAAATATAAGAAGTAATAAGCCATGTAAAAATATCTCAAAATTACTAATGAAAGCTTTAACTTCAAATTGATTTGAAAGTTCTAGATTTTTAAGTTTTTTCAATTTATTCTTTATAATATGAATATTTAAGATAATTAGAGGTAAAGTTATTATAAGAAGTAAAATACCTGAAATAGAATATCGTAAAATTATCATTTTTATATCTGAACTTCTATCTAAAAATATCAACTGAATTAATGTAATAACTAATAGTACTAGAAAAATACTTAACATTATTTTTAGAGCTTTTTTCTGTCTAGTTAAGTTAGGAATAAGAATATCCAGTTTTTCATCAAAGATATATCCTCTTTTATGAATTGGCTTTTTAACTGTAATTTTATTTTTTAAGTTCTATAGGAAAGATTATTATGATAACTACTATCAATTACAGAATATTTTACTATATTAGTTAAAATGCAATATAAAAAGCTTTCCTAAGAACTTTAGCATTAAAATTCTTAAGAAAGCCTTTTAGTTTTAAATATACCAAGCTAAACCGACTTATTAAATTCTCTTGAATTTTTAGCATCGTCCTATATTAAGAAAGTATCTAATACGATACTTTCTTAAAACCTAATTAATTGAACTCGCATTTGCTTTAATGTGCTCGCCTGTTTATACTTAAACTAATACCGTAAGTATTTTTTGCTTTGTAATTTGTACGAAACGGTAATCAGTTTAAATACCATTAAATCAGTATAAAGAACACTGCTTGCTTTGCAAATCCCATGCCAAAAACACCTTAACAGGTATCTTATTAATTAATATCGGACAATACTAAAGGAGGCTTCTGCTTTGATGCACTAAACCAATTTTTATCTGTAATAGTGTTATATAAGCTATATTCCACTACCACTGCTTTAGATAAAAAGCTTATATGCATCATCGCACTTATACCTCCTTTTATTTTGAATTACTATTGATTTTTATTTATGAAGGACAAATCTAATCCCTTTTTTAATTCGCAAACTCTAATTGTATAAACAAAAAGATTACTCTATAATCTTAGCAACTCTTCCTGAACCTACTGTTCTACCACCCTCACGGATAGCGAAACGAAGACCCTGCTCACAAGCAATCGGGTGAATAAGCTCTATAGTCATTTCTACATTATCACCCGGCATGCACATTTCTGTTCCTGCAGGTAACTCACAAACACCTGTGATGTCTGTTGTTCTGAAGTAGAACTGTGGACGATAGTTGTTGAAGAATGGTGTATGACGACCACCTTCTTCCTTGGTTAATACGTAAACCTGTGCTGTGAACTTCTTATGGCAGGTAACTGTACCCGGCTTAGCAAGAACCTGTCCACGCTCGATCTCTGTTCTCTGAATACCACGAAGAAGTGCTCCGATGTTATCACCTGCCTGAGCCTGATCAAGGAGCTTTCTGAACATCTCTATACCTGTAACAACTGTCTTCTTAACATCCTCATGAATACCTAAGATCTCAACTTCTGAGTTGATTACCAATGTACCTCTCTCAACACGTCCTGTAGCAACAGTACCACGTCCTGTAATTGTGAATACGTCCTCTACCGGCATAAGGAATGGCTTATCAACATCTCTGTCAGGATTTGGAATGTATGAGTCAACCGCATCCATAAGTTCCATAATCTTGTCTGCCCATGGTCCGTTAGGATCATTAAGTGCCTGAAGAGCTGAACCTTGGATAACAGGGATGTCATCACCAGGGAACTCATACTCTGAAAGAAGCTCTCTGATTTCCATTTCTACAAGCTCTAAAAGCTCTGCATCATCAACCATATCGCACTTGTTCATAAATACTACGATATAAGGAACGCCTACCTGACGAGAAAGAAGGATATGCTCTCTTGTCTGTGCCATAACTCCGTCAGTTGCAGCAACAACCAGGATAGCTCCGTCCATCTGTGCAGCACCTGTGATCATGTTCTTTACATAGTCAGCGTGTCCCGGACAGTCAACATGTGCATAGTGTCTGTTAGCAGTCTCATACTCAACGTGAGATGTTGAAATTGTAATACCTCTCTCCTTCTCTTCCGGAGCCTTGTCGATCTTATCGAAATCTACAACCTTGTTGGTATCTGATGGTAACTTTGTAGCTAAAACCTTGGTAATAGCAGCTGTAAGTGTTGTCTTACCATGGTCAACGTGTCCTATAGTACCAATGTTAGCATGAGGCTTGTTTCTATCAAATTTTGCTTTTGCCATTTCAAAAATCCTCCTTAAATATGTGCCTTGCACATCTAAATTTTATAGTTAAAATTCATTATATAATAAATATATCTTATTAGCAATAATCTATTAAAGTTTAAATCATAGCTATTTTTTCTAATTATAAAAGGTATTATTTACCCTTTCTTTCAGCTACTATCTTTTCTTGAACGGACTTTGGAACCTGCTCATATTTCTCAAAGAACATTGAGTAGTTTCCACGACCCTGTGTCTTTGAACGAAGGTCTGTAGCATATCCGAACATCTCTGAAAGCGGAACGAATGCATTGATCTGCTTACCGCCACCGATGTCTTCCATACCTTCAATGCGTCCACGCCTTGAGTTGATATCTCCGATAACATCTCCCATGTACTCTTCCGGCATAGTTACTTCAACCTTCATGATAGGCTCTAACAGTACAGCTCCCGCCTTAGCCATAGCATCCTTGAATGCAAGTGAACCTGCGATATGGAAAGCCATTTCTGATGAGTCTACTTCGTGGTATGAACCGTCAAATACATTGGCATAGATACCGAGTACAGGGAAGCCTCCCAAGATACCTGCCTTAGCAGCTTCTTCGATACCCTCTCCGACTGCCGGTATGTATTCCTTAGGAATAGCACCGCCGACAACGCTTGACTCGAACTTAAATACCTGCTCCGCATTGGCATCCATAGGCTCGAATCTAACCTTACAGTGTCCGTACTGTCCACGACCGCCTGACTGCTTAGCGTACTTACTGTCAACTTCAACTGTCTTGGTAAATGTCTCTTTATATGCAACCTGAGGTGCACCTACATTTGCCTCAACATTAAACTCTCTTAAAAGCCTGTCTACGATAATCTCAAGGTGAAGCTCACCCATACCTGAGATGATGGTCTGTCCTGTTTCAGGATTGGTCTTTGCCCTGAAAGTAGGATCTTCTTCTGCAAGTTTTTGCAGTGCATCTATCATCTTGGTCTGTCCTGCCTTAGTCTTAGGCTCTATAGCTATGTCTATAACAGGCTCGGGGAATTCCATAGACTCGAGTATTACAGGATGTTGCTCATCACAAAGTGTATCTCCGGTAGTGGTAGTCTTAAATCCTACTGCTGCTGCAATATCTCCTGAGTAAACTTTTTCAATTTCCTGTCTCTTGTTTGCGTGCATCTGTAAAATACGTCCAACACGCTCTTTCTTACCCTTAGTTGCATTAAGTACATATGAACCTGAATTAACGGTTCCTGAATATACTCTAAAGAATGCAAGCTTTCCTACGAACGGGTCTGTCATTATCTTAAATGCCAAAGCTGAGAAAGGCTCTTCATCGGAAGAATGTCTTTCTATTTCATTGCCGTCAAGATCCACACCCTTTATAGCAGGTATATCTACAGGTGAAGGCATATACTCGATAACAGCATCAAGTAACTTTTGCACACCTCTGTTACGATATGCAGAACCGCAAAGTACCGGTATAGCCTTGCAATCGCAAGTTGCTTTTCTAAGTACCTTTTTAAGTTCTTCTACTGACGGCTCATTACCTTCAAGGTATTCCATCATAAGCTCATCATCAAGCTCACAAATTTTTTCTACCATTTCTGAACGATAAAGCTCAGCGTCATCTTTATAATCTGCCGGTACATCTTCTACGGTAATATTCTCACCCTTGTCGTCATTGTAAATATATGCCTTCATTTCCATAAGGTCTATTACACCTTTAAACTCGTCTTCCTTACCGATAGGAATAGTCAGTATAATGGTGTTCTTACCGAGACGGGTACGGATTTGATCGACCGCTCCGTAGAAGTTGGCACCAAGTATGTCCATCTTGTTTATAAATGCCATACGAGGTACATTATATGTGTCTGCCTGTCTCCAAACATTTTCAGACTGTGGCTCTACACCACCCTTTGCACAGAATACACCTACCGCACCGTCAAGTACACGAAGTGATCTTTCAACCTCAACTGTAAAGTCAACATGCCCAGGTGTGTCTATGATATTGATACGATTCTCCAGCGCGCCCGGCTTAAGCTTAGTGAACTCTTGTAAAGTCCAGTGGCAAGTAGTCGCGGCTGAAGTTATTGTGATACCTCTTTCCTGCTCCTGCTCCATCCAGTCCATGGTTGCAGTTCCTTCATGTGTATCACCTATTTTATAATTAACTCCGGTATAATATAGGATACGCTCTGTGAGTGTGGTTTTACCGGCATCTATATGAGCCATGATTCCTATATTTCTGGTCCTCTCAAGAGGATATTCTCTTCCAGCCAATTTATTGCCCCTCTCTTAGAATCTATAATGTGCAAATGCCTTATTAGCCTCTGCCATTCTATGCATTTCTTCTTTTCTCTTAACGGCTGCGCCTGTGTTGTTGGCTGCATCCATTAATTCGTTGGCAAGTCTTTCCTCCTGTGTCTTCTCTCCTCTTTTACGAGAAAAAAGAGTAAGCCATCTAAGAGCAAGTGCCTGTCTTCTCTCAGGTTTTACTTCTATAGGTACCTGATATGTTGCTCCACCTATTCTCTTTGCTTTTACTTCAAGCACCGGCATAATGTTGTTCATAGCTTCTTCAAACACTTCTACAGCGTCTTTGCCGGTCTTTTCAGCTATTCTTTCGAATGCTCCGTATACGATCTTTTGCGCTACACCCTTTTTACCGTCCAACATAATGTTGTTTACAAGCTTGGTAACTATCTTGTTGTTGTATAAAGGATCTGCAAGCACATCTCTTTTCTGTATATGTCCCTTACGTGGCACGTTTCTTCCCTCCTTAATTAAGTCTTAATGTTAAAAAACATTAATGTGGCATTAGATCTTCGGTACTCATATGTTTCTCATATGCGTCGTGCTACTTATATATTTCATCTGCAACCCACAGATTATATACAATCCAGCACTACCTTGGGGTCTAATTATTTCTTATCTTTAGGTCTCTTTGCTCCGTACTTGGAACGAGCCTGCTTTCTGTTTGCAACACCCGCAGTATCAAGTGTACCACGAACTATATGATATCTTGTACCCGGTAAGTCCTTTACCTTTCCTCCACGGATAAGTACCACGCTATGCTCCTGCAAGTTATGTCCCTCACCCGGGATATAGCTTGTTACTTCCATACCGTTAGACAGACGAACTCTGGCAATCTTACGAAGTGCTGAGTTAGGCTTCTTAGGTGTAGCGGTCTTAACAGCTGTACACACGCCTCTTTTTTGAGGAGCGGATGTATCGGTCGCCTTCTTATGAAGAGAGTTGAATCCCTTTTGAAGAGCCGGTGCTGAAGATTTCTTCACTAAAACCTGCCTGCCTTTTCTAACTAATTGGTTAAATGTTGGCATTCTTTTTTTACCTCCTTTTAGATTGTATAAATTCTTAGGTTGCTGTGTAAGCAGCTTAATATGCCTGTAGGCATACCATCTTAGTATAGCATACAGGCAACATTTGTCAAGTATCGGATTTTATAATGTGTCTGACAAATATTTGCAGTTTTTTGATGAAGATTAATTAATTTGTCAGGGAGTTTGAGCCGGTGCATCCGCCTCTACCCTAAGTTTTTGCGTTCTATACATATCATAGTACTTTTTATGCTTATTTATAAGCTCCTCATGTGTGCCGCTTTCTATCACCCTGCCCTTTTCAAGCATATATATCCTGTCGGCACTTCTTATGGTTGAGAGTCTGTGTGCTATGATAAATGTAGTTCTGCCCTGCATAAGTACCTGCATGGCTTTTTGTATTATTTGCTCGGTTTCTGTATCTACTGAGCTTGTCGCTTCGTCCAGTATAAGTATTTTGGGGTCATAGGCTAATGCCCTGGCAAATGATATAAGCTGCCTTTGACCTGCGGAAAGTGTCTGACCTCTTTCTACCACCGGAGTATCTATGCCCTCTTTTAATGAACTTATAAAATCTCCCGCTCCCAAAAGTTCAAGTGACTCAAGTGCTTTTTCTCTTGTTATATTTTCATTTCCCAGTGTTATATTGCTTAGTATGCTTCCGGTAAAAAGAAAAGGCTCTTGTAATACTATTGCCATAAACTTTCTTACAGACTTTTCATTAAGCTCCTTAAGAGCCATACCGTCTATGTAGATCTCTCCTTTTTGCGGACTGTAAAACTTAAGCAAAAGGTTCATAATAGAGCTTTTCCCCGATCCGGTATGTCCGACCAAGGCTATGGTTTCACCTTTTTTTGCCTCTATATTAATATCTTTTAATACATACTCGCCTTCTTTATAGTAAAAACTTACGGACTTGAAACTGACAGCCCCCTTAATATCGCTAACTTCTTTACTTCCGGGGATTATTGATTTTTTATCAAGCAGTTCAAATACATGAGTGGCAGCAACACCGGACTTTTCCATTTCCGAGATCTGCTCCATTATCTGTGTAAGATGATGAAAATATATACCTATATAGCCTATATACACATAGAGCATACCTACAGAAGTAGGTGATTTGGTACTTAGGAAAAGTCTTCCGAAGTAATATATCATAATCACATAGGCTATATTCTTGATTATACCTACTCCTGTATAAGTGGAGCTTGCATTAAGTTTTAGCAGTTTTTCTTTTTGTCTGTAACTTTCTTTGGTAATTTCATCAAAGTCTTTTTTAAGTTTCTCCTGCTTTCCGAACACTTGCACTATGGACATACCCTGTATTGCTTCATTGATAAAGGCATTCATACTTCCAAGCTTATTTCTTATGATATTGTTATACTGTTTTGCCTTCTTGTTATAAAAATATACTAAAAATATGATCAAGGGCAAAATCATAAGTATGCTTAAGGCAAAGCCCGTACTTATAATAAATAATGCTATGTGCACTCCTATGATATAGCATATACTGATCATGATCTGCCCCATAACCTTGACATACAGATTTTGCACCGCCTCGGTATCGTTCATGATTTTGGATACTATCTGCCCTCCGGCACTGTTATCAAAAAAACTAAGCTCCAGACTTTGTATTTTTTTATAAAGATCAATTCTCATCTTTGATACTATCTTCATAGCCGTAATTCTAAGCTGAACTCCGCTAAGATATTGAAAAGCGGACTCCAATGCTGTAAGCAGTATATAAATTCCGGAAAGTCTAATAACCAAGCTTATAACTATCGGCTGTTTAACCAACTCATGATCCATTATATTTCTTATGACTATCGGAGCTAAAAGCTGTGCAAGCATGGCAATAAGCAAAAATATAAGTCCGAGGCAAAGATTTTTCTTAAAGTACAGAGCATAAGCTGCCAGTCTTTTTACATCAAGCTTTATCGCTTTTTCCTTACCTTCTTTTTTGTTAGTCATCATCTTCCTCTTCCAATTCCTGTATTCTGTACTGCTTTGCATACCATGTATCTTTGTTTATAAGCTGCAGGTGTGTTCCTTCCTCTGTTATAACTCCCTTGTCGAGTACTATAATATTATCCGCATTAACAAGTACCGATAGTCTGTGGCTTGTTATAATATTGGTTTTACCCTGTCTGTGCTCGTAAATATTTTTTATGATCCTGCTTTCAGTCTTTGCATCAACCGCAGAAAGACAGTCATCCAAAATCAAAAGCTCGGCATCTTTTATAAGTGCTCTTGCTATGGCAACTCTTTGTCTTTGACCTCCCGAAAGACTTACTCCTCTTTCTCCTATTACAGTATCTTCCTTATCGCTAAAGCCTTCTATATCGCTTTCAAGTCCTGCAAGGTTTATTGCTCTTTTTAATTCTTTTTCTGTAGCGAACTCATTTCCGAATAATATATTGTCTTTAATACTTCCCGAAAATAAAATGTTATCTTGAGATACATAGGCTATTTTTTTCATAAACTCGGGTTTTAAAAGGCTTTCTATATTGATTCGGTTTACTGAAAGCTCCCCGCTTCCTATCGGATACTCCTGCAAAAGTTGTCTTATAAGCGTTGTCTTTCCCGAACCGGTTCTTCCTGCAATACCTAAAGTCCTTCCCCTGCTTATCTGCAAATTGATGTTTTTTAAGTTCACTTCCTTAGACTGAGGATACTTAAAGCTGTAGTCTGCAAATTTTACAGTTTCTAATTCATCTTTTATAAGTCTTCCTTTATGGATTTTTTCATCTTCTTCTTCCTCAAGAACTTCATAAATTCTTTCAGTAGAAGCCGCTCCTCTATGTGCTACATTTATAAACTCTCCTATAGCGTACATAGGCCAGATAAGATAGGATAAGTAAATATTAAATGTTACCATATCTCCAAGTGTTATGGCTTTTGAACTTATCAGACCTGCGCCGTAAATCAAAGATATGGCATAGCTGATTGCTATAAATACATTGGATACTGGCCAAAAAGAAGCCGTAACCATCTCGGCTTTTAAAGTCTTTTCATATACATCCTTTGTACTTACTTCAAAATCTTTAAGGCTGCTTTCTTCAAGAACATATGCCCTTACCAGCCTTACTCCGTTAATGTACTCAAGTACCTTGGCACTCATGTTGCTTCCGGCTTCCTGCTGCTTTACAAAAAACGCATAAATATATTTACCGGCATAGTTAGTCATAAAGGCAACTATTGTAAGCGGTATGGTACAGTAAAGTGTCAAGATCCAAGACACTCTTATACCCATTACTATAAGTATAAGCGGCAAATAAAACAGTGCGTCAAAAAGTGCCAAAAGACCGAAACCGCTAAAAGTACCGACCGCCTCTATATCGCTGCTTGCTCGGTTCATCAAGTCTCCGGAGTCGAATTTTTCAAAGAATGTCCTCGGCATCTTCAGTATCTTATTCATTAAATAAGTTGACAGTCTGTATTCAAGTATTCTTGCATTCTTAAATAATATATATGACCATATGCAGGAAAGTATGTATTCACTGACTGCCAATGCACTAAGCCTAAGCACATAAGTTGTAAGCAGCTTTGTTGTGATCTCTTTTGTGGATATGCTGTCAACCGCCGCTCCAAGTACTAAAGGTCCTGCTATGGTTATGAAATTAACTATAAGCAATATTATAAGGGCAATAATATTTATTACTGCCCTTTCTTTAAAGTACCAATATAGTTTTGATAATTTTTTA
>ERZ773042.1097-NODE-1097-length-16581-cov-17.490923_pt1 | contig 16581 bp, 16 predicted proteins | sample MGYA00511664_ERZ773042 | MGnify/ENA primary metagenome ERZ773042 (study PRJEB29015, sample SAMEA2737984) | human oral metagenome | biome: human oral; feature: human-associated habitat; material: dental | place: China | collected 2036 ... | reverse complement strand
AGCGGTTAGAAAAGGCCCGCTCTGTGTCATTCTTTTGTGTGACTGCGTATTCTTCAGGAGAGAGCTTGGACTTAATCTCTTCATCACTGGGCTTAGTATAACGACTAGCATCAATAACAGGGTAGGCAGCTTGATTAACATCAATATGGCAATATCCATTAGGATTCTTTTTTAGGTAATCCTGATGATAGTTTTCAGCCTTAACATAGTTTTTTAATGGTTCTTTCTCAACAGCTAGAGGTTTATCGTACTTCTTAGCCACTTCATCAAAAACTTGATTGATGGTATTCAAATCTGCTTCATCCTTATAATAAACACCTGTCCGATATTGTGTACCTTGATCATTACCTTGTTTATTTTTAGAAGTTGGATCAATAATACGGAAATAATGTAGTAAGATTTCTTTGAGAGATATCTTTTTAACGTTATAGGTGATTTTAACCGTCTCTGCATGACCAGTTTGAGAAACCAATTCATATTTGGTCGTGTCGCCCTTACCATTTGCATAGCCAGACTCAGCATCAATGACACCTGGTACTCTAGAGAAATATTCTTCTACACCCCAGAAACAGCCACCTGCCAGATAGATTACCCGCTTATCAGCTTCTTTAACATCTTCTTTCTTTTTCTTTACTACTTCAGTCTTACTCATTGAGGCTTTTTTGATTTGCTCCGCATTGGCATGTGAAGAGTCAATTGACATAGATCCTCTAATCAAGAAAAAGAGTCCAAAACAGAGCAGAAAAGCGAGTATAAACATAATCATCTTCCATTTTGATTCCATTTTGTTACACCTCGTCTTTACTTAATTTCTTTCAGTGTTTTCTCAATATCTTCCTTGCTCATATAGCCAATATGTGTCTTGGCAAGAGAACCATCACTGCCAACAAAAAGAGCAGATGGATAAGAGCGAATTCCGTACTCTTTCAGCAATTCTCCCTTGGTGTCCATGAGAACAGGGAAGTCTTTGTAATCCAAAGACTTGTACCATTTTTTAAAATCTTCGGCTGATTTTTCACCATTAAATGTTGGAGATACAACCGATAGAACAACATAGTCTTTCCCTTCCTGCTCCTTGGCCAGATCATTCGTATCGCCAAGAGTCGATAAGCAGATAGAGCACCAGGAAGCCCAAAATTTCAAATAGACTTTCTTTCCTTTAAAATCCGACAGTTTGTAGGTCTTTCCATCCACTCCTTGTAGACTAAAGTCTTTAGCCATCTTAGAAGATTGGTCAGAATCCTTCTTTGTTGTCATACTGCTTTTATCGTTAGTGGAGGCTTCTGATTCCATCTTCTGATTTGAACAAGCACCCAATAAGCCTGCACAAAGCAAACCCAGAGTTAATACAGTAATTTTTTTCATAGCTTTTTTCCTCTCAAAATAAGGAGAAAGCCGACAGGTATGACGGCTTCTTCTCTTTCTAATGATCTTATTTGTCAGAAGACATTTCTGACGAATCCTTCATATCTGAATCACTTGACTTCATTTCGTCTTTCTTCATATCATCTTTCATGTCAGACTTACTATCAGACATCATAGAAGAGTCCTTCATATCATCCTTTTTCATCTTATCATCTGACATGCTAGAGTCTTTCATTTCGTCCTTCTTCATGTCATCTTTTTTCATGTCATCTTTTTTCATCATACTGCTGTCATCCATCTTCTTCATGTCAGAATCTGATTTTTGATTAGAGCAGGCTGCTAAAGTAAAGATAGTAAGTCCAGCGATTGTAAGTGTAGCGATTTTTTTCATGATATTTCTCCTTTAATTATATAATATTTATCCGAATAATGATGCTAAAGCGTTTAGATTGCCAAGCATCAGCAAAATTCCCATAAGTATAATGAGAGCACCACCAATTTTCTTGAGCGTTCCCATATGTGGTTTAAGTTTAGAAAAGCGTTGTAATACCCATCCAGAAGCCATAGCCATTGCTAGAAAAGGAAGTGCTAATCCAAGTGTATAAACCAACATAAGCAAACCTCCCTGAAGAGCGCCGTTGCCTCCAGAAGCAGCGATAGCTAAAACAGAACTTAGGACAGGTCCTACACAAGGTGTCCAACCAAAGCTAAAGGTAATCCCCAAGAGAAAAGCATTAAGAAAGTCACTTCTTTTACTATTCTTTTTAAGTTGAATGCTCTTTTGCTTTTGCAGTTGTTGGATATTGATAAGTCCCATCTGGTGGATCCCCAGCAGAATAACAATCCCGCCCAGAACGTAGCGAAACCAAGGGGCATAGAGGACTTGCCCCAAAGCACCAGCCCCATATCCTAAAACCAAAAATACAGTAGACAAACCACCTATAAAACAAAGCGTTTTAGCCATACCATACCAGGAAACTTCCCTCCCAAAAATCCGAATCGTTTTCGGCTGATCCGAATCCAGCAGAATACCTACGTAAACTGGCATAAGCGGTAAAATACAGGGCGAGAAAAAAGATAGAATCCCCGCCAGAAAAACAGAAATAAAGAACAAAAAACTTGTTGCCATTTCAAAAACCTCTCTATCAATTTCTGACTTTAGTATAAAATAAAAATCTCCCTAAAAATAGGGAGATAGATTTGAAAAAACTTGAATTTGATTTTATCTTTCCCACACCAAGATTTAAAAGCTCATACAATTTACTATGGATTTATTTTAAGTTTAAACGAACGGTAAATGTGCTTCCTAGTCCATATTGACTTTCAACCGTAATTTCTCCACCTAACTGATGAGCCAGTTCCTGAGCAATGGCAAGTCCTAAGCCATGGCCACCCGTCTTCATATTCCGAGAGGTTTCCACACGGTAAAGGCGTTTAAAAATCTTATCCAGATCCTCAGGAGCTATGCCCTGTCCTTCATCCTTCACACTGATTGTCAAATCCTGCTCTGTTAATTGCGCTACAACTTCTACTTTGGTCCCGGGATCTGAGTATTTAAAGGCATTGTTCAGCAAGTTGACTAAGATACGGGAAAGTTTGTCATAATGGCTCTTCATTTTCGCAGATTCAGGAGATACTTGAATGTAAATGTCTCGCTCTTCTTGTTCTATCAATAGTTGAAATTCACTCATGGCCTCGATCAATAACTGGTCTAAAAAGATGATTTCAGCTTCGTTATCTGAATCTGTTCGAGGCTGAGCATTAAGAGTCAGAACATCCAACTCCTCTACTAGTTTATTCAAACGTTCTGTCTGACGACCAATAGTCGTTAAATAATGAACCTGCTCCTCTTCCTTGATCACTCCATCTAGAATTCCCTCTACAGTCGCTTGTATAGAAGTAATGGGTGTTTTAATATCATGAGAAAGCTGGGCAATCATCATACTCTTCTCCTGCTCACTCTCATCAAGGGATGCAAAGGTTTCTTGTAAATTATGAGACATATCGTTAAAAGCTTGACCTAACTCCTGAAATTCAATAGGTCCTTTGGCTTCAATCTCTGTCCCAAAATCCTTACCGGCTATATCCTGGGCTTGTTTTTTTAGATGTCGCAGGGAAGAAAAGACTGGCGATAATAGGAAGAGACTAACTGTTGCTCCAATAAAACTAGCAACCAAAGTCATTCCCACCAAGAAATAAATCTCACTTTGCGCAATCAACATCCGCTTCACTGCCCAAAATACAACTAAGATTGTTAATAGGGTAGAAATCAGATACCCCACTAGGATGTAACTTTTTAACTTCATTTTCCACCTCGTGGTCTTTCCATCTTATACCCTAGCCCCCAGACTGTTTTGATGGCAGGAGTGTTCCTTCTAGCACGCTTGGTCAATTCTTGTCTGAGGGCATGGATATGAACATTGAGTGTGTTGGTATCATCTACATAGTCTTCCTGCCACACCTTCTCATAAAGTTCTGTCTTTGAGAACACTCTCTCAGGATTACTGGCTAATATCCAGAGTAGTTCAAAGGATTTCACTGTTAATTCTAGAAATTGATCTCCAATACGAACCTCATGAGTCACATGATTCATCACTAAATCACCGAGCTCAATTTGTTCTGTCTCGTCCCCACGCTGAAGACGACGCAAGATGTTATTGACTCTTAAAACTAACTCTCGAGGGCTAAAGGGTTTCACGATAAAATCATCTGCTCCCAAGCTCAATCCATAAATCCTGTCCTGCTCGCTGGTCTTAGCGGTTGTAAAAAGAAAAGGTTGATCAGGAGCTAAATACTGAACCTCACTGATAAAATCATAACCATCCATATTTGGCATCATGATATCTGTGATGATTAGGTCAACGGATTTTTTTTTGAAAAGTTCTAAACCTTTCAATCCATCATGAGCCACTAAAACTTGGTAACCAGCCTGCAAAAGATAACGTTTTTGGATATCTAGGATATCCACCTCATCATCAACAAGTAAAATTGTCTTTTCCATTTGACTATCTCCTGATAAAAACAGTGTTATACTGGCTTTAGTATAACACTATTTTTACTAATTTTTAAATGATTTGAATCTTAATCTTTTTGTTTTTCTTTCAAACCTAGAAGTCCAAGAAGACCTGCCAAGGCTAGTCCAAAGAAGCCAATGGTAGCTGTGGCTGTTTGAGCTTCACCAGTATTTGGTAGCGTAGATTTATCAAACTTTTTCGCTGTATCAGCCATTGAGCTAGAACTTGGATGATTAACCTTCATATCTGACATATGTTGCTCCTCTATCGCCATATCCTTAACTTTACCAATAGAATCTGTTTCAGAAGGCTTCGTATTCATCTGATCTGGTTGAGATGGCATTGTCGCCATTTCTTTTCCACGAAGCTGAATCGTTACTTGACGAGTTGCGACAAGATTGGTCAAATCTGGTTTGCCATCTTTAGAACCGTACACTTTGACAGTAGCTTGGTAAGTGTGAGTACCATTGGCGCGAAGTTGGTCGAGAAGGGCTTGACCTTCTTTGCCTGTCGTATTGCCATTCAAATCCACTTCATAGAAGTATTGACCTTTGGCCAAGCCTTCAAGTGGTAAGAGAGCTGGGTTATTCGCTGTGCCATTGTCGGACCATGGTGCCTTGTCAGAAGATTTGAGCAAAAGACGCGTCAACATACCATCACCACCGAAAGCTTCATACGGAATGACTTGGTTAACTCCGGCCAAGAATGGACCAGGAACGTTCGCTTTTTCAAGATAACTGGCTGGAACATCTACTGTTTCCTTCGTATTCTCAGCAACTCCTTTTTTAACTTCCTCTGGAGTTGTTACTGATTGAGGAGTAGGTGCTTCACGATCTTGGCTACCAACTGTCGCAGGAGCTACCTCTGGTTTGCTTTGTTCTTCTGTTGGATTATTGGCTTTTGGTGTATCCTGTTCTTCTTTCGGTTTTGCAACTTCTTCTTTAGAATCAGTACTAGTCTTCTCTGAGGAATTAGTTTCATCAACTGCTTCCTTTGAACTTGGAATCGTCTGATTTTCTGGAAGAGCCGTATCCACAGCTTCTTTAAGAACATTTTCTGGTAACTCACTTTTTTCTGTTACTGATGAAGGATTTGGTACAACTTGTGCTGGTGTTAAATTGACTTCATCCGCACGTACAGAGCTTGGATGACCGACTAGGACAAAAAAACCACTGGCAACTGCAACAGAAGCCACACCAACACTTAAGCGACGGATTGACCAGCGAGTATATTTTTGATTTGAATTGAATCTCATAGGATCCTCCTTATATTTTTTATGACTCTAGTATAAAATCATAAAATTAAAAAGGAATAAGAAAAAGTTAAATTTTTTCTTAAATCCTTCTTATAAAATACTTATATTTTTTTCACCCATCAAAAAATAGGAGAATAAGCTTCTACACTTTATATATACTAGCTATTCTCCAAGAATATAATCTGGAACTAAAAAACATTATATCTCTTAACAAAGGTTAACAGAAGCCACCAAATTGCTTTGTGTTCGTATTTAATTATAAAACATCTTCTACTGTTGACACTCAACAAAAAAATCCATCACTATCGTGATGAATTTAAGTTTTTATGCTTCAATTTCAAAAGATTCACTCTTTTGTTTATCAGGCAAAATGAGTGACAAAATAATTCCTAAAAGAGCTGGAAGTAGCCAAGGCAGAGAAGCTTGGGCAAAAGGCAAAGTATTTATTGCATCCATAACTTCCTTGACTTTGAATAAAGAGGCTAAAATGCTTGCAAGAGCAATCAAAGTCACGAGCGTAATTGTCACTTGCATACCAATTTTTGATAAGGGTAAGAATTTATTTACAATAACAATCATCACAATCACAATCGTAACTGGATAAAGGATTTGCAAAACTGGTACTGAATACTGGATAATCGCATTTAAACCAAGGTTCGCAATGGCATAACCAATCAAAGTAAAGATGGTTGCATAAGTTTTATAAGAGACTTTGGGGAAAGTATTATTAAAGAACTCTCCTGTTGAAACAATCAAACCAGCTGTAGTTGTAAAGCAAGTCACTGTAACCATAACAGCCAGGAAGATTTGTGCTGTAGGACCAAAAATAGCTTGAGTGGCTTGAGATAGGACATAAACACCAGGGTTGCCTTTTGTAATCACTTCAGCAGAAACTGGAAAATGATTACCTAGATATCCTAGGCCAATATACATAGCACTAAAGGCAAGGGCAACAATTAGTCCGACAATCCAAATAGTTGAGACGTATTCTTTTTTATTTTTGAAACCCAGTTGATTCAGTGTAGTTACAGCAATCACGCTAAAAGCCACCGAAGCTAAGGCATCTAAAGTATTATATCCTTCCAAGAAGCCTTGTCCAAATGCTGATGCAGCATAGACAGCTGAAGCCTGCTGAGGTGCTGTTGAGCCATATTTAAAGGCACCCAGTATAATTAAAATAATAATTAGAATTGCAAAAACAGGAGTTAGAATGCGGCCAATCCGATCTAAAATCTTTGATGGATTTAAAGAAATTAGATACGCTGCAGCAAAATAAATTGTCGTGAAAACAATCAAACCAAGAGCGGTCATATCTTTAGGAAGTAAAGGAGATATCCCAACTTCATAGGCTACTGTTGCAGTCCGAGGAATCGCAAAGAATGGACCAATAGACAGATACAAGGCTACAAGATAAACGATGGCAAACCAAGGAGCGATTTTATGTGAAATCTCATGGATATAGCCTTTAGGATTGAGTGTACCAACAATCAAGGTAATAATCGCAATCCCTACTCCTGATAAGACAAATCCAGCAATAGCTGGCCAAAAATGGCTACCCGACTGGACACCTAGCGCAGGTGGAAAGATTAAATTCCCTGCACCGAAGAAAATACCAAATAACAGCAAACCTGTTAAGGAACCTTTTCGTAACATGTGTTCTCCTTTACATTTTTCAATCTTATCTAGTATAACAGCTTTTATCCACCACGGCAATTCTTTTTTCCTGAATTTATTGCTTTTCTCAAGTGACAGTTGAGGTTTCAACAATACTGAACGATTGTGAAGTTAATGAGCATCTTTTAGTCAATTATGTTACAATTGACTTACTAATACATCTAGGAGTAAACATGTTTTTATATATATTCTGGTTGGTTCCAGCTACCGTTTTTTTATTTTTCTTTATGAACGACCGCAGACGACTTATCAATGCTTATCTCTTTTCAATAAGTTTCGGCATTTTTCTCCTGATTTCTGCCCTTCTACTAGTTGTTCGTACGGAGCTCTGGTTTAACCAACAGATTGGTTTCATTGTTTTTTCAATACTTGCTATCCTTGTTTTACTCAGTATTATTTTCTCAACTGTTTTTCTTCTTTTTAACGGCCGTCAAATGATGTCTTTTGAAGGCAAAAGGTTGGCTAACCTCCTCTCACTCCTATATGGGATCTTTATTATCGGCGCCTTGGCGCTTCATTTCCTTCCTTATTTCCCAGGAAAAGATCTCTTGATTTATCCAACAGACTTTGCCCTCTTTTACTCGACTTTTCTTTATCTTTCTTATGTTTTATATGGGACTTTTTGCAATTATTTCCCCGTTCGTAAAGAGCCGGATGCTATCATCGTCCTTGGCTCCGGTCTAATTGGGGATAAAGTACCACCACTTTTGGCCCAGCGTCTAACTAAAGGAAAGACTATCTATGAGCAGTTCGAGGGAAGACCAAAACTAATTGTTTCTGGTGGACAAGGAGCAGACGAATTGACTTCTGAAGCTGCTGCTATGGCAAACTACCTGATGGAACAGGGTGTACAGAAGGATGCTATTCTGATCGAGAATCGTTCTCGAACGACATTTGAGAATCTGACCTTTAGTAAGGCTATTCTTGAAGAACAAGGATTAGGAAAGAGTGTCCTTGTGGTTACCAATTCCTTTCACGCTCTTCGGGCTGGTGTCTTTATGAGGCGATTAAAAATCCCTGGACGCAGTGTCGGTTCAAAAACAGCTTTTTATTATCTCCCATCGGCTTGGATTCGTGAAACGGTTGGGCTAGTTTCTCTCTATTGGAAATGGCATGCTACTTTCTTAGCTTTTCTGTTTCTGCCTTGGCTCTTATCGCAAATCATGAGGATTGTGAACTATTTCTTTAATCACTAACCGAAAAAAGTTCTCTGCAAATTAGCTGAGAACTTTTTTATATCATTTCTAATGATCACTAAAGCGTCTGTATTCAATACGGAAATCAAAGTAATTCTCTGCTTGCAGTTTATGGAAGATATCCCGATAAGCTTCCTCATCAAAGTGATCACCCAAATACAAGATTTCAAAACTTAAGTCATCATATTCTAGAAAAGCATTGCTCGATTTGAATCCATTTCTTTTATAGAAGTCCATACGTGCTCGACGTTGCTCTATATTATCACATTCTTCATCCAAACGCTCTACTTCTAACAACATTGTCCGTTGGTAAAACTCGACTAATTTTTCAATGATTTCTTGACCATAGCCGTGGCTTCGCAAGTGTGGCATGATGGCAAAGAAGCTGACGTAAAAGGCCTTGGCATTTGAAATAGCAAAGGCAAATCCGACAAATTCTTCCTCATTGTAAAAAGCAAAAAAATGAGCATCATCATTGTCCGTATAGCGTAAAAACTCCGATAAAGGAATCCGTTCCTCTTCAGGGAAAGCCTCGGTATTCAACCGTTCGACCTTATCTAGATCTGGGAACGTTTCAGTGATTAATTGGCTGGTTAAGCTCATAAAGCCTCCATTTCTGTTACAATTATAGCAAATTTCGCATTCGCTTTCAAGAAACCTGGATTATATTTAAATCAAAGTCTTCGCAAAAACAAAAAGAGCAATTGCTCCTTTTATTTTATGCGCTAGTTTCTTCTTTTTTGGAGAATTGACTCATGTACAATTCATAATAGAATCCTTTTGCAGCCAAGAGGGACTCATGATTTCCTTGCTCTATGATTTGCCCCTCTTTGAGTACCAAAATCTTATCTGCCTCCTGAATGGTCGACAGTCGGTGAGCAATGACAAAACTGGTCCGCCCTTGCATGAGTGTCTTCATAGCCTTCTGAATCAAAAGTTCAAGACGTGTATCGACAGATGAGGTCGCCTCATCCAAAATCAGAATCTTAGGATTGGCCAAAAGAGCCCTCGCAATCGTAAGCAGCTGCTTCTGCCCCAGTGAAATATTGCTTGACTCTTGGTTCATTTCCATATTATATCCACCTGGTAATGTACGGATAAAGTGATCCACATTAGCTGCCTTGGCCGCTTCTACAATTTCCTCATCAGTGGCCTGTAAATTCCCGAAACGAAGATTTTCCTTGATCGTCCCCTCGTAAAGCCAAGCATCCTGCAACACCATACCGAACTGTTTGCGGTAGTCCTGACGGGAAAGATCTCGAATATCGTGACCATCCACAGTGATCACACCTTTGGTCACATCGTAGAAACGCATGAGCAAATTAATCAGCGTGGTCTTACCAGCACCTGTTGGACCGACAATGGCCACCATCTCACCTGGTTTAACCTCAAGATTGAAGTTCCGAATAAGTGGCTTATCTGCCACATACTGGAAGTCTACATCATGAAAGCTGACCTGACCAGTTAAATCATGTTCTAGTCTTTCAAACACATCATTGACTTCTCCAGGTTCATCTAGAACTTGGAAAATACGATCTAAAGAAGACTTAGCGCTTTGCAATTGGCCTGCTAGTTGAGTCAGATTTTGAATTGGCTGACTAACCTGCCAGACATATTGAACAAAAGCTTGCATATTCCCAATCGTTAATTGACCAGAAATAACTTGCAATCCACCAATAACTGCTACAAGTAAATATGTCAAATCAGAAATCGCGTTCAAAACAGGCATCATCAATCCAGAAATGAAACTTGCCTTAAAACCTACTTCTTGAAGATTTTGTGTAATAGCTTCAAAGTCTTGACTAGAAGCTTCTTCTCTTCCATAGAGTTTTAGAACGTTAAAACCGCTTAGATTCTCTTGGACAAAACCATTCATTTCCCCCAAAATATCAGCCTGCTTTTTGAAGTAAGGTTGAGATTTCTTTAATATAAAGTTAGCTGCAAAATAAGTCAAAGGAATACTGATAATCACAAGTAGAGCAAGTGACAGGTTTAGATAAAGAACCATAAACATAACTAAGGAAATAGTAAATACTGCATTCACTACTTGCAAAAAGCTTTGTTGCAAGGCGTTTGATACTGTCTCTACATCGCTAGTAAATCGGCCCAGTAAATCTCCAAACTGGTGTTTATCAAAATAAGAAACGGGAATCCGGTTAATTTTATGACTAAGTTCATTTCTCAAATCCCGAATTGTATTTTGTACAGCGTTGGTCATAAAATAGTTGGAATAGTATGAACCGATTTCATAGAAGAGTGCTCGAACAAAGTACAAGACCATGACCCAACCAACATAACTAGCATTAATGTGTGCTCCTTCAACTCCCTTAGCCATATCCAAAAGATTGCTGGTCAGTTCTGTAATTGCAAGCCCCAACACAAATGGCTCCAAAACACTCATAACGACACTGAGAATCTTGAGGAAAACAGCCAAAATGACAGATACTTTATAGACTTTTAAATAGCTCCACAAACGAGCAAAAGAATGTTTTTTCTCCATTTTTCCCTCCTATTCTTCTGTTAATGATTGACTGTTAAGCTGGGATTGAGCAATTTCTCGATAAATGGCATTGGATTCCATAAGTTCTTCATGTCTTCCCCGACCAACGATTTCACCCTTATCCAAAACGATAATCTGATCCGCATCCATAATCGTGCCAACCCGCTGGGCAACAATTAAAACCGTTGCATCCTGGGTTACTTCTTTCAAACGACGACGTAAGATAGCATCCGTCTTGTAGTCGAGAGCTGAAAACGAATCATCAAAGATATATATATCCGGCTCTTTTACAACAGCACGAGCGATTGACAGACGTTGTTTTTGACCTCCAGAAAGATTGCTTCCTCCTTCAGCCAGGTGTGTTTCAAAGCGCTCCTCACGACTTTCGATAAATTCTTTAGCTTGAGCTACATCTGCAGCTTGATTTAGTTCTTCATGACTGGCATCTTCTTTACCATACCTCAAGTTTTCTGCGATGGTACCTGTAAATAGCAGAGCTTTTTGAGGAATGAAACCAATCTTTTGACGTAAAGCTTTAAGCTGATAGTCTCTGACATCAACGCCATCAACCAAAATTTTCCCTAGGGTTACATCATAAAATCGTGGTATCAACTGTACTAGGGAAGACTTACCTGATCCTGTAGATCCAATAAAAGCAACAGTTTCACCAGGTTTAGCTTTGAAAGAAATATTATGAAGGACTGGGCTCTCCGTCTCCCCTGGATAAGCAAAGGTTACATTATCAAACTCTAGATAACCATGGCTTTCAGTTTCAGTAATACCATCTTCATTAGGATTAATGGAGATAGGCATATCCATGATTTCCTTTAGGCGTTCACTAGAAACGGCTGTTCTAGGATACATGGTAAAGAGACTTGATAAAAATAAGAAAGACAGTAAAGCATGAAAACTGTACTCAATAAAGGCAACCAAGTCACCAATTCTTAATTCACCACTTCCTAAAGGCTGCAAAGCAAACCAAACAATAGCGACAATCATGGCAATAATGATTTGAACAAATAAAGGTTCTGTTAATCCTGTCAGTTTGAACAATTTATTAGAATTATCAGCATAGATTTCATTTTCTGAAGCAAAGCGCTCCTCTTGAAACTCTTCTCTGGCAAAAGCACGAATGACCCGCAAACCTGTTAAATTTTCCCGAGCGTATTGGTTAATTTTATCCAAAGTTTTTTGCTGCTTCTCTGATAGAGGACGTGTCTTAACAGCCACATACCAAACCACTACCGCCAAAAAAGGAAGGGAGATAGCGACAATCCAAGCCAAGGACGGACTTGTTAAAAAGATCATAAAAACACTTGAGAGCATCATCATGGGCGTAATAACACCCATTTTTAAACTCTGCTCCGCAAACTGCATAAGAACAAAAGCATCGCTAGTAATCCGTGTCACAAGCGAAGACACACCAATCTGTTCATACTCATGATGAGAATACTCTTGTAGCTTAGCGTAAAGATCATTTCTCATATCACGAACCATACTAGTTGTTAATTTACCAGCTGCATAGGACAGAACAATTCTGCCAAAGACTCCTGCTACAATAACTAATAACATTATAAACGCCCAAAAATACAGACGACTGGTATCTCCTTGGTTAATCCCCTCATCAATCATACGAGCAAGAACTGTAGGAAGACCTAAATTTACAACGACAAAGAAAATCGCTCCTAGGAAATCCAATAAGAGCCATTTAGGATATCTTCTTAAATAAGACCAAATGTATTTCATCTCTCCTCCTAAAAATCATTTTTAAACAATAAAAAAGCACTCCCCAGCACTTTTTCATACACAACTGCAAAATTGAATTCCCTTGCTTCAATTCATCAATATTATACCAAAAGCTGTCTCATTCCTGCAAGAGGAATCTGAAGAAAACAAGAGCCTTTTTGATTTGAAAGTTTGTAGTTTTAATAAATCAACTCCTAGTGGCCATTCATTTAACAAGCCATAAATCATTGAAAAAAGTGAGATTATAAATCTCACTTCGTTCACTATTTAGTTCGTTTAAACTTAGCATCCTTGAAGATTGCCAAAGTAGCTTTGTCAGCTTGACCAGATTCCAACTGAGAAAGATCCAATGTCAACACATCGCCTTCAATTTTGTACTTAACTTTGTCGTTGCCACCCTTTTCTGATTCAAGAGTTTTATTCTTTTGATCAACTTTTAATTTATAATCTTGATTTTTCTTATTGCCCAAAGCTTTAGCTTCAAGAGTTACTTTACCTTTGGTATCTTTGATTTCAATTGTCATTTTCAAAGAAAATTGATCAGCGTATTTTTCTGCTTCTTCACTTGAAGCGCCTTGCTCCTTAAGTGTGTTCTTGATAAAATCCTTAGAAGCCTCATAAACATAGGTTCCGTTGTCACTCTTAGCAGCACCTGAACATGCTACAAGGATAATAGCACCAATTGCAAAAATCGCAGCTAAAACAATACGTTTGATAGATTTCATTGTATACTCCTATAAATTTGATATTGCTATTATAACAAAAAATTCACTATCTAACAATAGCCCGAAAAGGAAAATTGATTTTAGGGAGTTTGAAAAATAAGTAATTAACCTTGATATAAAGAAACTCTTCAACGTAAATTTTACATTTACTAAACCTTTCTTTCAACACATTCTTCAAGATATTCTACCATACTTGGATAGATTTTTTTACAGGTTCCATATTTCCATTCATAAACAGAACCTTTTGTATCAACTAAGATTAGAAATCCATCAAATCCTAAATCTTCAAGAATAAACATATTCACTGGAAAATCAGGATAGGTTTCCCGAGCCTCAAGGGTTGATTTTACAACATTTAAATAATCTGGCCCATTTAAGCCCTGCCATTCAACTCCATAAAAAGTGACAAGTCCAAACTCTTTTAAATATTCAATGAAGTCAGTTGGAAATTCTAGTGATAACTTATTTTGTGCTTCCACTATCTGTTCATTACTTGCGCCTTTTGTAGAAACTAGATCTGAGATTTTTTTCAATTCATTGGTAACATTTGTCATTATAATTCTTCTCCTCTCATTCTCCAATATTCTGCTTTTTCTTTTCTAAATTCTCCTCTATCAATTTGAGATGATTGAGGTGGAACTTCATGTAGATTACTATAGTTACTCTTGTGTTCATTGAAAGTTAACTCTGCCAATGGAGAGTCCTGTCTTTGACCGATATGATGTAATTCGACTGGTTTACCGTCTGCTAGGGGAGGCTTACCATCAAGCATCCGCTCCTTATTCGTTTTTCCTAATTCATCTAAGGTATCTTGTAAAGTCGTAGGGCTCTATGGCGCTAGATGTCGTTTTACAAATTGGCAAGAGACCTGTTTTAGTTCAAATTTTATCAAAGTATGTGGGATATGCCGGACATCATATTGGAAATGAAATCACTAAAATAAGGAATCCATTCAAGACAAAGAAGTAAACATGATATGGATAAGTTTTAGGAATTGATGTGAGTAAAGCAAACTCTGAAGTAGCTATTCTTATCAACGGACAAAATATACATGGTTACTACTCTATGCCCAATGGTATGATTGGATTTAATCACCTACTGAAAGACCTGAAAACAGAGCAACACAACAGATATTATATTCCAAGCTACGGGTGTCTATTCTCACCGTCCTCAAGCATTTCTAGATAATAATGGATACGCTTATATACGTCTTAACCTTCTGGAAGCTAAAAACAGTTGAATAGTCTGCGAGCACGGAAAATAGATAAAATTGATGTAGACAAATTAGCTTCCTCACAAATTTGTCTTAAATCGTAAAACAACTTATAGTGACCCCAGCCGATTCTATCAGAATCTGACAGAAGATATCGTCAGGCCTAAGAAAATAGGTTACACAAGGTTCTTCAAGTTTCCTTCCCAGAAATCGAGAACTTGCTCTCTATACCTACAGGATGGCAATATTGGAATCTCTTGACGGTCTTCCCAACCAAACAATATCTTTATTAATATTGATCTCAAACACTTTTAATCTGGTGATTATCTGGCACAGGAACATATTACCAAGCGTAGTAATCCTTACACTAGAAAAATCCTATATAAATATATTCATAACATCGCTTCAGCTAGTCACACCAATCCATATCACATTGCAGACTTCTATGAGAATCAAAACCACCAGTGTAAACTGGTGGTTTGTTCTGCGGCTGTAAGCCGCTTCTACCGGTCAGGGGTAAAAGCCCGCCGAAATAGCTTCCTCGCGCACTACTTTCCCGAGCAGGTACTTAAGCACCTTGACTTACTTTCTCCTATTCATTTCGCCAGTAAACGGATCTACTGCCTCGAATAAAGTAAGCTGGTCTGCTACTCTGTCTTCTTGTAATTGATTTTGAATATATTCAGCTATCACTTTCTGATTACGGCCTACCGTATCTACATAATAGCCTCTGCACCAAAACTTTCGATTCTCATATTTGTATTTTAAATTCGCATGCTTATCAAAAATCATCAAGCTGCTATTTCCCTTTAAATATCCCATGAAAGCCGAAACACTGAGTTTGGGCGGGATACTGACAAGCATATGAATATGATCGAAACAAGCATTGGGTTTATGGATGGTCACACCTTTTCGCTCACATAAGTCACGTATGATTTTTCCGATACTAGCTTTATATCTGCCGTAAATGATTTGACGACGATACTTTGGTATATGATAAACTTTCATTAGCCTCTCTCATGAGATATCTCCTTTGTGATGTTTAGTAGTGGCGGGGAAACCACTTCTATCTTATCAGTTTAGGAGGTTCTTTTCTTACCACGCTAAAAGCTATCCGGAACCACTAGCATAGCTAGTGGTTTTCAAGAGACAACAAAGAAGACAATCGCAGACGACTTTAACTAAGCCACATGCGATTGTCTTAATACATCAACTCATCAGGATAATGTATTACCTTGTAATGCAAAACAAACTTTACAACTATACTTCAACTTAAAATCATTAAAGTCAACTATGCCCTATCATTGTAACAGCTCGTTTCAAAAGATGTCAGATGAGGTGTATTTTTAGTGTACCAAAATTTTCAAAAAACAGCTCGAACTCATCCTTAAAATATTACCTTAATACTCAATGAGAATATATTTTGAACTGGAAATCCGCATTACCCTTGACAAATAGTAGAAAAGAATCTAAATATTTCTCTTATTTATGTATCCATAGAAAAAATTTAGTCTTCTTTTTTCTTGCGAGTTACAAGACCAAATCCACTCATCAGACCAAGGATACCAAGAGCTGCAAGGGCAGAAGGAGCTTCTGTACCGGTTTTAGGCAATTCTTTAAGCGTGCTCTTAACTGGTGTTTTACCCGCTGGTTCTTGTTTGCGTGGAGTGACCTTTTTTCTGTAAACATGGACTGTATTTCCATCTTTATCAGTTATCGTCTTGATAAATTCATAGCCCGGAATATCTTTCTTAGGTTGTTCACCATCCTCTGTTGGATAACCTGGAATTTCCTTACCTTCCTTATCCTTATGACTAGTCTTCACTTTTTCGTAGACATGTTCTGTGTCGCCGTTTGGAAGTTTCTTAGTCTCTACGAAGCGGTAACCTGGAA
>ERZ773042.1096-NODE-1096-length-16598-cov-14.701928_pt1 | contig 16598 bp, 10 predicted proteins | sample MGYA00511664_ERZ773042 | MGnify/ENA primary metagenome ERZ773042 (study PRJEB29015, sample SAMEA2737984) | human oral metagenome | biome: human oral; feature: human-associated habitat; material: dental | place: China | collected 2036 ... | reverse complement strand
GGGCGGCCGTCGGTCCGCCCTCGCCCGCGGGGTGGTGGCCGCCAGCGCGACAGCCGTCCGCCCTCGCCCGCGAACTCGGCTCGGATGCTGGCGCGGGGTCGGCTTCGGGGCTGTCCTGCTGAGTGCGCTCCTCGTCATGGGTCTCGCGCCGCGTCCGCCAGGGGTCCGGCGTCGCCCTGGGTATGGTCCTCCTCAGTCTGTGGACGTCTGGGCGTGCGCCGGGGCCGCTCGCGCCGGGCTCGCTCGAGCTGGACGCGCTTAAGGCCGGGTGAACGTGCTCTTGCGTATATGAACGCTGCCAGGAGGCACGTTCACCCCAGCGACAGCGCGTTCACCTGGGTGGCAGCGCGTTCACCTGCTCTGAGGCGCGTTCACCTGGGTGGCAGCGCGTTCACCCCCGCTGGGCGCGCGGTACCGTTGTCCCCGCCCGGGCTGCGGGAGGGCTGCTCGGTCGCCACCGCACGCTCACGCCGCTGGCGCGCTCGCCCGGGCTGCGGGGGTGCTTGCGCGCCGTCGTCCAGTTTGCCCGAGGTCAGCCCGATGGTCGCACCTCTGCGGATCCTGGTACCGTGGATCTCCGACCCGTGACCGGGGCGGTATCCGGTGCGGGCGCTCAGGGCGGAGTCAGGAGCTGATGACCAGGACCGGAGCCAGAAGGCCCTACCACGTCGGCCTCACGCCTACGGCGATTATCGACGTCGCCGTCGAGGCCACGCGCGGTACCGGGCTCGATTCGTGGTCGGTGCGCGATCTGGCCGGGCGCCTCGGTGTGGCCACCTCGACGCTGTACCACCACGTCGGCGGGCAGGAGCTGCTGCGTCAGCACGTCGTGGAGCGGGTTCTGGCTATGGTCGGCTTCCCTACGACGGTCCTGCCCTGGCGGTGCCGGGCGGATGTTTTGTCGCAATCTGAGGATCAGAGCCGACCCCACCCCGTCCCAGGCTTTGTGCGCCCAATGTCCACGCAGGTCAGAAGCCTGAGCCTCGACACGCCTGAGGGTGCCTACCTCCCTGATCCTCAGATTGCGACACGCATGCGGATCCGGGGCGGCAAGCGCGTGGGAAAATACCCGAGGTGCCGCATAAACCAGGCTTATGCCGGGAGACACGGCGGGCACCCGACGCCCCTTCCGTTCTCGCGAGCAATAAGTACCGTTCTCGCGAGCAATAAGTACCGTTCTCGCGGCGAATAAGTACCGTTCTCGCGGCGAATAAGTACCGTTCTCGCGGTGGGGCGGGTGGGGCCCTCAGTGCCTGCGCTTGGAGCGGCGACGACGCTGGGCGCGGTTGCCCTGGGCCGCCTGCGCCAGCTTCCCGGAGCGCCGGGGGCCCAGGGGGGAGGCGGAGGTGCCAGCCGAGGCAGGGCTACCGGCGGAGGCAGGGCTACCGGTAGAGGCGTCGGGCCCCGACTCGCTGGTCCCACCGTCCTCGGCAGGACCTGAGTAGGTCACCCGCCGACTCATGGACTCCTGACCGGTGTCGCCCAGGACGGAGCCAGCGGCACGCCGCCCGCTGCCCCCCAGCGAGACGCCCGCGGCGGCGCGTCCGTCGGAGTCCGCCACCGTGCGGGCCGCCTCCAGGGTGCCCTCGGCCTCGGCGCGCCTGGCAGCCGCCTCGAAGCGGCCCGCGTTGGCGAAGACCTGCTCGACGGTCTCCTCGCGGATGCCCTCCATCATGGCGCGGAACATGTGCGCCCCCTCGTTGGCGTACTCCACCAGCGGGTCCCTCTGGGCCATGGCGCGCAGGCCAATGCCCTCCTTGAGGTAGTCCATCTCGTAGAGGTGCTCGCGCCAGCGCTTGTCCACCACGCTCAGCAGGACCCGCCGCTCCAGGGTCCGCATTGGCTCCTCGCCGAGCTGGGCCCGGGCCAGCGGGTTGGCGTCCAGGTGCTCCTGGGCCTGCTCGTAGGCCAGGGCGGCGTCGCCGGTCAGGGCCTCGGTCAGGGCCTGCGGGGTGAGCAGGTCGATGCCGCCAGCGGCGTCCACGACGTCGTCCTTGGTCAGGGAGACGGGGTAGATGTGGGCCAGGTCGTCCCACAGGGCGTCCAGGTCCCACTCGTCAGGACGGCCCTCGGAGGTCCGGGAGGCCACCACGGTGCGCACCACCTGGGCGCGGAAGCGCTCCAGCTGGGGCTCAAGGTCCTCGCCCTCCAGGACGCGGCGGCGCTCGGAGTAGACCTTCTCACGCTGCTCGGTCATGACGTCGTCGTACTTCAGGACGTTCTTGCGGATCTCGTAGTTGCGCGCCTCGACCTGCCTCTGGGCGGAGGCGATGGCGCGGGTGACCACCTTGGACTCCAGGGGGACGTCGTCGGGGTAGGCGCCCGAGGCCATGAGGCGCTGGGCCACCGCCGAGGCGAACATGCGCATGAGGTCGTCCTCCATGGACAGGTAAAACCGGGAGCGCCCGGGGTCCCCCTGGCGCCCGGAGCGGCCGCGCAGCTGGTTGTCGATACGCCGCGACTCGTGGCGCTCGGTGCCCAGCACGTACAGGCCCCCGAGCTCAACGACCTCCTCGTGCTCGGCGGCGCAGGACTCCTTGGCGGCGGCCAGGGCCTCGGGCCAGGCGGCGTCGTACTCCTCGGGAGTCTCCTCCGGATCCAGCCCGGCCTCCTTGAGGGCGGCCACGGCAATGTACTCGGCGTTGCCGCCCAGCATAATGTCGGTACCGCGTCCGGCCATATTGGTGGCCACCGTCACGGCCCCCTTGCGGCCGGCCATGGCCACCACCCCGGCCTCGCGGGCGTGCTGCTTGGCGTTGAGGACGGTGTGCTCAATGCCCCGCCTGGTCAGCAGGGCCGAGAGCTCCTCGGACTTCTCCACGCTGGTGGTACCCACCAGGACCGGCTGGCCGGTCTCGTGGCACTCGGCGATGTCGTCCACGACGGCGGCCAGCTTGGCGGCCCTGGTGGAGTAGACCAGGTCCGGGCAGTCCTCACGCTGCATGTCCCTGTTGGTGGGGATGGGCACCACACCGATCTTGTAGGTGCCCGCGAACTCGGCGGCCTCGGTCTCGGCCGTGCCGGTCATGCCGCAGCGCGAGCCCTCGGGGTAGAGGCGGAAGTAGTTCTGCAGGGTGATGGTGGCCAGGGTCTGGTTCTCGGCCTTGATCTCCACCTTCTCCTTGGCCTCGATGGCCTGGTGCATGCCCTCGTTGTAGCGGCGCCCGGGCAGCACGCGCCCGGTGTGCTCGTCCACGATGAGCACCTCGCCGTCGCGCACAATGTAGTCCTTGTCCAGGTGGAAGAGCTCCTTGGCGCGCAGGGCGTTGTTGAGGAAGCCAATGAGCGGGGTGTTCTCGGACTCGTAGAGGTTGTCGATACCCAGGTAGTCCTCGACCCGCTCGATGCCGGGGGCCAGCACCCCCACGGTGCGCTTCTTCTCGTCGACCTCGTAGTCCCGCTCCCGGCGCAGGCGCTCGGCGATGACGGCGAACTCCTTGTACCACTTGTTGACGTCCCCGCCGGCCGGCCCGGAGATAATGAGGGGGGTGCGGGCCTCGTCAATGAGGATGGAGTCCACCTCGTCGACAATGACGAAGGCGTGGCCCCTCTGGACCAGGTCCTCAGGGCGCTGGGCCATGTTGTCGCGCAGGAAGTCGAAGCCGAACTCGTTGTTGGTGCCGTAGGTAATGTCCATCGCGTACTGCTCGCGACGCTCGGCGGGGGTCTGCCCCACCAGGATGCAGCCGGTGGTCAGGCCCAGGAAGCGGTGGACGCGCCCCATGAGGTCCGACTGGTACTCGGCGAGGTAGTCGTTGACGGTGACGACGTGGACTCCCTTGCCGGTCAGGGCCCGCAGATAGGAGGGCATCGTGGCGACGAGGGTCTTACCCTCACCGGTCTTCATCTCGGCGATATTGCCGCGGTGAAGGGCCGCGCCCCCCATGATCTGGACGTGGTAGGGGCGCATGCCCAGCACGCGATCGGCGGCCTCCACCACCGTGGCGAAGGCCTCGGGCAGCAGGTCGTCGAGGGTCTCGCCGTCCTGGTAGCGCTCCTTGAGCTCGTCAGTCATGTCGCGCAGTTCGGCGTCGGAGAACTCGCTGTACTCCTCGGCAAGCGCCTCGACCTGGTCGGCGATGGCATCAAGCTTCTTCAGGGTGCGGCCCTCGCCAATGCGAAGGATCCGGTCCACGATCGACACGCTGCATTCTCCCTTGGGACGTCCGTTGCGAACAGTCACGATGAGACCGGGCCGAATCGGCTCAGGATCGGCGCAGGTCTCACCGGCTACCTGCCTACGTACTCTAATGGACCGGGCTGGACCACGGCCTTTCCACCACCGAGATTCTTCCCACCGAGGACACGGGGCCATCACGCGACCGGCATGGAGCCACAGAGCGTGGAGACGCCCGCCCGCCGCACCGCGTTGTGGATCACGCATGCCTGAGCTCGCCCAACGTCCGGGCCCGTCTCACAGTGGAGGGCGTGCCGCACCCACCCAGCCTCCCGCCTCAGCGCCGCGCCGCGCACCGCCTGCCGCTCGACGTCCTGGCAGGGCTCTCACTGGGCCTGTCCCTCGGCCTGCCGGTCAGTTGCGCGGGCTGCGGCCGTTGGGAGACGGCACTATGCCCCCGCTGCCGCGAGCTGCTCGAGGGAGAGCCCTTTGCCGTGGAGCACGCCGACGCCGCCGCCGACCTCGACATCCTGGCGCTGGCGACCTATGCCGGGCCAGTGCGCACCATGGTCCTGGGGTGGAAGAACGGCTCACGGGAGGACCTTCACGAGACAATGGCGCAGGCCGGCCGACGCCTGGGAGACAGGTGGGCGAGCATGCACCCGCCGAGCGGGATCTGGGCCGATCCACTCGAGAGACCGGCCTCCAACACCCCCTCCACCCCGGCCCTGCTCGTGGTCCCCGCCCCCTCCGGACCGACCCGCCGACTGCGCGGACGGCTGGTGGTGGCGCAGCTGGCTGACGCCGTCACCCAGGGGATCGCCGGACAGTGGGCCCATCGGGAGCAGTCGGCCCGCCGACTCCGGGGGCCCGCCTCTTCCGCTTCGCCTTCGACACAGTCACCCCCGGCCCTGGTGCTGAGCACGGATCTGCTGCGTCGCCGGGGCGGCGGAGCACACCAGGCCGGACGATCCTCGCGTCAGCGGCGCGGCAATCGCGCCACCGCCCCACGCCTCCTGGCCCCGGTCATCGGTCTGCCCGCTCTTGTCGTCGACGACGTCGTCACCACCGGAGCCACGCTGAACGCCTGCGTCCGGGCGCTGGAGAGAGCCGGTGCTCTGGTTCTGGGCGCACTGGTCCTGACCGCCACTCCGCCTCCCGAGCACCCATCCATCACGATCCCACCCAGAGCTCCAACCGCAGCGAGCGACACGGGGTCGAGAATTGTTCCAACGCCATCGGGCTTGTCCGCCTGCGGCGATCACAGGACTCCGCCAGAGTGCGGCACGCCCGAGTAGGAGGCACGAAAGACCCCATATGGTGTACCTTATGTGGCATAACGCACAGGCGATTCCCGATGCTGACAAGGACAGTCCGTCTGGTCTCGCCCGGTACCCGAGGCCCCTCACGAGGCGACAGGAGGTGATGACACCACTCCCATCCCGCCGTGAGATGTGGCGGGCACATGTCGCATACGGTCCATCAGGGCCGACCTACGAGCCCAGAAAGAGGTTCCACCATGGATATCACCGTCGTTGGTCGTAACGCCGAGATCAGCTCTCGCCTGCGCGACTACGTCGAGGACAAGGCCGTCAAGGTAGAGCAGTTCGACCCCCGGGTCCAGCACGTCGAGGTGGAGGTCACCCACGAACGCAACCCGCGTCAGGCCGACACCGCAGAGAGGGTGGAGATCACCGTCGTCTCCAAGGGTCCGATCATCCGGGCGGAGGCATCCTCCTCAGACCGCTTCGCCGCTTTTGATATCGCCATGGGAAAGCTGACCGAGCGCTTGCGCCGGGCTCGGGACCGCAAGAAGGACCATCACCGTCGCCACACCGTGACCGCCCCCAACGAGGACCGCCAGGCGGATACGGCCCTGGAGGAGCCCATCATCCCCGACACGAGCGACGCGCCGATAGAGGACTCCCCCTCAGCCCCCACCGAGCCGGGCGTCGCGGTGGAGGCCCAGCTCGGCGACTCCCCGGTGATCGTGCGCCAGAAACTGCACGAAGCCAAGCCGATGACCGTTGACGAGGCCCTCTACCAGATGGAGCTCGTGGGGCATCCCTTCTACCTGTTCATCGAGAAGGCCTCCAAACAACCCTGCGCCGTCTATCACCGGCACGGGTGGACCTACGGCGTCATCCGCCTGGACGCGCAGGTTCTCTAGCCTCAGGCCCCGCCCATCCTGTCCTGTTTCCGGGTGCTCCACGGTCCCAGCGGACCGGGAGCACCCCCAGGACCGGGGCGGGAGCCTCGATCGCGTAGCCCACGGTCCCAGCGGACCGGGAGCACCCGGACTGTCTCAGGGCAGGTGATTCAGGGTAACGGGAAGGAAGGGTCGGTGACCTCCGAGGTGATCACCCTCCAGGTCGCCCCACGGCGCTGCCAGGTCCTGCCCCCATCACCGATGAGGAGGAGGGATTCCTCGGAACGGTCGGAGATGACAGAGTGAGCCTCCTTCACGCCCACGAGCGTATTGACCGCACCACCGATTTGGACGAGGCGTACCTCGGGCACACCACTCCCCTCAGTGCTGCTGTCAGCCAGGACGCACACGGCATTGGGGGCGCACCAGGAGATGCCGCTAGTGCCCGCGCCACCGGCACGGGGCATCTCCAGCGCCGGCCCCAGACCCTTGGGACGGCCGTCCTGCTCCCGGATGATGACGGCAACGGCAACCCGGCCGTCGGATCGCCGCACAGCGATCCGCTCGGACTCCACGGATAGGTCGAAGGCGGCGATGGCGGTCTCCTGCAGCCAGGACGACTCCAGAGAGGCACGCTGACCCGAGCCGTTGACGGCGGTGAGCTGCCCCTCGGCCAGCAGCCAGGCCCAGCCGTGCCGGTCACCCAAGGGCGCCCCCAGCCCCCCGGCTCCCGCGGAGGGGTCACCCACGGACAGAATGACGCTGGCTGAGTCCTGCCCCTGGGGAAGACGCAGCAGGCTGGAGGCGGACAGCACGTAGACGGTTCCGTCCGCTCCGAGGCTCGGGCTGCGGGCCTCACCGGTCCCCAGGACCCGGTCAGTCGCCAGAGTGATGCGACTCGAGCCCGTGCCTCGCACGACGGCGCCCTCCGACATCCCCACGATGCCACCGACCTCCGGGGCCAACGGGGTCAACTGAGCCGCCGCACCGAGGTCAACGGTTCCTGCGAGCACTCGGACACGGTCGATACCGCTGATCTGAAGAAGGCTCTGCTCGATCTGGGCCACCATGAGCCGGCGGGCATCCTCCGAGGCGGGGTCGGAGTCCGCGCTCAGATGGACGGTCGCGGTCCCGGCCTCGACGACGACGCCCCGGCCGGCCCGCTCGGCATTGCGTGGGATGAGGATGGAGGTTCCGCCTGACAACCAGTCGGAGGGCCCGCCCAGCAGCCCTGAGACGAGGGAGTCGGCCTGCGAGCTGCGCGGATACCACCTCAGCTCGGAGACGAACCTGGCCCGGTCCTGGGACAGGAAGGCCAGGGCACTGACCGCGAAGTTCTGCATGAGCCGGGAGAAGGGCAGCAGAATGCCATGAGGCAGACCGACGATGCGCCACTGACCGGTGGAGTTGGTGGCCAGGGAGAACTCTCCGACGTAGCTGGCCCCCTCCTGGGCCGGAGTGAAGACGCCCCGGGAGTCCAGGACGCCCACCTGCCCGGAGGTCACCGTGAAGGATCCGTCCGCGGCCACTGAGACCTGCGGTTCAGTCGATCCGCTATAGGCGCTCACCGTCTCCAAGGGCTTCCACTGCGCGGCGGCGCGCTCGGTGAGGAACTGCTTGGCAGTGGCGAAGTCGTCGGAGAACCCGGCGATCGCAGCCCGCAGGAAACCATTGACCACGTCCTCGGCGGAATCGGCCTCCCCCGGTCCGGGTGCGGTCTCAATGAGCGCGTTAGTGTCGGAGGCGGCCACGCCGGAACGTTTCACCCCGCTGGAGGTCGGCAACGCCGTGCATCCGCCCAGCACTCCCGCTGCGGTGAGCCACAGCAGGCCCAGCGCACCGCGACGCGTCAGCCGACACCCGGTGTGCAGTGGACACTCGTGTCGATCGACTTGTCGGTTCACGTGTGAGCTCATCGGCGCCTGCCCTCCTCGTCGCCCTCTTCGGGTGTGCGAGTGACCGGCTCCTGACCGGGCAGGACGACGACGACACGCCCGACGTCCTCGGTAACGGCGTCGTGGGTCTCACCGGCCAGGGGGATGTCACCCAGGACGACGCTCTGGCGCGCCCGACGAGTAGCCGGAGCGGGCCCCAACGGCCCGACCGGGGAGAATGACGACTCCTCGTCAGCCAGGATCCCGGCGCGGGCCACCGCCGGCGCGTCCTGAGGGACGAGTTCGAGAGGACCGGGACCGGCCAGCCGGCCCGGGCCGCCGTCGGAACCCTGAGTGCGGGGCAGGACCAGGAGGAAGGAGGCGCCGTCAGCCGGCCACCCCCAGGCCGACAGGCGTCCGCCGTGCAGACGAGCGTCCTCCATGGCGATGGACAGCCCCAGGCCGGTGCCTCCCAGGCTGCGCTTGCGTGAGGGGTCGGCGCGGTAGAAACGGTCGAAAACCTTGGCAACGATGTCGGGGCTCATCCCGATCCCGTGGTCGCGCACACGCACCGCCACCGCGTCGTCATCCACGGCGACGGTGACGTCCAACGGCTTGCCCTCGCCGTGCTCAAGCGCGTTGACCACGAGGTTGCGAATAATGCGCTCGACCCTGGTGATGTCGACCTCGGCGGTGGCTGGCTCCTCGGGGAGGTGGAGGCGCAGCTCGGTCCCGGTGGCATCGAAGTGGAACTGGGTGGTCTCGACGACAGTGTCGACGACCTGGGCGAGATCGACCTCCTCCAAACGCAGCTTGACGTTGCCGGAGTCGATGCGGGAGATGTCCAGCAGGTCGGTGAGCATCGTCTCGAAACGGTCCACCGAGCTGGACAGCACCTGGATGCTGCGCAGGGCGAAGGGATCGGAGATCTCCTCACGCGCCTCCTGGATCTGCTCAGTGGCCAGTCGGATGGAGGCCAGTGGGGTGCGCAGCTCGTGGGAGACGTCGGAGACGAAGAGACGCTGCACCTTGGACAGCGACTCCAGGCGCTCGATCTGGTCCTCCAGCGAGGTCGCCATATGGTTGAAGGACCTGGCCAGGGTGGAGATCTCGTCCTCCCCCTCGATGCTCAGCCGCTCGGCCAGCAGTCCCGAGGCCAGACGCTCGGCGGCTCTGGCCGTGTGCCGGACGGGACTGAGCACCCAGCGGGTGAAGGCCCACACCACCACGATGAGGATGGCCAGGAAGCCCAACCCACCGATGGTGATGTTGCGCGAGGCCAGGGAAACGATGCGCTGCTCGCTGGCGAGGCTGTAGACGAGGAAGAGGTCGTACTCGCCGGCCAGTGGCAGGCTCACCCGGGTCCCCACAATGAGACCGGGATCGGTGCCGCCTTCGGTATTGGGCACCGCCACCGACTGCCAGTGCTGCGAGCGGGCCCCGCCCTCATCGAGGGCCCTCGTCATCTCGTCGGTGATGAGGGAGCGCAGGCGGGTATCCGTCTCCAGGTCATTGACCACTGTTGTCGAGGTCTCCTCCTGGTTACGGAGCATGAGGACACCCACACCACCGGAGGAGGATATTGAGTCCTTGGCCCCGTTGACCTGCTGCTCCGCTATGGTCGAGACCTCGTCGACGGTCACAGCGGTGGTCGAGTCGAACTCGGCCTGGGCGACACCGGCACGTAGCGCGGCGTCGCTGAGAATGACGTCGCGCTGATCGGTGAATACCTCCGACCGGATCCGGTCGGTCACGAAGGTCAGCAGCAGGACGATAAGCAGCAGGCCGATCACGGTGGCGGTACACACCATGCGCACCTCAAGGCTGCGGCGCAGCAGCCCCGGCAGGGGCAGACGCCGAACAACCCGTTCCTCCGCAGTGCCCACCGATGCACTCATCGACGTGACCACTGAATTACGCATCGGGTTCATTGTAGGGCGCCCGATGCGCCATCGCTCACGAGGATTCGCCGACCCTGTAGCCGACACCGCGCACCGTCACCACGATCGAGGGGCGCTCGGGGTCCTTCTCGATCTTGGCCCGCAGGCGCTGGACGTGGACATTGACCAGACGGGTGTCGGCCGGGTGCTGATAGCCCCATACCTGGCTGAGCAGCTCCTCGCGGGTGAAGACCTTCCAAGGCGAGCGGGCCAGGGTCACCAGCAGCTCGAACTCCAGAGGAGTCAGGGCGATGACCGATTCACCGCGCTTGACCTGGTGACCGGCGACGTCGATGTCGAGATCCCCGGCGCGCACGTGCTCGGCCGCACCCGGGTTGGTGCGGCGCAGACGGGTGGAGACGCGGGCCAGCAGCTCCTTGGACTTGAAGGGCTTGGTCACGTAGTCGTCCGCACCGGCCTCAAGACCGGCGACGACGTCCTGGGTGTCGGTGCGCGCGGTCAGCATGATGATCGGCACGTCGGACTCGGAGCGGATGAGCCGGCAGATCTCGACGCCGTCGAGCCCCGGAAGCATGAGGTCGAGCAGGACCAGATCGGGGTTGACCTCGTGGAAGGCGTCCAGGGCTTTGGCCCCGTCATGACAAAGTGTGGGCGTGTAGCTCTCCGACTCCAGCATGATGCCGATCATCTCGGCCAGGGATGCATCGTCGTCGACGACCAGAATGCGCGTGCTCATAGCCCGTATCTTGGCATGCGCCCCGGGAGCCAAGGGACATCTAGGACATCGAGACGACATTCACACTTCCCTCAGGTTTTTAAGAGAATCCCTTCAGTTACGGGAAAAAGCGACATCGCCGCACACAGGAGCCGGAATTATTGCGGCCAAACCGTAATCTTCGATGGCCGCCTGCGAGCCCGTTTCCGAGGGTCCGCTCGGCTCTCTCCACGATTTCCTCCTCCAGGGGGAGGGCGCTCAGAGGGGTGGGCATGACAGCATGAACTTATGAGCACTGACTCCCATCCCGACGACCTCAACCCGAGCGGCGAGCCGAACCGCGGGGGTGCCGCTGCCTCCGGCGGCGGCTTCGTCGGAGGCGACCAGGACGGGTGGCAAGCCCCCGACTCCGGAGCGTCCGCAGGCACCTCGCCCTATCCATCGCAGGGATATTCCGGCTACGGCGATTACCAGACGCCGCCCGTGGGTCAGCCCGGTTCTGCCCCCGGCTATCCGCCCAACGCCCCCGGAGGTCCTCCCGGAGGCGGTGCCGGATACGGCCCCTACCCCGGCGCACCTGGGGGTCCCGGAGGTCCTGGGGGTCCTGGGGGTCCCGGCGCTCCCGGGAATCCCGGCGCCGCCGGGTATCCGGGTTACGGCGGCTACGCGTCGGTTCTGGCCCCCAAGCCGTCAATCATTCCGCTGCGGCCGCTGTCCATCGGGGAGATCCTCGGTGGCGCCTTCGAGTCGCTGCGTGCCAACCCCAAGGCGATGTTCGTCCCCTCCCTGGTGGTGATGAGCATCGTGGGACTCCTCTCCGCAGCCGGTTTCGCCTTCTTCCTCTCCCGGCTCAACCTGCCGGGCCTGACCACGTCCCCCGACCAGTTCAGTGAGGACGATCTGGATCTGGACAAGCTCTGGTCATCGTTGGTGGGCCTGTTCGTTCAGGCCGGCCTGACCAGCGTGCTGACCGTGTTCGCCACCTCGATCCTCACCGGTCTGCTCATCGTCACCGTCTCGCGCACCATCCTGGGTCGCAAGGCCTCCTTGAGCGACGTGTGGCAGCGCACCAAGCCGCGTGTGGGCGCTCTCATCGGTCAGACGATCATGATCCAGATCATCGTCAGCGTCGTCACGTTGGCCTTCCTCGCAATCGCAGCCGTCATCATCTGGGGGATCCTGGGTGGTTTCATCGCCAACGGCGTCGATGAGGATTCTGTCGGAACGGTTCTCCTCACCATCCTGCTCATCCTGGTACTGGCCCTCGTGCTGGGGCTGGCGGTCTTCGCCCTGACGTGCAAGCTGAGCCTGGCACCGGCGGCGCTGATCCTGGAGAACATCGGCGTCTTCGAGGGGATCTCCCGCTCCTGGGCACTGACGCGAGGATATTTCTGGCGAGTCGTCGGCATCCGGCTGCTCTCAATAATCATCATCGGTGTCGCCAGCCAGGCCGCCTCCTTCGCGCTGAGCTCCATCACCAACGGGATCATGCTCGCGGCACCGAACACGATGATCGCGATCATGACGATATCGATTCTGGTGAACAGCCTCATCCAGGCCGCGATCATGCCCTTCGACGCCTCCGTGGTCGCTCTGATGTACACCGACTTGCGGATGCGCTCAGAGGGTCTGGACGTTGAGCTCCGGCGCGCCGCCGGAGTGTGACCCGCCCGTGATACGCGTCATTCCCTCCGTAAGCCCCGCCGGCTCCTCCGGCTTCCTCAGTCACGCCGCCGGGGTGGCCTGCACCGCCGGCGCACTCGCCGCCAAGGCCCCTGCAACTCCCGACGCCGATGAGGCCCGGCAGGCCGCGAACAAGGAGCTCTCCCGCCCGATCTACCGCGACAGCCCCGACCTGTGGGATCGGTTCTGGGAGTGGATCAAGGAGCATTTCAACACCGGCAGCATGGTCCCCGGGGTTCCTTCCTGGGTCTCGACGGCGATCGTGATCGTCGTCGGCGCCGTCGTCATCGCGCTGCTGATCCTCCTGCTCACCAGGATCTCCTCGGAGCGCCGGGTGACAACGCCGTCGCTGTCAGTGCTCATTGACGACCGCGACGCCGACGCCCTGACCCGGGCGGCGGACGAGGCCGCCGAGCGGGCCGACTTCGCCACCGCCGTCGTCGAGCGTTTCCGGGCCATCATCCGCTCCCTCGACGAACGCGGGATCGTCGACGAGTACCCCGGGATGACGGCGATAGAGGCGGCCGCACTCACCAACAAGGCCCTTGGCGAGCACCGGGTCGTGGCTCCTCTGTACGAGGCGGCGCACCTGTTCGACGCCGTTCTCTACGGCCGGGTGGTCTCCACCCCAGCCCAGGACCAGCAGATGCGCGTGCTGGCCGCCCAGGTGGCCGAGGTGACGCCGCCCGCTCACCATGAGAGGACCGCCATCGAACCCCTCTCAACGCTCCCAGGGGCACCCGCATGAGCGCTCCCGTTCAGCAATCCCCGCAGTCTGCTCCGAGCATCTCTCAGACGGAGGCGGTCTCCGACCAGGTGACGAACTCGCACTGGTCTCAGCGATGGAGCCGGTGGCGTCCGGTCGTCATCGCCCTTGCCATCATGCTCATCCCCGTCCTTGTCACCCTGTGGACCAGGCCCATAACCTCAAAGACTCCGCTGGCCATCGACAATCCCGAGAAGTTGGGAACGATGGCCGTCGCGGAGCTGCTGCGCCACGAGGGGATCTCCGTGAGCAAGGCGGACAGCGTCTCCAAGGCGGTGGAGGCGAGCAGAAACGGGGCGACCATCGCCGTGGTCAACGCCGACCGTCTCAGCCTCGCCGAGAGGAAGGCCCTGGCCCAGGCGGGCGGCGATGTCGTCATCGTCGGCGTCAGAGGCGGCAGCGATACCCTGAAGGGGCTGACGGATATGACCAGCAAGGGCGCGGCGTCCCCCGGCTCCACCATCCTGGAGCCGCAGTGCGGAGACGCGGACGCCCAGGCCGCCCGGAGCCTGGCGGGATCGCATGCCTCGGTGTCGCTGCAGGGCGACGACGACGCCGTCGGCTGTTTCCCGGTGGGAGAGGACCGTTACGCCTATGCCACCGATACCCTGCCCAGCGGAGCCGCACTACGCGTCCTGGCCGACCCCGGACCGGCTACCAATGCGCACCTGGCCCAGGAGGGCCACGCTGCCCTGGCCGTGCGCGCGCTCGGCCATCACGACCGCCTCCTGTGGCTGGACGGACAGCGCCTCGAGTCCCCCTCCATATGGAACTCCTCGTCCACGCCCACCTGGCTGCCGGTCCTCATCTTCCAGCTCGTCGTGATAGCGGGCACTCTGGCCGTCGTTCAAGGACGTCGCTTCGGCAGCCTCCTGAGTGAGGAGCTGCCCGTCGTCGTGCGCTCCACCGAAACCACGTTCGCGCGCGGCCATCTCTACCGCCGGGGCTCGGATCGTCCTCGAGCGGCCGAGGCCCTGCGCTCGGGCACGGCGCTGCGTCTGGGCATCGCCTTGGGGCTGGCTCCCGGGACCTTGCGTCGCGACGTGATCGCCGCCGTCGCCCAGGCCTCGGGCGTCGACCCCGTCATGGTGGACTCTCTTCTCTACGGTCCGCCGCCGACCAATGACAAGGCCCTGGCAACCCTGGCAGTTCAGCTTGACCAACTCGAGAGAGAGGTTCACTCCGCATGAGCACGGACAGCACCGACCCCACCCGCGACCTGGGCACCACGGGCGACGCGGGCACTAGCGCCCCTCACCCGCAATCCGACCGACCGGCGCCGGGCGCCCCGGAGGCACCCGGTGCCCAGAGCATGCCCAAGCCCGATGCCGGCGCCGACCCGCGCAAACGGTTGGTGGCCGTGCGCAGTGAGGTGGGCAAGGCCGTCGTCGGCCAGGAGGCCGCGGTGACCGGCCTGGTCATCGCCCTGCTCGCCGGCGGACACGTTCTGCTCGAGGGGGTCCCCGGAGTGGCCAAGACTCTCCTGGTGCGGTCGCTGGCCACCGCACTGGACGTGGAGACCAAGCGCATCCAGTTCACCCCTGACCTCATGCCCGGTGACGTCACCGGTTCCCTCATCTACGACTCCCGCAGCGCCCGGTTCTCCTTCCGAGCCGGACCGGTCTTCACCAACCTGCTTCTAGCAGACGAGATCAACCGCACCCCACCCAAGACGCAGTCGGCATTGCTGGAGGCCATGGAGGAGCGCCAGGTGTCCGTCGACGGCGAGCCCCGGGCCCTGTCGGATCCGTTCATGGTGATCGCCACCCAGAACCCGGTGGAGTACGAGGGGACCTACCCGCTGCCAGAGGCTCAACTGGACCGCTTCCTGCTCAAACTGGTGCTGCCCCTTCCCGAGCGGGCTCAGGAGATCGAGGTGCTCTCCCGCCACGCCTCGGGCTTCGATCCGCGCAACCTGGAGTCGGCGGGTCTCCGGGCAGTGGCCGGAGCCGAGGACCTGGCCCTTGCCCGCGCCCAGGTGAGCACCGTAGGCGTCACCCCGGAGGTACTGGCCTACGCTGTCGACCTCGTGCGCTCCACCCGCTCGATGCCGTCGGTGGCCCTGGGGGTTTCGCCGCGAGGGGCCACCGCGCTTCTGGCGGCGTCACGGGCATGGGCATGGCTCGCCGGCCGGTCCTTCGTCACCCCCGACGACATCAAGGCCCTGGCCCTGCCCGCCCTGCGCCATCGCATCCAACTGCGCGCCGAGGCCGAGATGGAGGGCATCACCCCCCAGTCCGTCATCGAGTCAGTGCTGAGAACCGTTCCGGTGCCGCGCTGAGGCATCGGCGCAGAGCGTACCGAATCGATCACCCGACCAACTCACGACAGGAGTGGCATGTTCCTGACGATGCGCGCCGTGTGGACGCTGCTTCCGGGGATCGCCCTGGCCATCATCACACCGCGCCCGGCAACAGTGCTGGCCTGGGCCGGTGTCGTCCTGGTCCTGATCGTGATCGACGTCGCCTGCGCACCCTCGCCCCGCCTGTTGCGGGCCTCGCGCTCAGTGGGCCACGGAATTCGGCTGGGCGAGTCGATCACCTCGACCTTGACAGTCACCAACACCGGCCGGCGCACCACCCGACTCCTGCTGCGTGACGCCTGGCCCCCCAGCGCGGGGGCGGACCACGAGCGCGGGGGGATGACCATCCCGCCAGGTCAGCGCCGTCGCCATTCCACGGTACTCACGCCCCGACGCCGGGGCGACCGTGAGGCGGGACCGCTGACCGTCAGGGTCGCCGGCCCCCTAGGAATCGCGGGGCGTCAGGCCTCCCTGAATGTACCGGCCTGCCTCCGGGTGCTGCCGGCCTTCCGGTCGCGCCACCACCTGCACTCGCGCCTGGCCCGGCTGCGGGAGATGGATGGGCGCAGTGCGGTCATGGTGCGCGGTGAGGGAACCGAGTTCGACTCCCTGCGCGAGTACGTCGTCGGGGACGACGTGCGCTCCATCGACTGGCGATCCACCGCCCGCCGCGGCGAAGTCCTGGTGCGCACCTGGCGCCCGGAGCGCGACCGACGCGTTCTCATCGTTATCGACTCGGGTCGGCTGTCGGCGGCCCGACTGGGCGACGCCCCCCGGCTCGACGCCCAGATCGAGGCCACCCTGCTGCTGGCCGCGCTAGCCTCCCGCGCCGGCGACCGGGTCGATGTCCTGGCCCTCGACGACGCCGTCCGGGCCCAGGTGCGAGGCAGTTCCGGGCCTGTACTCATGACGGAGCTGGCCGAGCACCTGACCGACGTCGAGCCGCGTCTGACCGAGCTCGACTGGACACTGCTGGCCTCCCGGGTACGAACGGTGCTCTCGCAGCGGGCTCTGGTGGTCGTCATCTCCGCACTGGACGGCAGTGGAGGGGACGCGGCGATGATCCGAACGTTGACGACGCTGGCTCGCGA
>ERZ773042.1095-NODE-1095-length-16615-cov-6.320531_pt1 | contig 16615 bp, 15 predicted proteins | sample MGYA00511664_ERZ773042 | MGnify/ENA primary metagenome ERZ773042 (study PRJEB29015, sample SAMEA2737984) | human oral metagenome | biome: human oral; feature: human-associated habitat; material: dental | place: China | collected 2036 ... | reverse complement strand
GGGGGTCGGGTATGGGGTTGGTGTGGTCAAGGATGTGGTGGATGGCGCCGAGGATGCGCCAGGTGGTGATGCGTTGGCGGGCTGGGTAGATGGGGATGGCGGGTAGGCTGGTGAGGAAGTTGCTGATGTCGGTGTCGTTGCCGTAGGCGGTGAGTTGCTTGAGGGCGCCGGTGCTGGTGGGGTGGGGGGTGTTGAGGAGGAGGAAGTCGGGGTGTTGGAGTTGGGGGGCGCCACGGTAGGTTTTGATTTTTCCGGTGAAGATGGCGGTGGTGCCGCGGGTGAGGGTGCGTTCGCACCAGGCGGCTTGGTGGGGTTTTGCGTGGAAGAAGGCGGCTTTGATGAGTTCGTTGGTGGTTTGGATGGTAATGGTGTAGATGATGGTGGTTCTTTTGGTGTGGATGGTGGCGGTGTGGATGATTTCGCCAATGCAGGTTACTATGTCGCCGTCGTTTGCTTGGTTGAGGAAGGGGGTGTCGTTGTGGGTGGCGTAGGCGCGGGGGTAGTGGGTGAGGAGTTCTTTGGCGGTGGTGTAGCCGAGGGTGGCGCGAATAGTTTTGGCTTCTTTTTCGGGGAGGAGGTCTGTGAGTTTGCGGTTGTCTTCCCAGTTGAGCATGGTTATTCGACTCCGATTTCGGCGAGGGATCCGAGGTTTTGGGTTCGGTAGGTGATGATTTCTACGCCGTGGAATTTGGGTAGGTCGCTGGCGGAGAATTCGGGGGCGGTTTCGTCGATGAGGATGGTGACGCGGCGGGCGGTGGGGTCGATGAGGGTGGTGAGGGTGTGGGCTATTGCTTGGTGGAGGCTGGTGGTGGTGCAGAGGGTGGTGGGGTGGCGGTTTTTGTCGTTGGTGATGGCGTGGATTTCGGTGGTGGTGGGGTCGGTGATGATTCGGGCGGTGCGGGTGGCTTGGGCGGCTTCGCCCATGGTGTAGGCGTCGACGGCGAGGGGTTGGGTGTTGTTGCAGGCGGCGAGGGCGGCGAGTCCGCGGATGATGGTGCCGGTGGGGACGATGGTGAGTGCTTGTTCGAAGGCGTGGCTGGAGCGTTCGATGCTGGCGAGTTGGTGGGTGGTGAGCATGCCGTTGGGCAGGAGGATGATTTCGGTGGCGCCGCTGGCGCGGGCGGCTGCGGCGATGTCGAGGACAATGTCGTCGCCGGGGTTGATGGTGAGTGCTCCGGCGGATTGGTAGAGGTGGGTGATGAGTCCGGTGGGGGTGAGTGCGAGGATGATGCGGTGGTTGGTGGTGGTGGCTTCGGGGAGGGCTTCGATGTGGAGGTTGGTGATTTTTCCGAGGTGGTGGGCGGTTTCGATGACGGTTCCGGCTTGGTGGGTGTGGATGTGGACGCTGGCGGAGTGGGGGCTGATGGGGGCGATGATGAAGCTGTCGCCGAGGGGTTGGAGTTGGTCGCGGACGTGGTTGAGGTCGGCGTTTTGGATGAAGAACATGACTTCGAGGTAGTCGACGCGGGGGCGGGTAGTTTCGGTTGGGACGGTGGGGTTAGCGTTGGTGGTGGTGTGGGGTTTTTGCTGGTTGTGGGTGGTGGTTGTGGGTGGGGTGTCGATGGTGGGTGGTTGGTGGTTCCAAAGGCGGGCGAGTTGGGTGGGTTGGCCGAAGGGGCTGCGGGGTTTGGGTGGGGTTTTTCCCTGTTGTGGCTGCTCGGTAGGGTTGGATTTGGTGTTGGTGGGGGCGGTGATGCGGGTGGCGCCGAGGAGTTGGGTGAACATGTCGACGCTTCCGGGGGCCGCCGTCCCCACCACTTTAATCGAAAGTGCTTTCGGTTTTGGTGGTTGGAAGCTGGGGTTGGTGCTGGTTTCTATGGTGCCGCCGCTTACTTCGTCGAGCATGGTTTCGAGGAGGAGGACGAGGCCTTGGGCGCCGGCGTCGACTACTCCGGCGTCGCGGAGGACGGCGAGTTGGGAGGGGGTGTTGGCCAGGGCGATGGCGGCGGCAGTGGTGGCGGCGGTGAGCACGTCGATAAGCGAGTCGGTGGGGGCTTGGTTCGCGGCGATGGCGGCAGCCCGCAGGACGGTGACGACGGTGCCTTCGACTGGTTCGATAATGGCGTGGTGGACGAATTTATTGGCCGTGGTGAGTGCTTGTTGCACGGTGCGTCCGGTGATGCGGTCGGAGACTGCGGATTGGGCGAGCCCGCGGAGGACTTGGCTCAGCACCATGCCGGAGTTGCCGCGGGCGCCTTTCACCGCACCAACGGCAATGGCCGCGGTGAGTTTGGTGATATCGCATTGGTGGGCTGCCGGGAGGTTATTCACCTCGGCGAGGGCGGCTTCCATGGTGTGGGCCATGTTTGAGCCGGTGTCGGCGTCGGGGACGGGGAAAACGTTGAGTTTGTTGATTTCGGCGCGGCGGGCGACCAGTTCAGCGACGGCCCGGGTGAGCCACCTATGCAACGCGGGCCCGTCCAGATACTCAACGTTTACCATAGAAAAGTAGTTTACAACGCCCAGTTGACTTGCGGAGCACCCAGCTTTCCGAGGTAATAGTTTGCGGTGGTAAATGGGCGGGAGCCGAAAAAGCCCCGGCTGGCGGACAATGGGGACGGGTGCACGGACTTTATCTGTTTCACATTGGGGTGCCCGGAAAGAAGGGGGCTGAGGGATTGGGCGTCTTTACCCCAGAGGATGGCGACGAGTGGAGTGCCCCGGTTCACAAGGGAGGTGATGACATGGTCGGTGATTTTTTCCCACCCTTTTTTCCGGTGAGAGCCGGCCCCGCCGGTTTGGGCGCGGACGGAGAGGACTCGGTTGAGCAGCATGACGCCCTGGTCGCTCCAGGCGCTGAGATCACCGTTTCTGGGCCGATCGACACCGAGATCGGATTGGAGTTCGGCAAAAATGTTCACCAGGCTTTTGGCCAGGGGTTTCACCTCGGGGCGGAGGGAGAACGATAGGCCCATGGCGTGGCCCGGGGTGGGGTATGGGTCTTGGCCGACGATGAGGACGGTCACTTTATCGAAGGGGTAGCGGAAGGCCCGCCACCGGTCTTCCTCCGGGGGCGCAATGGTGTAGCCGGCGGCCTGTTCGGCGGCGAGGAAGTCCCCCATGGCATTAATGTCGGGGGCGATGGGGGCGAGAACTTGCCGCCAGGAGTCGTCAATGTTGAGGGTGGAGAAATAGTCCCCGCTGGTGGTCAGTGGTTGGTGCGCACTGGAAAATAGGTCTTCTTGCTGGTTGAACTGGTTAGTCATCGGTCAGTAGCTTTCCCATCCGTAGGTGTAGGGGGGTGCTGCCCTATCGAGGGTGACGGCACCCATGGAGTTATGTCGAACCACTGTACCAATTTCTACGAATCCGGTGGGTGGTGGGCCGAACGTTGTACCAATAAGCGTGTGATCTTCCCCACCGGACAAAATGAACTCCCACGGGTCGGCCCCTACCAGCTCAGCGGCCCGCACAAGCAGATCGTCAGGTTGCAGGGCGGCGGAATCCAGGTTGATGGTGACGGCGGATTTTTTCGCCATAACATACAGGTCGTGGACGAGCCCGTCGGAATTGTCGGTCATGGCCGTCACCCCGGCGGAACGGGCCACAAACCCGCGACCGGGGGTCAAAATGGTGGAGCAGTGGGCGCGAAGCATCGGGTCGAATTCGGCCGGAACACCCGTGCGACCGAATTCTTTCAGCAGCGCATAGCCGGCGGCGGAATACCCAATGTGCCCGGAGGCGACGAGGATTTGGCCGGGCCGGGCCTGGTCGAGCCGGAGCGGCGGGAGGGAACCACCAAGTTGGCCGATACCGGTGACCGCAATGGTGATCCGATCATTGTCGGTGACGTCACCGCCCACGAGTTCCGCATCGTAGTCGGTGACCCGTTCGTTGATGCCGCGGGCCAGGTCGGCGACGAATTCCAGCGGGGTGTCCCCCGGGGCGCTGAGGGCGAGCAGGGCCGCGATGGGCCGGGCCCCCATGGCTTCCACATCGGCGAAGTTTTGGGTGATGGCTTTCCGCCCAATCTCGGCAGGGTGAGACCAGTCACGGCGAAAATGGCGGCCTTCGACCAGGGTGTCGGTGGTAATCACGGTGCGGGAGTTCGGGGCGGCATGGTCGAGGACCGCCGCATCGTCACCATTCCGGGTGCTGGGGGCGTGAGCGACAATAGCGGTAATGACTGCCTGTTCACCAACGTCGGCAAGAGTGGGGTTGGGGTTTTTCACGATGCGAGTCACAAACATCATCCTTGCAGTCTTCAATATCACATATTATTGGGGTACCTTGGGCCCAGTTTTTCCGCAGATTACACTGATCTCCATGCATGATGCGAATGAGGGTATCAATAAGGTTCCTATTATTATCGCCCTAGTATTGGCGATACTTTTGGTTGTGGGGGTAATCGTGGGGGCACGGATGGTGGCGGAGCGGGCATACCAAACACCGGTGGCGATCGCTGAGGTGGATTCCCCCGCGGCAGGCTCGTCGGAATGCGGGGATTTCATCGCAGCCATGCCTACAACGGTGATCGGACTGCGGCGGGCGGTGATTGCCGACCCCGCCCCGGCCGGGGTGGCGGTGTGGCAGAAAACCGCGAGCCGGCAAATCACCGTGCGGTGCGGGGTGGCGGCGCCCGCACAGCTCACGGACCTGTCGCAGCTTGAGGAGGTTGCGGGAACGAAATGGTTACAGGTGGTAGACACCACTCCCGGCTCCACGCTGCAAACATGGTACACAACAGATCGGGATAAGGTGGTGGCGATCACGGCCGACGGTGAGGCGCTGCAGTCGCATTCCATGCCGGAAGTAATCACCACATTATCCGATGCACTGGCAGCGCTCCCCGCGGGTTCGGCGAACCGGTCACCGATCCCCCTGTCGGAGCTACCCGCGGCCGAGGGGGAAGACACGTCGAAATGCGACGGGCTGCTCTCCACTCTGCCGGCCACGATTAATGCTGGTGGAACCCAGTATTCGCGGGCGAAACAGCCGTCCGGGGCGCCGGAGTTAGCGGCGTGGACCGCGCCGGGGGCGGAACCCATCGTGGTGCGGTGCGGGGTAGAGTTCCCAACAACCTATGAGGCGGGGGCCCGATTATCGCAAGTCAATGACACACCCTGGTTTGAGGACACCACATTAGGCAATGGGACCACCGCATCCGTGTGGTACGCGGTAGATGCGCACCCGGTGGTGGTGCTCTCTACCCCACAGGCGGCCGCACAGTCCGCATTGGTGCAGGTGAGCCAGGCAATCCGGTCGAAACTCTAGTCGCAGCCTGCGCATGCTTGACGACGCCGAAACGAGCAAGGTCTTGAAAAAGTGATATCACATTAATATAATGTGATATCAGATTAATTCTTCGCTTGTTAGGAGCCCTCAATGTCCACACCAGACATCACCGCCACCCCGGTTGGCCACAGCGGCACCGCTGTCGACATCACCGAACGCAAATCCTGGTCCGGGGGAGGCGGACTCGCCACCATCATCATCCTCATCAGCATCATCCTCATCGCCCCCGCGATCTTCCTCATCGGCACCACCGCCAACAAACTCGACGCCGGCACCATCAGTACCCCCATGGGTGTTGCCCTCATACTGGCCGGCGCCTGCTGCTTCATCCTCAGCCTTCTCGGGCTCACCAGCATACGCATCATCAGCCCCGGCGAAACCCGAGTCATCCAATTCTTCGGACGCTACATCGGCACCATCCGCCACACCGGACTCCGGGCCATCCCCCCACTCAGCAACCCCACCAAAGTCAGCATCAAAGTCCGCAACTTTGAAACCAACACCATCAAAGTCAACGACCTCAACGGCAACCCCATCAACATCGGCGCCATCGTCGTCTGGCAGGTCGCCGACACCGCCAAAGCCACCTTCGCCGTAGAAAACGTCGACGACTTCATCCACTCCCAAGCCGAATCCGCCCTCCGGCACGTCGCCACCACCCACCCCTACGACTCCACCGACACCACCACCATCCCCTCGCTCTCCGGATCCACCGACATCGTTTCCGCCGAACTCGCCGAAGAAGTCGCAGCCCGCGCCACCATCGCCGGCCTGGAAATCATCGAAACCCGTATCTCCAGCCTGGCCTACGCCCCCGAAATCGCCCAATCCATGCTGCAACGCCAACAAGCAGCCGCCATCGTCGACGCCCGCGAAACCATTGTTGACGGCGCCGTATCCATGGTAGAAACTGCCCTCAGCCAACTCGACGAACGAGACATCGTCGACCTCGACCCGGAACGCCGCGCCACCATGGTCTCTAACTTGCTCGTGGTATTGTGTTCGGACAACAATGCCCAACCCGTCATCAACACCGGATCCCTCTACACCTAAACCATGCCCCGAAAAAGCGTGCCGCTTCGCATCGACCCAGCCGTCTACAACGCCATAGCCGCCTGGGCCAACCAGGAAATGCGCAGCGTCAATGCCCAAATAGAGGTGATGTTGCGCGAAAACCTCCGCAAAGCCGGCCGCCTCCCCAAAGACACCGGGGAAATCCCCAAACGCGGCCGGCCCAAAAACCCCAAATCGACAACCTAGCCAAGCACTCCCCTACGCCAACGCCCGAGCAATCAGCGTATCCAACAACTCGGCGTACGGCACCCCCGATGCCGCAAACACCTGCGGATACATCGAAATCGGCGTGAACCCGGGCATGGTGTTCACCTCATTGAGCACCGGCCCGGCCGGGGTCACAAAGAAATCCACCCGGGCCAACCCGGAACACTGCAACGCCTGAAACGCCTCCCGGGCAAGCGACTGAATCAGCCGCGTCGCCGCGTCGTCAAGCGGGGCCGGAATCATCGCCGACACATCACCATCAACATATTTCGCATCAAACCCATAAAACCCCTCATGGCCCACCGACGTGTTCACCAACTGCGCCGGCACCGACGCCACCACCGTGCCATCCGGGTACTCCAACACCCCACACTCCACCTCGTCACCGATGATCTCTGATTCCACAATCACCTTCGTGTCATACTGACGAGCCTCACACAACGCCGCATCCATGTCCTCCCACCGGGTCACCCGGCTAATCCCAATCGACGATCCCCCCCTAGCCGGCTTCACATACACCGGCAACCCCAACAACTGACAATCAGCCTGGGTGAGCGTCTCCTCCCCCCGCAAAATGACTTCCTTCCCCACCGGCAGCCCCTCAGCAGCCAACAGCTTCTTCGTGTACTCCTTATCCATGCCGCACGCCGACGACAACACCCCCGTGCCCACATACGGAACCCCCGACAATTCAAACAACCCTTGAATCGTCCCGTCTTCCCCATACAACCCATGCAACACAGGGAAAATCACATCCACCGTCACATGCTCCGAACCGTCCGCAAACCGGAACTGCCCCCGGCGCGCCGGGTCGACGGCGAGGGATACTTCTTTGGTGAGGGTGACGGTTGGCATGACCGCGTTTGTGCTGCGGAGTTTCTCCGGGTCGGACTCCCCTACTGTCCAGGTGCCTTGTTGGGTGATGCCGATGGGGTACAGCTCGTATTTTTCCGGGTCGAGGTGGCTCATGATGGCGCCGGCTGAGATGCAGGAGACGGAGTGTTCGGAGCTCCGGCCGCCGTAGATGATTGCAATTTTAATCGGTTTAGTAGTCAGACTCACGGTATTTTACTGTACCAGTTGCCTAGGGCCTGCCGTTTGGGTTACCTGGGGTTTTCTTCTGGGGTTATTCGGATTTTTTGGTGCGGCCCATGAGTGCTGCCACCATGTCGATGACGGCAAGCCCTTGGTGGCAGACGCCGTAGACGGCCTGGGTAATGGGCATTTCGACGTTGTGGGTGTGGGCGAGGGCGTTGATGGCGGCGGAGGAGGTGACGCCTTCGGCGACTTGGCCGTTGGTTGCTTGGGTGGCTTCTTCGAGGGTGCCGCCTTGGCCGAGTCGGTAGCCGAAGGTGCGGTTTCTGGAGAGGGGTGAGGAGCAGGTTGCTACGAGGTCGCCGAGGCCGGCGAGGCCGGCGAAGGTGCGGGGGTCGGCGCCCATGGCGGTGCCGAGGCGGGTGATTTCGGCAAGGCCTCGGGTGATGAGGGAGGCGAGGGTGTTTTCGCCAAGTCCGTTGCCGGAGGCCATGCCGCAGGCGAGGGCGATGACGTTTTTGCAGGCGCCGCCGATTTCGGCGCCGATGACGTCGGTGTTGGTGTAGGGGCGGAAGTAGGGGGCGCCAACGGCTGCTTGGACTTGTTTGGCGCGGTGTTCGTCGGTGCAGGCGATGACGGTGGCGGCGGGTTGTTGGAGGGCGATTTCTTTGGCGAGGTTGGGGCCGGAGAGGACGGCGATACGGCTGGGATCGGCGCCGGCGACGTCGGCAATGACTTGGCTCATGCGGAGGAAGGTGTCGGTTTCGATGCCTTTGGCGAGGCTGACGAGGGTGGCGTCTGTGGGGATGTGGGGTGCCCAGGTGGCGAGGTTGTCTCTGAGGGTTTGGCTGGGTACTGCAAGGACAACGATGGTGGCGCCGGCCAGGGCGTGGGTGGGGTTGGTGGTGGCGGTGAGGGTGGTGGGTAGTTGGATTCCGGGGAGGTAGTCGGGGTTGTGGTGGTGGGTGTTGATGGTGTCGGCTATTTGGGGGCGGCGGGCCCAGATGGTGACGGTGCTGCCGGCGTCGGCGAAGACTTTGGCGAGGGTGGTGCCCCAGGAGCCGGCGCCCATGACTGCAATGTGTTCTGGTGTGTGGTGGTGTGTGGTGTGTGGCACGGTTGTGTCCTTGGTTGTTTGTGAGGTTTTGTGTTTTGGTGGTGGGGTTGGTGAAAGGTTTCTTTAAAAGATTAGCCTAGTGGTGTTTGGGGGTTGGGGTGGTTGTGGTGGTGGGTTTGGTATGGGGTCGGGTTGGGGTTTTGGTGGTGGGCGTTTTACGGTGAGGGGTAGTTCATTGTTATTTTTCCGCGTAAAAGTGAAGGATGGTTGTTGTGGTTGGTCGGGGTTTTCCGCAGGGTGTGGTTGGTCGGTTTCAGGTGGCGCCGGCGGATCCGGGGTCGGGGTTTGCCCGCCCGGTGTTGGCGGCCGGGGCGGTGTTGTGGCGGTGGGCCACAGGTGCCGATGGCGCCGCGGATGCCGCTGGTGGGGGTCGGGTGTTTGCGTGTGTGCACCGGCCGGGGTATGACGATTGGTCGTTGGCGAAAGGGAAGGTGGATGCGGGGGAATCGTTGCCCGTAACGGCGGTGCGGGAGATTGGTGAGGAGACGGGTTTTGCGGTGCGGTTGGGGAAGCTGATAGGCCATGTGACGTACCCGCTGCCCGATACGATGTCTGGGGGGAAGGGGCCTCGGACGAAGGTGGTGTATTACTGGATTGCTGAGGTTATTGGTGGGCAGTTTGTGCCGAATGATGAGGTGGATGAGGTTCGGTGGTTGTCGGCGGAGGCGGCACGGGAATTGTTGTCGTATGACACGGACCGGCTGGTGTTGGCGAAGGCGGTAAAACGGCTTACTGTGACGCCGGTGACGTCGCGGGTGTTGTTGGTGCGGCATGCGAAAGCGGCCCGCCCCGAGGGGGTGCCGGATGAGAAGCGGCCGTTGACCGCTAAGGGGGTGCGGCAGGCGCAGGCGTTGGCGTCGATGTTGGCGCCGTATGGGCCGACGGCGGTGTTTGCGGCGGAGCCGGATCGGTGTGTTGCGACCGCTACCCCGCTGGCGGATGCGGTGGGGGTGCCGGTGGTGACGGATTCCCGGTTGGGGGATGCGAGTTGGTGCGCGCAGCTGGTGGCGTCGCAGGCGCGGGTGTCGGAGATTATCGGCTTAGGTGGGACAAGCGTGATTGTGTCGCAGGGGTTGATGATTCCCGATGTGGTGGCGTGGTTGTCGGCGCGGGGCACGCTGCCGATTGATTCGCCGGTGGCGAAGAAGGCGAGCGTGTGGGTGTTGTCGTTTACCGATGGGGTGTTGACGGGCGCGGATTATTTAGAGTCGCCGCTAGCGGTGTTGTAGTGTGCTTGACGACGACCCTAGGTGGGGGTCTTATTTGACGACTGGTTTGAAGCTGGGCCGGTGGGCTTCGTAGGTTTCGATGTCGGCTTCTTTGCGGAGGGTGAGCCCGATGTCGTCGAGGCCTTCCATGAGCCGCCAGCGGGTGTAGTCGTCCACATCGAACCGGTAGGTGTGGTTTTCGCAGGTGACGGTGCGGTCTTCCAGGTTGACTGTGAGGCTGAGGCCGGGCTGGTCGGTGAGCTGTTGCCACAGTTGTTCGATGTCTTGTTGGTCCATGAGGGCTGCGAGCAGGCCGGCTTTGCCGGCGTTGCCGCGGAAGATGTCAGCAAATCGGGAGGAGAGCACGACTTTGAATCCGTAGTCCATGAGGGCCCAGACGGCATGTTCACGGGAGGAGCCGGTGCCGAAGTCGGGGCCGGCGACGAGGATGGTGCCGTGGGCGTAGGCGTCTTGGTTGAGGACGAAGTCGGGTTCGTTGGTGCGCCAGTTGTTGAAGAGTCCATCGTCGAATCCGGTGCGGGTCACACGTTTGAGGTAGACGGCGGGGATGATTTGGTCAGTGTCGACGTTGGAGCGCATGAGCGGAACGCCGACGCCGGTGTGGGTGGTGAATTTTTCCATGGTGGATCCTTGTGTGGTTTAGCTGGTGGCGTGGGTGGGCAGGTCGGCGGGGGATGCGAGGGTGCCCATGATGGCGGTGGCGGCGGCCACTTCGGGGGATACGAGGTGGGTGCGGCCGCCGGGGCCTTGGCGGCCTTCGAAGTTTCGGTTGCTGGTGGAGGCGGAGCGTTCCCCTGGTTTGAGCTGGTCGGGGTTCATGCCGAGGCACATGGAGCAGCCGGCGGAGCGCCAGTCGGCGCCGGCTTCGGTGAAGATTTTGTCGAGCCCTTCGGCTTCGGCGAGTTGTTTGACCATGGTGGTGGAGGGCACGACCATCATGCGGACCGTGTCGGCGACTTTGTGGCCTTTCATGATGTGGGCTGCGGTGCGCAGGTCTTCGATGCGGGCGTTGGTGCAGGAGCCGAGGAAGACCGTGTCGATTTTGATGTCCCGCAGGGGGGTGCCGGGGGTAAGGCCCATGTAGGTGAGGGCTTTTTCGGCGGCTTTTTTGTCGTTTTCGTTGGTGAAGTCGTCGGGTGAGGGCACAACCGCGTTGAGGGGGAGGCCTTGGCCAGGGTTGGTGCCCCAGGTGACGAAGGGGGTGAGGGCGGAGCCGTCGATGGTGATTTCGGTGTCGAAGGTGGCGCCTTCGTCGGTGGGGAGGGTTTTCCAGTAGGCAACGGCTTTGTCCCAGTCGTCGCCGGTGGGGGCGAGTTCGCGGCCGTAAACGTAGTCGAAGGTGGTTTGGTCGGGGGCGATCATGCCGGCGCGGGCGCCGGCCTCGATGGACATGTTGCAGATGGTCATGCGGGCTTCCATGGAGAGTTTTTCGATGGCTTCACCACGGTATTCGATGACGTGTCCTTGCCCACCGCCGGTGCCGATCTTGGCGATGATGGCGAGGATGAGGTCTTTGGCAGTGACGCCGGGTTGGAGTTCCCCGGTGACGTTGATGGCCATGGTTTTGAACGGTTTGAGGGCGAGTGTTTGGGTGGCCATGACGTGTTCGACTTCGGAGGTGCCGATGCCGAACGCCATGGCGCCGAACGCACCGTGGGTGGAGGTGTGGGAGTCGCCGCACACAATGGTCATGCCGGGTTGGGTGGCGCCGAGTTGGGGGCCGACCTGGTGGACGATGCCTTGGTTGATGTCCCCCATGGCGTGGAGGCGTACCCCGAATTCTTCGCAGTTTTTCCGCAGGGTGGAGACTTGGGTGCGGGAGATACTGTCGGCGATTTCGGTCAGGTCACCGGTTTTAATGCCAGTGGTGGGGACGTTGTGGTCTTCGGTGGCGAGGTGGAGTTCGGGGTGCCGGAGGGTGCGGCCGGCAAGCCGGAGGCCATCGAAGGCTTGGGGGGAGGTTACTTCGTGGAGTAGTTGGAGGTCGATAAAGATAAGGTCGGGTTCGTCACCGGTGCCGTGGGTGACGACATGGTCGCGCCAGACTTTTTCGGCCAGGGTGAGTTTGGGTTGGGAATCCACGGGGCTGGTCATGGATTGTGTTACCTCTACTTCCGCATAGTCATCTCATTTTATGAGATGGTAATATCACACTATGGGACAAAATATTACACCACCCGCCACCACAAGTGGAATTAAGGTATTAGACCGGGCGATGCTTATTCTCGTCACCATTGGGGAAAAACCCCGGTCGCTCACGGAATTATGCGAAGCAACCGGCCTGCCGCGTGCCACCGCGCATCGGCTTGCCAGCGCGCTAGAAACCCACCATATCCTCACACGCACCGCCGACGGCCGATGGACCATTGGCGCGGTACTCACGTCCCTGGGGGCACGCAGCGCCACAACGCTTGTCGACGCCGCAACCCCCATCATGGCGGCCCTTATGGCCGATACGGGTGAATCGGTCCAGCTCTACCAGTTGGCGGGCGCCCACCGGGTGTGTATCGCAGCCCAAGAGCCGGCCAGTGGCCTGCAAAACACGGTACCCACCGGCTCTAGGCTGCCACTAACCGCCGGGTCAGCCGCAAAAATATTTTTGGCCTACTCCTCCCCCGCCCTCAAAGCCACCATCATGGCGGAAAACCCCAGCTTCACCCTGCAAGACATTGACGAAGCCCGGGACCAGGGCTGGGCGGAATCCATTAGCGAACGCGAAGTCGGCCTCGCCTCCCTGTCCGCACCCGTGTTCAACGGTGAAGGTTTGTTCGTGGCGGCCCTGTCGATCTCGGGGCCGGCGGAGCGGCTGAAACCCCACCCCGGCGCGCTATGGGCAGATCATCTCGTGGCTGCTGCCACGCAGCTCAGTGCCGCCCTATAGGTCCTGTAGTTTTTGGAGCTGCTCCCGGTAGCGGGCCACCAGCGGGTGGCCGGCTGGCAGCTGGGGTTCGGCCGCGGCCAACACCATGGTGTACCACCATTGTTGGTCCGGTTTCCCCGCATTGAACCGCTCCCATAACACGTCGCCAAGCTGCCCATAGTCGGATAGAATGCTGGTCAAATTATGGTATTTATCGGATAGGCTGATAAGCGCCACATCGGGCCCGGCCTGCCGCAGGTGTGCTAGGTAGGCGTCGGAGCGGGCCCGCCAGTCGGGCAGGGTGGAGTCTTTCGTCACGCCTTGCACGAGGTCGACGACCCGTCGCCCGAAGTCGGCGGCCATCTGGTCAAAGCTGTAGGTGTCGGGGCGGTCTTCCATAATGTCGTGCAGCAGGCAGGCGACGAGAATGTCCTCGTCATCGGTGTATTCCGATGCGATGAGCATGACGGAAACCACGTGGGTGACGTAGGGTTTCGTACTGCCTTTCCGGTAGTGGCCGTCGTGGGATGTGGCGGCCTGCGTGATGGCCTGCTGCAGTCGTGGGGTCAGGGGAATGCTCATGGCCGGTAAGTGTAATAGATTTCTGCGTGTTCCCGAGCTGCCCTCGTCCGAATTGATTCGAATGTTTCTTCGAATATTTGCAGTTTGAGGATTTATTAGAGATAACGAAGTTATAGAGGAAGAGAAGCGGTAAATGCCATTCGCGTAATCTGCCAGGCAGTGTACAATATCGTACATGAGAATCTACAGGGATCCCATCTACTTAAACAAAGAAGCATTAACTCCCATAGCTAATAGCTTTGGGATAGAAGTTGACACTTCAATCGAGGTAGATACACGAGACTTGACAAACAAGAAAGGGGGATTTGATGCAGGAGCCACAATCCCGGGAACGTCCATAGGAATAAAAGGTAATCTTGGCGGAGGAACCGAATCGGAAATCTCACAAAAACGGACTGTAACAGCTCACCCTGGCGCAGCGCTAAACAATTTAATTGAGAAACTCCAAGAAGATGCATCACTGATTGATTTAAGTGATGAACAAGCCATCACAAAATCTGCCCTCATCGAAATTGAAAGTGATTGGGAGCTTTCTCCCGTCACCGACCAAGGCAGGATACTTAACTTATTTATCAAACAAATACTTCAGAATCCGAATAATATCCCGAAGAAAATCCCAGACAAGCTAATACAGGATGCGTTAAAACCACGCCCCCCAGATGAAAATCAAAAACTGATCTTCATCAGAACAAATGAATCTGCCAATGATATGACCGTCATTGCCCTATTGGATTCCGAGTGGTTGGTAGGTAACAATACAGAAGATGATTTGGAAGAAGATAGGACTTTCTTTGGGCTAGTTGAAACATTTAAACCCAAAGGAAAGATTTACTCACTAGAAAAGCACTTCACCCGCGGATTAAATCGTACTTTACGGCGCAAAATAGATTTAAAACAGCTATATGAGTCCGTGGAGCTATCCGAGGAAGATTTGAAGTTCCATGGCCCATTAGTAGTTATTAAAGTCATCGCGGTTTACCCATAAGAAAAAACTTCCTCCCCCACCCCATAAACCCGCGCCAACAGCGACACTGGTAGCTTCTCCTCTGCCTCCCCGAGATGGATCATGTGTTGTTGGTCGTCTGGGGAAATGTCGTGCCAGTACGGGATTCGGATTCGTTTGAGGTTTTGGGCTTGGAATCTTAGATAGCCGCCACCGATTTTTACCGAATATGCGGCAACGAACAGATGAGCGATACCGCTGCGGAGTAATGCCTGGAGCGCGCGTAAATTCCACTGTTGGGAGGTGATGTAATAAAGGTTATGGTGTGGGTAGAAGTTGCCAGCATCGTATGTGATTGCGTCACCATTGGCTTTAATGTCGGGGATGAGTAGTTTCGGTTCGTGGCGCAGTTCCGGGGTGATGCGGTCAATGGTTTTGTACCATTTTCGCGGGTCCGACCGTACGGTGTAGCGTCGCGCCAACCGGTCGCGGTGTGGGTGCAGGCGCGCAGCTAGTTTGGGGTAGTCCGCCAGATCCACCAACCTACCGTGATCCGCCCATGGGTTGAGAACGCCTTTTCCGGTCCATGCTAGTTGTCCCCTTCTCACGCAGTTGTTGGTGGCAAGCGGCAGGCATCGCCCGGCCTCGACGTCGATAGTGGCGAAGTCGTCGATGAATATTTTGTCGGCGCCTGTTGCCACCCCGATACCTACCCGGCAGCCCGCGGTGACAAGTGTGGGGAAGCGGCGCTCTAGCTCGTCGATAAGCTTCACTGGCCCCAAGTCGCCCGTGAGCCACGGCAACCCACCGCGCACCAAACGCCGTTTGCGCCACTGCCCGCCCATGCCGGTGGCAATTCTGGTTGTTTCTGCTTTACGACGCCCACGCTCAATAACCGTGATTGCAGGGTAGGCACCGACAACAGTTTCGAACGCATCCGCCCCACACATGTCAACATAGTGGGACAGGTGAAACTCGTAATCAATCTTTGCCCGGAGCGCCTTACCGTAATCATTTTTCATCCACGCATTTGGGGTAATGAAACTGAGTTTTCCCGTAGATGACAGCAGGTCAAGTGATTTTTCCATGAAGGGGATATATAGGTCGGCCCGGCCAACCATGGTGCGGTAACGCGCCCGGTATTTTTTGAGCAGCTCTTTGGGTATCGCTTCGTGTCGCACATAGGGTGGATTGCCCACAACAAAGTCGAATAGGTGATCGAACTTGGTGGTGAGATAGTCCCCAGACATGAGCCACGCATCTGCAAGCTTTTGTGCCGCATCAGGCGCAATGTGCTGCGTTACTAGGTAGTCCACTAGCCGTTGGGAGAACTGGGTGACGGACTGCGGATCGATTTCGACCGCACGTATCGCATCTATCAGGTCGTGGGGGTCTTGTCCCCCAGCTACCTGCCACGATTGGAGCAGCCTACCTGCGGCCTGGATGACGAACCTGCCGTCGCCGAAGGATGGTTCCAACAACCGTAGTGTGTGAAGCTGCTCATCGGGATGGTAGCCGACCAGATCAAGCATGAATTCCACCACTGGGACGCGGGTGAATACCACACCATGGTGTTGTGCCGTCGTTTTATTATCCATGCTCATTCCCCAATCTCGACCTAGATAATAAAACTTTACTCTTCGGCCCGGACACCACCCGGCGCGCGACAGCGGCATTGCCTTTGCTCTCACCATCGGCGATGAAGCACGGAACAACGCGGTCAACTCCGGCGCTGTCTTTCTCAAACTTGCCGAAAGCAACCGCGTTGCCATCCCGCTGCTAGCAGGGAAGCTATCGTGCCGATGTGGTGACTGGCTTCAGGTAAAACAGTTCTTGAGTGCTGTTGTACTCAAGGATCTCTGCGACGATGTGTAGGTTCTGGCCGGTACCGATGCTGTCTGGAATATTGGCACCAGTGAGGTGGAGATCATAGTAAGCAACATCGGAGAACTTAAAGTTCGGGCCATGCGTAGAATTTGGATTGTAATCTCCGGCGTAAATAAGGAAGTCGAAACGCGTCTTGTAGCTCTTGTAAGGAGCTACATCAGCGACGTTCCCGTCAAACTCGATGGTGCGACCCTTGTATTTTGACACGAACTGTTCGATGGTAGCGTTATCGGGTTGTGGACTCTCGATGAGGGCACGGAACTCCTCGTTGTTGTCGACCGTGATATTTTGCGTGTTGGGTGTGGGAGAGTTGGATGGTCCTTCGGCGGCGGAGGAAGATGGATTGGCTGCCTCACTGTCCTGCTTGGGGAAGGTGTGGAAGCTCACAACTACTGGGGTGTCCGCAGCGAATGCGTCACTGGTGGAGAATGATGTGTCGCCACCTA
>ERZ773042.1093-NODE-1093-length-16620-cov-64.802234_pt1 | contig 16620 bp, 14 predicted proteins | sample MGYA00511664_ERZ773042 | MGnify/ENA primary metagenome ERZ773042 (study PRJEB29015, sample SAMEA2737984) | human oral metagenome | biome: human oral; feature: human-associated habitat; material: dental | place: China | collected 2036 ... | reverse complement strand
TTAGGTTATGATGTATTCCCTAAGGTAGATGCAGATCGTTATGATTTGATTCAAGCTATTAATCTGAAAAATGGAGAAGAAATGGAGCATTTTTGCGTAGGTATGCAGGCTTACTCTCCTGTAGATGCTCATGTACATCCAATTCCAGGTGACATGCCGGGATACGAAGATAAAATTATTATGGCTGGAGGTACTTTTGTGCAAGGGTCTTCTATTGAGCTGAGTGCAGATGGGCCTATACGTCCACCATATACGATTTTTATGCAAGGTGGTTTAGTATTTGAACATTCCATGCTTGGTATTTTAGGAGCTGCTGAAGAGTTATTAAAACATAGATAATATTTAGAATCCCTTTCTTTTAGAGAAGGGGATCTTTTTATTTCAAATCTTTTCAATGTACCTAGTTCTAGGCTATAATATAAGTTGCTATAATTTTATAGCAATACTACTCGGACTTTTACACCGAACTAGTGGTTTACACGTCAGGCTTTCACCCTGATTAGTTTTATGATCAAGCGATCATTAAAAGGAGAAAGTATGGAAAAAGTTATCGCTGTAGCTATGAGTGGCGGCGTAGACAGTTCTCTAACTGCTGCAATGCTATTAAAACAAGGCTATAAAGTATTTGGTATTACTCTATGGTTATGGGTGAGTGGCACGCCCTATGATGAGGTGCCTCTTGCCGTAACAGATGCTAAGAAAATGTGTGATTTTCTTGGTATCGAGCATCATGTAATCGATGCTCGTGATGTATTCTACGAAAATGTAGTAGATTACTTTGTAAAAGAATATGCCTATGGTCGTACGCCAAATCCTTGTGTATTTTGTAACAAAAATATTAAATTTGATTTGATGCTTAACCGTGCTCTTGAACTCGGTGCCACCCATATGGTTACTGGTCATTATGCACAAGTTAATTATAATGAAGAAACGGGTTTGTATGAGTTACATAAAGGTGTTGATCCTACAAAAGATCAAAGTTATGTTATGTACAATATGAACCAACGTATTTTGAGTCATCTTATGTTCCCATTAGGTGGTCAATGTAAGACTGAAACACGTAAATTAGCTGCTGAATATGATTTACCAGTAGCTAAGAAACCAGATAGTGTAGATATTTGTTTCTTGCCTCATGGAAACTATCAAAAGCTGGTGGCAGAAGAAATGAAGGGAAAGCCAGAGTCTGGTAATATCGTTACCGAAGATGGTGAAGTGTTAGGTAAGCACAATGGCTTATTTAATTACACTATTGGTCAACGTAAGGGACTTGGTATTGCATATAAGTACCCATTATATGTTATTGGTTTTAATGGTGACCGTAACGAGGTCATCGTAGGTCCTAACGAACGACTCTTTACAAATCGAATGATTTGTAAGTTCTATAACTTCTTAGATGATACAATTCACAAAGAATTGAAGGCGGAGGGTAAGATTCGCTATGCAGCCAATCCTTCCCCTTGTACTGCACGTATTTTAGATGATGATACGATGGAGGTTATCTTTGAAGAACCACAACGGGCGATTACCCCTGGTCAGTCCGTAGCCTTTTATAATGGCACTCAATTATTGGGAGGTGCTGTTATCGATCGCGTATGTTAGAAAGGAGAATGCAAGTTCTTTGAACTTGTTTACATTGTATGTCAACGAAAAAGATTCGAAACTTCTGTATTATAGCCCATATCGACCATGGTAAATCTACCATCGCTGATAGATTAATTGAATATACTGGTACATTACAAAAACGTGAAATGGAGGCTCAAGTTTTGGATTCCATGGACCTCGAACGTGAACGCGGTATTACTATTAAAGCGCAATCTGTTCGCATTTTGTATAAAGCGCAAGATGGTGAAGAATATATCTTGAATCTCATCGATACTCCAGGCCATGTCGATTTCAGTTATGAAGTATCTCGTTCTCTTGCAGCTTGTGAAGGGGCATTACTTGTTGTTGATGCTGCTCAAGGTGTGGAAGCGCAAACGTTGGCAAATGTGTATCTCGCTTTAGAACATGATCTTGAAATCATTCCTGTTATTAACAAGATTGATTTGCCGTCAGCAGACCCTGATCGCGTTAAACAAGAAATTGAAGATATTATTGGTTTAGATGCATCTGATGCTGTACTATGTTCTGCTAAATCAGGTATCGGTATCCCGGATATTTTAGAAGCCATTGTAAATAAAGTTCCTGCACCACCAGATAAATCTGATGAGCCAACAAGAGCCTTAATTTTTGATAGCCGTTTTGATGCGTACAAAGGTGCTATTGCCTATGTCCGCGTAAAAGAAGGGTCCATAAAAGCAAAAGATACTATTCGCATGATGCATGATAAAAAGGACTTTGATGTTACAGAACTTGGTATCTTTACACCAAATCTCGTACCAGTACAAGAATTACCTTGTGGCTCGGTAGGTTGTATTGCAGCTAGCATCAAAAATGTAAAAGATTGCCACGTAGGTGATACTGTAACATTAGCTAATAATCCTGCATCAGAACCTTTGCCTGGTTATCGTAAGGCCGTATCCATGGTGTACTGTGGCCTTTACCCAACAGAGTCTAAAGATTACGAAAACCTTCGGGATGCATTAGAAAAGTTACAGCTAAATGATGCTGCCTTAGAATATGAAGCAGAAACATCTTTGGCATTGGGCTTTGGTTTTCGTTGTGGTTTTCTCGGTCTTTTGCACATGGACGTAATTCAAGAACGTTTAGAACGTGAATATAACTTGACGCTTATTACGACCGCTCCATCTGTAAATTACAAAGTGTACAAAACAAATGGGGAAATGCTTGAAGTCGATAATCCTGCTAAATTACCACCTCCAACGGAAATTGACTATATTGAAGAACCATATGTAAAAGCAACTACAATCGTACCTAAAGATTTCGTTGGTACTATCATGGAGTTATCTCAGGATAAACGCGGTGAATACCAATCTATGGAATACTTAGATGAAACACGCGTATCTGTTGTGTATCATTTACCATTGAGTGAAATCATTTATGATTACTTTGATAAATTAAAATCTGCCACAAAAGGGTATGCATCCCTTGACTATGAATTGATTGGTTATAAACAATCTCCAATGGTTAAGATGGATATTCTATTAAATGGTGATCCTGTAGATGCGTTGTCCATTATCGTACATAAGGACCGTGCCGCTACACGTGGTCGTGCATTGGCAGAAAAATTAAAAGAACTCATTCCTCGTCAAATGTTTGAAATTCCTATTCAAGCTGCGGTAGGCACAAAAATTGTGGCTCGTGAAACCGTAAAAGCATGGCGTAAAGACGTTTTGGCTAAATGTTACGGTGGCGATATCTCTCGTAAGCGTAAATTGCTAGAGAAACAAAAAGCTGGTAAGAAACGCATGAAATCTGTCGGTTCTGTAGAGATTCCACAAGAAGCATTTATGGCTATTCTCAAGGTTGAGGATTAATATAATGAAATCAGATTCTAATATTTTGAATCTGTCTACACTTGGGGATATGGGCTTGTATGTCCATATCCCTTTTTGTAAACAGAAATGTATGTACTGTGACTTTCCTGCTTATCAGAATTTACAAGATTATTATGAAACCTATGTATATGCTTTAGTTCAAGAAATCGATTTATGGGTCTCTGAACATCCAGAGTCTACATCTAAAGCTATTGATACAATTTATTTTGGGGGAGGTACGCCTACAGAATTATCGATTCAACAACTACAAATGATTCTTGATAAAATCAAAAATACTTTTACAATTACTGATGATTGTTATATGACTATTGAATCGAATCCTGGGGAAGTAAATTTACATTATTTAACGAAACTTGTTAAACTTGGTTTCAATCGTATTAGCTTTGGTGTTCAAACATTTGATGATAAGGCGCTTACCATGATTCATCGTAGTCACAACGAGGAACAGGCAAAACAAGCTGTTTATGATGCTAAAGAGGCAGGCTTTGCTGATATTAATATTGATTTGATTTATGGATTACCAAGACAATCCTTAGACGATATTAAACGTAATTTAGTAATCGTGAAAGACCTACCTATTAATCATATTTCTACTTATGGTTTACAAGTTGAGGTAGGCACATATTTATATCATTTAGTACAAAAGAACTTGATTTCTATTCCTAGTGAAAGCATTGATGAAGCTATGTATGATACGATGATGGAAGGATTAAAAGAACTTGGTTTCGAACGATATGAGATTTCAAATTTTTCGAAGGATAACTCTTATAGTCGCCATAATTTAAAATATTGGCACTATGTAGATTACTTAGGTTTTGGTGCGGGAGCGCATTCTTTTTATAATGGTGTTCGCCGCAGTAATAACCGAAATGTAATGCCTTATATACAATCAGTTGATCGATATGTTATGCCTACTATCGATACGGAGACGATTACTTTAGAACGAGCTCAAGAGGATTTTTGCTTTTTAGCTCTTCGCACTAAATGGGGTCTTGATGAACAAAAATTCGAAGATACATTTGACGCATCCGTCTATGATTTATTTGGTACTACTTTAGAGGATTTAGTTAGTAAAGGTCTATTAGAGTATCAAAATGGAAGTTATCACTTAACCGCTGAAGGTGCCAAGCATGGAAACTATGTATTTAGTCAATTTATTCGTGAGTAATTTCTCACAGTTTCTCAAAATCTAATATGTTAGTATAAATAGGATGATGATGAATAAGCATGCTAGATTTGAGGAGGAACGATGAAGACATCTGTAATATTACACGGTTTACATAATGAATTTACTTTAGATCAAATGAAAGCATGCATAGAACTTGCTGAAAAATATGGCGGATCCTTTCGTCATGTTGTAACAGGTATACAAATTACAGGTATTGAAAAAGATGATAAGGAACAGTTAATTTCTGAATTGCCTGATGGCGTGACAACTGTTATTCATAGAGGTGTTAATTCCTTAATTGCCTGTGTAGGTAAAGGCCATTGTAAAAATGGACAAATGGAAACTAAAGAATTGGCTGATTATGTAGAGAGAAAACACTACGGCCGAAAAACATCTCATAAGTGCAAGATTGGCATCAGTGGATGTGGACGTAACTGCCCTGATGCGATGGTGAAAGATATTGCTTTTATTGGTACATCTCAAGGTTTTATGTTGGCTGTTGGTGGTAATACAGGTATGAGACCAGAAGCAGGAAAAATTTTAGCAAGAAAACTAACTATTGAGCAATCTAAAAAAGCTGTAGACATTTTGATTGATTGGTATGCTAAAAATGGTGAACCTCGTGAACGTATGGGACAATTGTTAGAAAGACTTGGAAATCCCCTTGAAGGTGTAGAACTATAAATTGTAATATTTTTAGTACTAATTACTTTATTGTCCTTAGGCTATACATTTTTACAATCAAAAAGTATTTTTACTGAGAGTTTCATAATAACAAAATTATAATATATATAAACACTTATACTATTTCAGGTTTTAATAATAGAAATTTTATTAGATCAACATATTCCAATGTTTAAATTTGGGGATATGACATAAATGTAGATAGTATAAGTGTTTTCTCATTATTCTGGTTTGATTTTTTGACTAATTAATTAAAAAATATCAAATTGTCTTTTTGACTAAATAGATTTTATTTGGCTTTTTAATGATTTTTTAGCTTGACAATTTTTTTTAATATGATAATATTATACATGCGATTAGCACTCAAAGTTTATGAGTGCTAACAAGAGGTGTCATTATGGATGAAAGAAAACAGCGCATCTTGCGAGCCATAATTGAAGACTACGTTAAATCCGCAGAACCTGTAGGCTCTCGAACGATTGCTAAGAATTATGATCTTGGTATCAGTCCTGCTACAGTACGGAACGAAATGTCAGATTTAGAGGAATTAGGCTATTTAGAGCAACCTCATACATCGGCTGGACGTATTCCTTCAGCTAAGGGCTATCGCTTATATGTTGATTCTATGCTGAGTCGACAACCTGTTCCATTACAGGATGCTGAAAAAATTGAAATGTTATGGAAACATTCCAATGGATCAACGAGTGAACTCTTTTTAAATATGGCTAAACTACTTTCACAGGTAAGCCATAGCATGAGTTTATTCTTGGCACCAGCCCATGATAGAGCATTAATCAAATACATTCATGTATTACCGCTAGATAGTCATCAAGCTATTATGGTAGTTATTACTGAAACAGGGGCACTCGATAATGAGTTGATGTACTTTGGTGAAAGTGTTTCACCAGAGCTTTTACAGAGTCTAGCCATACAATTTAGCAATGCACTACAGAATGTAAGTATTGGTCATGTAACGGCTGAGGCTTTAGGATCTATATTGGTCCATATGGAAGGACCGCAGGGAATTTTATTAATCCTTTCGGAGACATTATTACGAGCTATTAATAAACGTAAGTTGTTCTATTCGGTAGGTACCACAGAGTTGTTAAATCAACCAGAGTTTAAGTCTGTTGAGAAGGTACAACCCTTGCTTTCCTTAGTGGAAGAACAAAATCAATTAGGACAGTTATTAAAAGATGATTCTCCAACACCTGTTAAGGTCAAGATTGGTATTGAGAACGAAACTGAAGCACTACATTCAATGAGTGTGGTACAAGCTGATTTTACGAATCAAGATCAGCCTATTGGAACTCTTGCTATTCTTGGTCCAACGCGGATGGAATACGGACGTATCATCGGCATGTTGTCCCATATGAAACATATAATGGAAACTATGGTAAAAGAACAAAACAGAAAGGGCATGTAATGGCTGAAGAACAAGACATTAAACAAGAAACAGTGGAGGAAACAGAGAATACTACGAATGTAGAGGCACCAACTGTTGAAAAAACTGAAGAAGCTGTGGCTGATGCTGCTCAAGTGTTAGAAGAGCTTAAAGCCGATTTTGATAATCGCTATAAACGGTTACAAGCGGACTTTGAAAACTTCAAACGACGTACTAATCAGGAAAAAGAGCAACTTGCAGGATATGTAAAAGGGGATGTATTAACAGACCTTCTTCCTGTATTGGATAACTTTGAACGAGCTGTTCAAAGTCCTGCAGAAGGGGAAGCAAAAGTATTCCTCGATGGATTCATTATGATTCATCAAAATTTGATGGCTATGTTATCTAAACATGGATTAGCAGTTATTGAAGCTGTGGGTCAACCATTTGATCCAAATTTCCATCAAGCGATTATGCGTGTACCGTCAGATGAATATGAATCCGATACGGTGTGTGAAGTATTGCAAACTGGCTATACTGTTGATGGTCGTTGTATACGTCCAGCAATGGTAAAAGTTGTGGAATAGATTATAAAGTTTTAGGAGGTATATATTATGGCAAAGGTAATTGGTATTGATTTAGGTACAACAAACTCTTGTGTTGCTGTTATGGAAGGCGGCGAACCTACGGTTATTACAAATCAAGAAGGTGCACGTACAACTCCTTCCGTAGTTGGGTTTGCAAAAAATGGTGAACGTTTAGTTGGTCAATTGGCTAAACGTCAAGCCGTATCTAATCCAGAAAACACAATCATTTCTATTAAACGTCACATGGGTACAGACTACAAAGTAACTGTAGAAGGTAAATCTTATACTCCTCAAGAAATTTCTGCAATGATTCTTCAAAAAATCAAAGCTGACGCAGAAGCTTACTTGGGTGAACCTGTAAAACAAGCTGTTATTACTGTTCCAGCATACTTTACAGATGCTCAACGTCAAGCTACAAAAGATGCTGGTGCTATTGCAGGTCTTGAAGTACTTCGTATTATTAACGAACCTACAGCAGCTGCTCTTGCATATGGTGTAGATAAAGATGAAGATGGTAAAGTTCTTGTGTTTGACCTTGGTGGTGGTACATTCGACGTATCTATCCTTGAATTGGGGGATGGTGTATTTGAAGTATTGGCTACATCTGGTAATAACCACCTTGGTGGCGATGACTTCGACCAACGTATTATGAACTACCTTATTGAAGAGTTCAAAAAGGAAACAGGTATCGATTTATCCAATGATAAATTAGCTGATCAACGTTTAAAAGAAGCTGCTGAAAAAGCAAAAATTGAGTTGTCTGGTGTAGCTAGTACAAATATCAACTTACCATTTATTACAGCTGATGCTACAGGCCCTAAACACTTGGATGTAACATTAACTCGTGCTAAATTTGAAGAATTAACTGCTGACTTAGTACAAGCGACTATTGAACCTACTCGTAAAGCTATGAGCGATGCTGGTTTATCTGCATCCGATATCGATAAAGTATTGTTAGTTGGTGGTTCTAGCCGTATTCCAGCTGTACAAGAAGCAATCAAAAAAGTATTGGGTAAAGAACCAACTAAAAATGTTAACCCTGATGAATGTGTAGCTATTGGTGCTGCTATTCAAGGTGGCGTATTAGTAGGTGAAGTTAAAGACGTATTGTTACTTGACGTAACGCCATTGTCCCTTGGTATCGAAACAATGGGTGGCGTATTCACACGTATCATCGATCGTAACACTACAATCCCTACATCTAAATCTCAAGTATTCTCTACTGCAGCAGATAACCAACCATCTGTAGATATCCATGTATTACAAGGTGAACGTGAATTCGCAGCAGATAATAAAACATTGGGTCGTTTCAACTTGGATGGCATCCCAGCTGCTCCTCGTGGGGTTCCTCAAATTGAAGTAACATTCGACATCGATGCTAATGGTATCGTACATGTAAAAGCTAAAGATTTGGGGACTCAAAAAGAACAAAAAATTACCATTACTTCTTCTAGCGGCTTGAAAGAAGAAGAAATTGACCGCATGGTTAAAGAAGCTGAAGCTCATGCAGCAGAAGATAAAGCTAGAAAAGAAGAATTAGATGTTAAAAACAATGCTGATTCCTTAGTATATCAAGCTGAGAAAGCATTGAAAGACCTTGAAGGTAAAGGCGATGCTGCTTTGATGAAAGAAGTAGAAGAAGCGAAAGATAAATTGAAAAAATCTATCGAAGCTAGCAATATTGAAGACATCAAAAAAGATAGTGAAGCTTTGGAACAACCATTACATAAATTAGCAGAACAAATGTATGCAGCAGCTCAACAAGCTCAACAAGCAGCTGGTGCTACAGATCAAGGTCAACAACAAACAAAATCTGATGACAATGTAGTTGATGCTGATTACACAGTAGTGGATGACGACAAGAAATAAGAAGGGTTGGTAACGAATGGCACGTGATTATTATGACATCCTAGGGGTTAGTAAAAATGCCTCTCAAGATGAAATCAAAAAAGCCTTCCGCAAAAAGGCTCGCCAATACCACCCAGATGTTAATAAAGACAATCCAAAGGAAGCTGAAGCAAAGTTTAAAGAAGCTAACGAAGCTTACGAAGTCTTGTCTGATGAAACTAAAAAAGCTCAATATGACCAATTCGGCCACGACGCCTTCAAACAAGGAGGCGGCGCTGGTGCCGGTGGTTTCCAAGGTGGCTTCGGCGGTTTCGGAGGTCAAGCTGGAGGCTTTGGTGATATCTTTGGCGACATTTTTGGTGGCATGTTTGGTGGTGGTCGTCAACAACAAGGCCCTCAAAAAGGTAATGACTTGCGTGAAGATATCGATATATCCTTTGAAGACGCGGCCTTTGGTAAATCTATGGAAATCGAAGTGCATCGTCATGAAGAATGTGATCACTGTCATGGTACTGGTGGTGAACCAGGCTCTCGTGTCGATACTTGTCCAAACTGTCATGGTTCTGGTCAAGAGGCGGTTATTCAAAATACTCCATTTGGACGTATGCAATCCGTTCGCACTTGTTCTCGCTGTCATGGTACGGGTAAAAGCATTGAAAAACCTTGTTCTAAGTGTCGTGGCACTGGTGAAATGTTGGCTAAACGTAAGATTTCTATTAAGATTCCAGCCGGTGTAGATAGTGGGTCTCGTTTACGTGTAGCTAATGAAGGGGAACCAGGTATTTTAGGCGGTCCTAAAGGGGATCTTTATGTATATATTTTTGTTCGTCCTCATAAGGAATTTGAACGAAATGGTAATGACGTTATTAGCCGTGTAAATATTAGCTTTGCTCAAGCTGCTCTTGGTGCGACTATACAAGTTAACACCTTAGATGGTAAAGTAGAGTTAAAGATTCCGGAAGGTACTCAAACGGGAACGGCATTCCGCGTAAAGGGCAAAGGTATTCCATATTTGCGTAACCCTAACCAACGAGGGGACCAACACATTGTGGTAACTGTCCAAACGCCTAAGAAGTTGACCGATGCTCAACGTGAATTATTATTACGCTTTGCAAATGAAAGTAACGAAGATGTTAATAATTTACAAGTAAGCAAAAGTCTCTTTGAAAAAATCAAGGACTGTTTAACGAAATGAACAGCTCATGTGAAGGAATGGTTCGTTCCATCACATTCCCTATAAAGGAGCATATATGCAATGGATAGAAATATCCATTGTCTGTGAAAGAGTAGCCACCGATGAGGTGACTACTCTTTTTGACGATTATACAGACAATGGAATTATAGAAGAAGATGTTGAAGATCAGCCTAATTTAATAAAATTAACTATGTACGCTTATCCATCACTTGATATGGATATGATTAAGACGGATTTAGAAAAACGTCTTGCAGAGGATAATATTAAGGTTATATCAATAGATACAGATATTATTGATGAGTCAACTTGGTTAAACTCTTGGCAACAATATATTGAGCCTACAGAAATATTACCAAATATCGTAATTAAACCTGCTTGGCAAGAATATGATAACGTTGACAATAAAACAGTTATAGAAATCGATTCAGATATTTCCTTTGGCACTGGGGCTCATGAAACGACTAGAACCTGTGCTGAGCTTTTAAAAGCTTATAGTGCGCCTATGGACCTTGATAAGGTAACTTGTTTAGACATTGGTACGGGGACAGGTATACTTTTATTAGTAGCAGCTCATTTAGGTATTAAAAAACTTGTAGGTATCGATATTGAGGAATACGCTGCAAATCAAGCTAAAATTAACTGTGAAAATAATCAAATCCGTGCAGAAATTATTTGTGGTGATTTAGATACTGATTTTAATGAAATCGCTCAACTGATTGTAGCGAATTTAACTGTAGATCCATTAAAAATTTTATTGCCTCAAATCGGTAGAAAGCTTGATGAACAAGGTATTTTAATCATTAGTGGAATTATTGATGACCGTTATGATGAAATCATGCCGTATATTAAGAAAGACTGGCATATTATTGAGGAACGCGTTGCTGGTCCATGGCACACCTTCGCGTTAAAAAAACTATGAAAAAAATATTTATTCCTATACAATTAGATGAAACAATAGAATTACCGATAGATGTGACACATCATGTGCTTCATGTATTTCGTCATAATATTGAGAAACCTATAACGGTTACAGGCAGTGACAATCGTTGTGGCATGTATCAGATTATTGAAGAGGTGGATGGAAAAGCGCAAGCGAAACTTATTGAATATATTGAGGGGGCAGCAGCATCATACAGAATGATTCTTGTACAATCCATTTTAAAAGGTGAAAAGTTAGAATGGGTTTTACAAAAAGCAACAGAGTTAAATGTGGATACAATTTATCTTGTGCCCACAGCTAACTGTGTAGCTAAATATGATGAAAAAAAGCTTCAATCAAAAGTAAATCGTTGGGAGAAAATTATGCTTGAGGCGGCTCAACAATGCGGACGAAATCAGTTACCCACACTTGTAGTAGGAGAGCCCCTTTTACAAGTATTAGACATTGAATCTGAAGCTCTAAAATTGGTAGCTTATGAGAATGAAGATGGACATACAATTAAAAACTTACTTAAAACGGTACATTCTGATGAGTCAATTACTGATATTTTAATTTGTATAGGTCCTGAAGGGGGCTATCAAGAGAAGGAAATCAATGCTATTATAGAGAGTGGTGGAAAATCGGTATCGCTTGGTAATACAATTTTGCGAGCTGAAACTGCTGCCATTGGATCATTAGCGATGATTCAATATGAATTAGAACTATAAATTAAACAAGAATAGAGAGGTGTAATGAAAACCGTTGCTTTTACAACCTTGGGGTGCCGTGTAAATCAATATGATACGGATGCTATGAAAGGTTTATTTTTACAAAATAATTATGAAGCGGTAGACTTCGATGAAAAAGCTGATATATATGTAATTAATACATGTTCTGTAACGAATATGGGGGAAAAAAAATCTCGTCAGTTAATTCGTAAAGCAAAGCGTCAAAATGAAGACGCTTATGTAATCGTAACTGGTTGCTATGCACAACTTGATCCGGATACGATTGCCGCTATCGATGGAGTTAATCTCGTCATCGGTACAAATAATCGTTCTAAAATCGTTGAGCTAGTAGAACAATTAGAGTCTACAGAACGACAAATCAATGCTGTTCGAGATATTATGAAAGAGTCTAACTTTGAGGAAATGCCATTATTTGGTAATGAATCTGATAAGGCTCGTGCGTTCATGAAAATTCAAGAAGGTTGTAATAACTATTGTGCCTTTTGTATCATTCCTTATACTCGAGGAAAATTAAAATCTCGTAAAGTTGATGATATTGTACAAGAGGCAAAACGTTTAGTAGATCATGGATTCCATGAAATTGTATTAACTGGCATACATTTGGGTAATTACGGTGTCGAATTACCAGGTCGTCCAACATTAGCTGATGTAGTAAAAGCTTTATTAGAGATTCCTAATTTATACCGCATTCGTTTCGGGTCCATTGAATCCGTAGAGGTTTCTGATGAGTTAGTAGAATTAATGGCTACCAATAAACGTGTTTGTCCACACTTACATTTACCACTACAAGCTGGTTCTGACCATGTATTAAAGTTGATGAAACGCCATTATACATTACAAGAATATAAAGACTTGATTACAAGTTTACGTTCTCGTATTAAAGACTTATCAATTACAACTGACATTATTGCTGGTTTTCCACAAGAGACCGATGAAGACTTTGAGGAAACGTTAAACACTGTTCGTGAAATAGGATTTACTCATATCCATGCGTTCCCATATTCCATTCGTGAAGGTACACCTGCAGCAACTATGCCTGATCAAATACCAGAAGCAGTGAAGAAGACTCGTGTAGCACTTTTAAATGGCCTTAGCCAATCTGGTTATGAAATGTACGCAAAATCTCGCATTGGTAAGCATGGTGAGATTCTCATCGAAAAAGAAGAGAATGGTTACTACATGGGCTTAACAAATGAGTATGTAAATGGTAAAGTTAAGTCTGATGGGACACGTAAAATTGGTGATCTCGTTGGTGGAACTGTTGTAGATTTAGAAGATAATTATTTAATTATTGAGTAAGGAGTCAGATTATGAGTGACTGCATTTTTTGCAAAATTATTAATGGTGAAATTCCGTCTAAAAAAGTGTTAGAAAATGATAAATTCTATGCTTTTCATGATATTCAACCTGTAAAAAAAGTTCATGTATTAATCGTGCCTAAAAATCATGTGTCTAATATTGCACATCTTAATGAAAAGAATGCAGATTATGTTGAAGGGTTACTGCCATTTGTTCGTGATGTAGCAAAAGAGCTTGGCATTTCTAAAGATGGTTATCGTTTGATTTTTAATACTGGTGAAAAAGCAGGCCAAACTGTATTCCATATGCATGCACACCTTTTAGGTGGAGAAGAAATGGGCTGGCCAGAAGCTTAATTTTGAGTATTATGTATTCTTTTTATAATACTCATTAAAAAGCCTATAAAATATACTTGAAAATATTGACAATATCTATACCTATACATATAATATTATATGTGCGTATGTAAATTATCAGCACTTCCCGAGATTATTTTTGGAGGGAGGGATATAGATGTCTGAAATCAAAGTCGGTAAAAACGAAACGCTTGAAAGTGCTCTTCGTCGATTCAAACGCTCCTGCCAAAAAGCGGGTGTTTTGTCTGAAGTAAGAAAACGCGAACACTATGAAAAACCAAGCGTAAAAAGAAAGAAAAAATCTGAAGCAGCAAGAAAACGCAAATTCAGAGCATAAGATGATTACCCTAATTCTGCCTTTTCATGGCTTCATGAAATCCAGAATTAGGGTTTCTTTATTATATAAACAGGGAGGAATTATGAGTTTAAAAGATCAATTAAAGGAAGATATGAAAGCAGCCATGAAAGCTCGTGAAGAAGGTAAAATAGCGTTATCTGTAATTCGTATGGTCAATAGTGCCATAAAAAATACAGAAATTAATGACAAAATTGAGTTAGATGATGCTGGCATTCTTGGTATTTTAGCTAAGGAAATGAAAACTCGTCAAGATTCTTTAACAGAATTTGAAAAAGCGGGCCGTGAGGATTTAATTAGTCATGTAAAAGAAGAAATGGCTGTATTACAAAAATACTTACCAGAGCAATTGAAAGAAGATGAAATTCGTATAATTGTACAAGAAGCCATTACTGCATGTGGTGATAACGTAAATATGGGTAATGTTATGAAACATGTAATGCCAAAAACAAAAGGGCGTGCAGATGGTAAGATTGTCAATAACATTGTTAAAGAATTACTTGGATAATATAAATTGATATCAACGACTATTTTATATATACTAATTGATTACAGTTTATAGTAATAGATGTGTTAGCGGTAACTTTTAGAGAATAATGAAATTCTATAGAAAGTTATTGACATATATTTTCAACATATGATAATATGAACTCAATAAAATAATTGGTCAACGAAGACTCCACTTTAGATATATAGATTTATATATTTATTTGTTGGAGTCTTTTTCTTTTAGGAGGAACAAATATGTCGACAACTAACGAATTATTATATTACATTCCAGCAGGTCAATATGGGAAGGAAGGGGTTCTTGCATTATTAGAACAACATCCTGAAATCAAGTTCGTATCTCTTGTAGGTATTGACTTAGCAGGTAATGATACTGATGAAAAAATTCCTATGTCAGCATTCTTCGATGACTACGAATCTTTCTTTGAAGGTCGTGCTGTTCAAACAGATGGTTCCTCTGTAGTGCTTACAAATATTGCTACATTAAATAATGCTCGTGTAGATATGTGGGGCGATCCAAGTGTAAACTGGTTTGTTGATTACAACTACGAAAATATTGATCCTGTTACAGGATTACCAACTGGTACACTTCGTATTCCTGCATTTTTGATGCATAATTACCGCTATGTAGATTCTCGTTCTATTTTAAAACGCAGCTGCGACTATGTTCGTGCTGAATTATTAGCTTTGATTAAAGAACATGGCTTATCTGGTATGCCGCATGTGAAAGCTGATGAAGTTGTAGATATCATTTTCACATCTGCAACAGAACTAGAATTCTGGGTAAAAACTCCATCTAGAACAGTTACCAAAAAAGAATTATCCGTATCTCAAAAATTACAGGAACAATACTGGCAACGTACTCATGGTACAGTTCGTACTGCATTAGAACAAGCTGTTGAACGTCTTGATAGATATGGTATGGTTGCTGAAATGGGGCATAAAGAAGTAGGTGGCGTTAAAGCTAAACTTGATGAAGATGGTCATGAAGCAGTTGTATTAGAACAATTAGAAATCGACTGGAAATTCTCAAATAATCCATTACAAACAGCAGATAATGAATTACAAGCTCGTATCATTGTTCGTGAAGTATTCCGTGAAAATGGTCTTGATGTAACATTTAATGCAAAACCAATAATTGGTGTAGCTGGTTCTGGTGAACATACTCATTTTGGTGTTATGGCTAAATTAAAATCGGGTAAAGTTGTTAACTTATTTAGCCCAGAAGATATGCGTAAGGAATCTGCCAGCTCTTTAGGTATTGGTGCGATTATGGGGCTTCTAAAACACTATGAAGCCATTAATCCATTTATCAGCTCTACAACAGATTCTTTAAACCGTTTAAAACCTGGGTTTGAAGCTCCAGTATGTATTGTTACATCTTTAGGTACTGATCCATCTGAACCTAGCCGTAACCGTACAATTCTTTGCTGTTTGATTCGCGATATCGATAACCCTATGGCGACACGTTATGAATTACGTTCTCCAAATCCTTATACTAATACATATACTGCTTTAGCATTAATCTTTATATCTGCATTTGATGGTATGAAATATGCTATTACATCTGGTAAAACACAAGCTCAATTGGAAGCAGAACTTTCCAAAGAAGTAGGTGAAACATCTGATTATCTTGCTACAAATCGTGCATACCGTACTGAAAAAGATGTGTTTGATGATTTCACACAAGAAGAACGTAATCAAATGTTTGGTGTTGCTCCAGCTACTGTATGGGAAAATATAAAGGGTTACCAAAATAATCCTGAATTAGTAGAAACATTGGCTCAAGGCAATGCATTTGCTAAAGATTTAATGGACTCCTTTATTGCCTCCATTCTTAAACGTTGGAAATTAGTATTAGCTAACCGTTTAATCCCAAACAATTTGGATACAGTTCGTAGCATGGTTGCAATTCATACTGACAGCCGAAATAGTGTAGATGATAAACGCTTTGCAGAAGTTAATGACTTACGTTTCTACCTTGCTAAAGATAGTGATGATCGTAAATCCTTATTCACTCGTTTAATCGATGCACTTAATGATGGTGAATATGATTTAGCATCCCAATTACAAATCGAAATGAATGATAAAATGGAAGAATTAGAAACTAA
>ERZ773042.1091-NODE-1091-length-16636-cov-3.177794_pt1 | contig 16636 bp, 13 predicted proteins | sample MGYA00511664_ERZ773042 | MGnify/ENA primary metagenome ERZ773042 (study PRJEB29015, sample SAMEA2737984) | human oral metagenome | biome: human oral; feature: human-associated habitat; material: dental | place: China | collected 2036 ... | reverse complement strand
CGCGCTCTTCCTGGAGCACGTGCCCGGCGCGCACTTCCGGCTTGGGGTGGGGGCGGAAGGACGCCCGGCCTATCCCCTGCACTCCCCGGATTTCTGCGCGGACGAATCGGGATTTTCCCTGGGGGTCGCCGGCCTGGCCGCCCTGGCTCTGGACGTGCTGGAAGGCCGATGAATACGGCTGAGGAACGGGGAAATCGGGTGCAGCGGGTCCTCCTGATCGTCTTGGTCTGCAACCTGCTGGTCTCGGCGGCGAAGATCGCCGTCGGGCTGGCCGCGAACCTCCAGTCCGTGCTGGCGGACGGCTTCCACTCGATCTCCGACGGGTTCTCCAACGTGATCGGGCTCATCGGGGTCGCGGCCGCGAAGCGTCCCAGCGACGAGGGCCATACCTACGGGCACTCCCGTTACGAGACGCTGGCGAGCCTGGCGATCGTGGCCCTGATGGCCTACCTTGGGATCTCGATTTTGGTGCGGGGCGTCTGCAGCCTGGGCCGGACCGATTTCCGCGTCCCCTCCGCCGGGGAGTTTGCGGCGGTCGCCGGGACCCTGCTCTTCAACATCCTCACGGCCTGGCTGGAGGACCGGGCCGGGCGGCGGTTGAAGTCCTCCATCCTGCGCTCGGACGCGCGGCACACCCTGTCCGATATCTTCGTCACCTGCGGGGTCCTGGTCTCCATGGCCCTGATAATTTTTTTGGGGGCCCCGGCCTGGGTGGATTCCGCGGTTTCCGTTGCGATCGCGCTGGTCATCTTCGGTGCGGCCTACCGGATCTTCAGGGAGGCCTCGGACGAGCTGACGGATCACATCGCGGTGGACCCCCGGGAGATCGAGGCTATTGTCCGGGCTGACCCCGACGTCCGCGGGGTGCATAAGATCCGATCCCGTCGTTCCGGGGACATTATCTACGCCGATTTTCACGTGCAGTGTGACCCGGAGATGCCCCTAAAGGAGGTCCACGCCCTGACGCACCGTCTGGAGGCGCTCCTGAACGAGCGGCTCCAGACGCGCATCAGCTGCGTCATCCACCCGGAGGCGGAGAGGACGGGAAAAGAGAGCGAGATGAGAGAGCCCCGTGCTTAAAGGCACGGGGCTCAGACTGTGGTTCGTGGGGCAGGGGGTGGAATCGGAACGTGTTTCAGAGCGCATGTTTTACAGCATCATGTTTTACAGCATGTTGATGAAGATGCCCGCCAGGATGACGGAGGTGATCGTCACCGTGATGAAGCCGCCCACCAGCATCTTGGGCAGCATCTGCCCCATCAGGAAATCGTACTCCTCCCGGTTCTCCGCCAGTGCCTTGGAGGCCTCGTCCGTGAGGACGTAGTTGGGGGGAAATCCGTAGAGCGCGGTGAGCGAGAGCGCCATGGACATCGGTCCGGTGTAGCCAAGCAGCTTGCCTATCAGGACCGAGCCGACCAGCAGGCCCGAGACGCCGACGACCACGACGACCGCCAGAGGGTACAGGATCTTGAGCATCATGTCGGGGGTGGCCTTGTTCAGCATGCTCATGATGAATCCCATGATTGCCGTCAGGATGAAGCCGAAGGAGCTTGCCTTGAGCAGCGGCTTGCGCTCGACGATCCCCAGTTCCGCGGCGATGGCCCCGAAGATCAGGCAGATCACCAGCGGGTGCAGCGCGTAGGCGCCGTAGGCGGGGTTCAGCCCGATCAGCCAGCTTTTGAGCGAGGCCGCGGCGTAGTCGGAGACGCACGCCACCAGGGCGATTGCCGCCAGGTGCGTGAAGGTCGTCTGGTACTTCTCGGGCAGCGGGGGCAGGAGCGCCTTGCGCTTGGCCTCGCCGTCCGACGCGACGGCCTTCGCAAAGGCGCCGGGGTTCTCCTTGCGGAGCTGGAGCAGGCGCTTGCCCTCGGACTTCAGGCAGAGCGCGGTCAGCGGGTAGCCGACGAATCCCTGGACGACGTAGATGACGGTGCCCAGCACCGCGAGCTCCGTCAGCCCCTTCTTGGCGGCGGCCTCGGCCATCATGATGGCGGCGACCAGGCCCCCGGAGAGGGGCGGCGTCCCGATGACGACGGCATCCCAGCCGATCAGGGCCTTGCCGACGGTGACGAGCATCGCCACCATGCCGCCCAGGGCAGCCGCGGCGATGGCGATGGTCTTCCACTCCGCGCAGAGCTCGCGGATGCTCATCAGCGTGCCCATGTGGACGATGATCAGGTACATGGAGATGGTCGCGACGGGATTGCCCATGCCCGCTTTTTCCACGACATCCAGCGGGAACCACCCGTACCAGAATCCCAGGAGGAACAGCAGGGCCGCGACGAACACGGACGGCACGAAGGCCTTTGTCTTCGTGGAGACGATGTCTCCGATAGCCAGGATGACGAGAACGACGAAGAAGCTCATGATGAAGGACATACGGAAGACCCCCTTTAACGTATTTGCCGGAAAATACGGCGTTGTATGATTATAGCGCATGAGCCTTCGGGTTTGGTGTTCTTCCATCCCATGCTGCCGCTTTGGAAGGGGAAAACGATTGAAAGGGATTGGAAAGGGGAAATGCGTTGTACAATAAAGAACGGAAAAGAAGGGAGAAACGGGCCCGTCCCTGGGGCGTTTCGCGCGTCCAGGGGAGGGGCCGGAAAAGTCGATGAAAAAGGATGTGAAGGTCTTGGATTCCAAAAAAACGCTGCGCTGGACGCTCTATTTCACCGGAGGTATCCTTATCGTGCTGGGGCTGTGGGCGATGACCTACCCCGTGGAGGCGCTGATGTCGCTGGCCTTCTCCCTGGGGGTCGGTTTCGTCCTCGCCGGCATCAATCACCTGGTCCCCTGTTTTTCGCTGCGCGGGGACCCCATGTACCCCCGATGGATGCTGGTTCAGGGGGTGCTGGACCTCCTGATCGGCATCGTCATGCTGATGCGCCTGGGGGTGACCGCCTTCATGATCCCCATCATGGTCGCGTGCTGGTTCTCCTTCACCGGCGTCGTCCGCATCGCGACCTCCTTCCGCCTGAAGTCCCTGGGGTTCGGAAAATGGTGGGCGATGCTTTTGAACGGCCTCCTGCTGGTGCTCTGCGCCTCCCTCATGCTCGCCTCGCCGTTCGTGGGCGGGATATCCGTCGCGCTGCTGATGGGGAGCGCCTTCGTCGCCTCGGGGCTCCTGATCGTATGGGAGGCACGCGGGATCTTTGCGTGAATGCGGCGTGACTCCGCGCACGTTCTGTGATATCTTTGCAAAAGCAAGTATACAAGATAGTATCGAGGGCGCGTCCTTCGCGGAAGGCGCGGAGGGCCGCTTGCGGCAGGGTTGGCGGTGTGGGGCGTGAATCGATGTTGTCTGTGAATCGAAGGAGGTAATGTTATGGCCAGGGAACTGGAGAAGATCGAGAAGCTTTTGGGCAAGGATGCGGAGTTTTTGTTGGGGCACAAGTGCGCTACCGTGGATTCCGGGATGCTGTCCCTGCCCGGGCCTGACTTCGTGGACCGCGTCTGGTCGATTTCGGACCGTCCCGTGCCCGTCCTGCGCTCGCTGCAGGCGCTGTTTGGGCACGGACGGCTGGCGGATACCGGCTACATCTCCATCCTTCCCGTGGACCAGGGAATCGAGCACTCCGCGGGGGCCTCGTTCGCCCCGAACCCGATCTACTTCGACCCCGAGAACATCGTCAAGCTCGCCATCGAGGCGGGGTGTAACGCCGTCGCCAGCACGCTGGGCGTCCTGGGGGCGGTCGCGCGGCGCTACGCGCACAAGATCCCGTTCGTCCTGAAGCTGAACCACAACGAGCTGCTGTCCTATCCCAACAAACACGACCAGGTGATGTTCGCCTCCGTGGAGCAGGCGTGGAACATGGGCGCCGTCGCCGTCGGGGCCACGATCTACTTCGGCAGCGACGAGTCCACGCGCCAGATCCAGGAGGTCTCCGAGGCCTTCCACCACGCCCATGAGCTGGGCATGGCCACCATCCTGTGGTGCTACCTGCGCAACTCCGCGTTCAAGACCAAGGAGAAGGACTTCCACGTCTCCGCGGACCTGACGGGGCAGGCCAACCACCTGGGCGTCACCATCGAGGCGGACATCATCAAGCAGAAGCTGCCCGAGAACAACGGCGGCTACACGGCGCTTTCCTTCGGAAAGACCTCGAAGGACGTCTACGAGAAGCTGACGACCGAGCACCCCATTGACCTGACCCGCTACCAGGTGCTGAGCTGCTACGCCGGACGGGCGGGCCTGATCAACTCCGGCGGCGCGTCGAGCGGCGATACGGACATGGCGGAGGCGGTGCGCACCGCGGTCGTCAACAAGCGTGCGGGCGGCATGGGGCTGATTCTGGGCCGCAAGGCCTTCCAGCGCCCGATGAAGGACGGCGTGCAGATCATCAATGCCGTGCAGGACGTGTACCTGTCCAAGGAGGTCACAATCGCGTAGCTCCGTTCCCTCCCGAACGAAAGCGCATTGTAATGAAGAGCATCGTAGTGAAGAGTATCACAGGAAGGAGGCGCCCCGTTTCAGGGCGCTTCCTTCCCTTTTGAAATCGTAATTTGAGCCGTAATTGGAATTGTTTGGAATTGTGATGGCGAGGTCCTGCGTTTGCCTCCTGGTCGTTTTAGCCTCGAACACCTCGATTCCTCCGGCGGGCAGAATAGGTATGCTTCGCTTTAACCGACTCCGCCTGGACGGCCTCTGCGGCTCTTCGCCGAGGGAGGACGATGCGCGTCCCGATTTGTGTCATAATGGACGAAGAGCATGGGCCCGGCCGCTTTGCGGCGGCGGTTCCGGAACGAGGAGCGGACCGCTGGTCCGCCTGGATAGTCTGCATTATCGATCCTGGGAGGTGTTTTATTTGAGCCGGGCGTTTCCCTCGCGTTCAAGTTTGGGTTCGAGGAGGTATTGCGTCGCGGTCGTCCAGCTGGATACCGGCAGCGACAAGGCGGACAACCTGGAGCGGGTTTCCCGGTACATCGACGAGGCGGCGGAGAGGGGAGCCCGTCTGATCTCCCTGCCCGAGGTCATGAACTTCATCGGAAAGTCCGGCGATGGAGAGGAGCCGGAGCCCATACCGGGCCCGACCGCGGAGCTCCTGATGGAAAAAGCCAGGCGGCACGAGGTCCACATCCACGGCGGGAGCTTCTCCGAGCTCAACCCGGAGGGAGGGCGTCCTTTCAACACCACCGTGATGATCGACGCGCACGGGGCCATCGTGGCGCGCTACCGCAAGCTCCACACCTTCGACGTGACGCTGCCGGACGGCACGGTGTGCAGGGAGTCCGCCCGCGTGCACCCGGGGGACGAAATCGTGACGGCCGAGACGGAGCTGGGGAGGCTGGGGTTCGCCGTCTGCTACGACATTCGTTTCCCCGAGCTCTTTCGGCTGCTGGCCCTGGAGGGCGCGCAGGTGCTCTTCACCCCGGCGAACTTCACGCTCCCCACGGGGAAGGACCATTGGGAGCCCCTGTTGCGGGCCCGAGCGATCGAGAACGGCTGTTACGTCGTCGCGGCGGCGCAGATCGGTCGGAAGCCGCGCTTCGTCGCCTACGGCGGCAGCATGGTGATCGATCCCTGGGGGACGGTGATCGCGCGGGCCCGCGAGACGCCGGGCGTGACCCTCGCGGAGATCGATCTCGACTTCCAGGAGGAGGTCCGGGCCAGGATCCCCTCGCTCCGAAACCGGCGTCCCGACGTCTATGAGCTTCGAAGACGCCAGGCGGGCGCATCGTAGCACCTTTCAGGGGACGTGCCGCCGCCCCTGCCCGGTAAACTCATGCCCTGCCGCTGCGTTTTGCGATGCGGCGGGGCCCATGACCTCGATGAGGGGGTCTGGTGTGGACAGGGTGCGGGGATTGGAGCGGAGGCCTGGACCATTTTGTTTCCAAGGAGGTGCGCCGATGACGGGGAGAGTGCATTGTGTCTTGATCGTGGGGCTGTTGACGTGGTCGGCCTTTCTGCCCTGCGGCGTCGGGGGCGGGGAGGCGAAGAGCGGGATGGGCTGGAACGACGGAGCGATGCCGCCGGTTTTCAACCCCTACGTGGAGGACGAGGCGGAGGAGACGGACGAGATGCGGGTCGTCCTGTTCGAGGGAGTGTCCCGGGACATTCCCGCCTACGTCCTCGATGGCCTCCGCAGGCAGGGCGGTTCCTTGGACGTCGCCGTCCGGGATTACTTCGAGGACAGACGTTTCGACACGCTTTTCACCCCCACGGGGCTTCTCTCCCTTTATGACGGGAAAGAAGCGGGAGATAAGACGGCGAACCCCGACCGGGAGGCGAAGGCCTGGGTATGCGCTCATTTGCCCGACTTCTTCGACCATTTCTCCCGCGCGCGCCAGCTCGACGCACTGCGCCTGGAGTACCTGCGCCGCATGGAGGAGCGCCGCCTCATGGCGGAGCTGGGCGCGGAGACGGAGAACGAGGAAAATTGGGAGCAAAACCCTCGTTACAATGAGCTTCTCATCCGGCAAGGGAAGGTAGAAATAAAGGGCTATTATGACGAGAGGGGAGAAACGCTGCGTGAGTTGATGTGGATGCGAGCCGGAAGGGTCAAGTACTTTATAATTCATCTTGACGACATTATCGCCCAAGGCCCGACGGAGCGCGAGATACGGATGGCGAAAAGCCCCGAGGAGATCGTCCGGTTCGTCGCGGATTACTGGGAGATCCCCGAAGGGGCTTCGTGGGACGTCTGGCCGCAGTACGTTTGGGAGAAGGAGCGGAAAATGCGGTCCATGGAGGGGGAGGCCTTGAGCAGCCCGACGCACCTGCTGTTTCTCGTCGAGACCGGGGCGCTCCTCCAAATCTACGCGTCGGAGGAGGCGTATCGCTGCATGAGTCTGGCCTGGGTGCGCCAGTGCCAGGCGCACCGGGAGCTTTCGGCCCGCATCGTGGAGATTCTGCGCCGTTCCGGCCTCCGAAAGGAGTACGCCCGGGCCGTCAGGAAATGGGGAGGCATGGGAATTTATAACCTCCCCCACCCTGCAAGCCGTCTTGGTGTTTTTGTCAACCCAAGCGAAGATTTTCAAGAGATCCTCGGTGAAATAATTAAGTTTCGATCTCAAGTCGATTTTGGAGCGGCAGGTCGACCTTCCCGCATCGCCTGCTGTTGCATTCGGTTGGATTCGGATTGTAAATCCAAGTCGATAAGCGGGGATCACGGCGTGTCATGAATGGACAAACTGCGGCCAACTCATACCGGCAGGGAAGACAAAACGCTTTCCTCCTTGTCTACGGGACAACGGCACCCGGGCGAAAGACGGCCTTGACGGATTTCCTTCACCGTGGTATTGTTGCACACAGTGTTATAGGGCAGTTATTGCCGTCCCGCTGTTTTTCGGAGGTTGTGCGTATGTTGCGTATTATGGGTTTGTCCCTTGTTCTTTCGGGTTCGTATTATTACTACGGAACCAGGCCCTTTGCGAGGAGGCTGGAGCCGTAGCTTGTAGTACGTGCGGGACGGGCATCCAGAAAAGGTTCGCAAGAGGGCTCTTTACCGGATTCGATGGTAAGGAGCCCTCTTTTTATTATTTCATACCATGTCATGAAGGGAGTTTTTGAGATGGACGGACAGGTGAAGTTCTTTGGCGGCGCGGCGTTTCCCCTCGAGATGCACAAGGTGCGCATCGTCCAGAAGCTGACGCTGGTGTCGGTGGAGGAGCGGGTTGCGGCCATTCGGGAGGCGGGCAGCAACACGTTCCTGTTGAAGAACGACAAGGTCTTTCTGGACATGCTGACGGACAGCGGCGTCAACGCCATGAGCGACCGCCAGCTAGCGGCGATGATGACGGCGGACGACAGCTACGCGGGGTCCATGAGTTTCGAGCGCCTGAGGGCGGTGACGCAGGATATCTTCGGCAAGCCGTTCCTGCTCCCCGTCCATCAGGGACGGGCGGCGGAGAACATCCTGGCCAGCGCCCTCGTCGGGAAGGGCGGCGTCGTTCCGATGAACTACCACTTCACGACCACCCGCGCCCATATCGAGCGTAACGGCGGGAGCGTCGTCGAGCTGTTTCTCCCCGAGGCGCTGAACCTGGACAGCACCGACCCCTTCAAGGGCAACATGGACACGGCCGCCCTCGACGCGCTGCTGAAACGCGAGGCGGGCAACGTCCCGTTCGTGCGCATGGAGGCGGGGACGAACCTGATCGGCGGCCAGCCCTGGTCGCTGGAGAACCTGAAGAAAACCTCGGAGATCTGCCGCCGGCATGGGGCCCCGCTGGTCCTGGACGCCTCGCTTCTGGCCGACAACCTCTATTTCATCAAGACGCGCGAGGCGGCCCAGCGCGGAGCCACGATCCGCGAGATCACGCGCCGCATCGCGGATCTCTGCGACATCGTGTACTTCTCGGCCCGCAAGCTGGGGTGCGCGCGCGGCGGGGCGATCCTGACGGCCGACCGGGCCCTGTTAGAGCGCATGCAGCCGTTGATCCCCCTCTTCGAGGGGTTCCTGACCTACGGGGGCATGTCGGTGCGGGAGATCGAGGCGATGGCGGTGGGACTGGAGGAGACGATGGACTTCGACATGATCCGTCACGGGCCGGAGTTCATCGCCTTCATGGTCGACGAGCTCGACGCGCGGGGCGTCCCCGTGGTGAAACCTGCCGGTGGATTGGGCTGCCACCTGAACGCGCGTGCGTTCCTGCCCCACGTGCCCCAGAATCGGTACACGGCGGGCGCCCTGGCTGCCGCGGTCTTCATCGCGAGCGGGGTGAGGGGCATGGAGCGGGGGACGCTGTCGGAGGAGCGCAACGAGGACGGAAGCGAACGTCTGGCCGATGCGGAACTGCTGCGGCTCGCCCTGCCGCGGAGGGTCTTCACGATGTCCCAGGTGAAGTACGCCGTCGACCGCATCCATTGGCTCTTCGAGAACCGAAATCTGGTCGGCGGACTCGAGTGGACGGAGGAGCCCAAAATCCTGCGCTTCTTCAGCGGAAGGCTGAAGGCGGTAGGGGACTGGCAGGATCGGCTGGCGGCGAAGTTCAGGGAGGACTTCGGCGACAGCCTGTAAGGTTCCGGGTGCGAGGGGGGCCGCGAGGGTCTCCCTCGTACCCGATTACGTGGCGGCGCCCCGGTTCTTCAGCAGTTCGACGATCGCTGTCCTGGCCTCGGGATCCTCGTTCTCCTCCGTCATCATCAAGGCCGTTCGGCCGTCCTTGCCTTCTGCGTTGGGGTCCGCTCCGGCCCTCAGCAATGCCGATACGATCTCCGGGCCCGTGTTGGTCGCCGCTGCCGCCATCAGCGCCGTCCAGCCACGCTCGTCCTTTTCATCGACGTCTGCACCGGCCTTCAGCAATACCGACACGATATCCGGATTGCTGTTTGCCGCCGCCGCCAACAACGCCGTCCAGCCGTCATTGTCCTTTGCGTTGACGTCCGCGCCGCCTTTCAGCAGGACGGATGCGACACCTGGATTCGGATTGTTCAACGCCGCATGTATCAATGCCGTACAGTCGTTTTCGTCCTTTGCGTCGACGTCGGCCCCGGCATTCAACAAAGCCGATACGACAGCAGGATTCGAGTTATAGGCCGCCGCGCCCATCAGCGCCGTTTGTCCTTCCTTATCCCTCTCATTGACGTCCAGCCCGGCCTTAAGCAGCATCGCCGTGACGTCCCGGTTCGGGTTGGAGGCAGCCCACCTCAATGCCGTCCAGCCGTCCTCGTTCCTTGCGCCAAGGTCCGCTCCGGCCCTCAGCAGGCTCGAAACGACAGCGGGATTGGAATTATGGGCTGCCGCCCACATCAGAGCCGTGGAGTTGTCCTCGCTTTTTGCGTCGACGTTCGCACCGGCCTCCAGAAACGCCGTCACGACAGCCGGGTTCGAATTGTAGATTGCCGCCCACATCAACGCGGTCAGTCCGCCCTTATCCTTCGCGTCGACGTTCGCGCCTGCCCCGGCCAGCAGCATCACGGCGTCCGGATTGGAGTTGTACTGCGCCGCCGCCATCAACGCCGTATACCCCTCATTGGTCCCCGCATTGACGTCCGCCCCCGACTTCAGCAATGCCGACAAGCTCTCCGGATTGGGGTTGCGGGCCGCCCACATCAATGCCGTCAATCCATCCTCGGTCCTCGCATCGACATCCGCCCCGGCCTCCAAGAGCGCCAGGACGATCCCCGGCTCGGGATTATTCGCCGCCATCATCAGCGCCGTCGTGCCCCTATTGCTCGTCGTTCCGGCTCCGAATTTAAGCAGCGCCGGCACGACCTCAGGGTTCGAACTGTAGCGTGCCGCGGACATCAGGGCCGTAACGCCCTCGTTCGTCTTTACGTTGACATCCGCGCCGGACTCCAACAGCAGCACCGCGACATCCGGGTTCGGATTCAACGCCGCCGCATATATCAGTGCGGTCTGCCCGCCCTCATCCTTCGCGTCGACGTTCGCCCCGCCCCTCAGCAGGGCCGATACGGTGTCCGCCCTGGGGTTGTTCGCCGCCGCATACATCAGCGGCGTCCGCCCGTTCTTATCCTTCGCGTCGACATCCGCCCCGACCTCGAGCAACACCGACACGACCTCAGGGTTCGGGTTATGCGCCGCATACATCAATGCCGTCCAGCCGTCCTCATCCTTCGCATTGACGTCCGCCCCGAAACTGAGGTCTTCCCTAACCGCTTTTGGGGTCCCCGTCCTGCAGCGCGCGAAAAACGCCATGGTCGCGCCCCCAAACAGAAGTGCCCTCGTCCTCCTCCAAATTCCTCCAAGCATCTCCATCCCTCCACTTGAAAAAGGAATTACCTCGCTGCGCCCGCGCTCGTCAGCAGCCTGACAATTGCCGTCCTGGCCTCGAGATTCTTATTCCTCTTCGCCGCCGCCAGCACCGTCTGCCCGTTCCGGTCCTCCGCATTGACGTTCGCCCCCGCTTCCAGCAGCACCGATACGACCCTTGGATTCTTGTTGTTCCCTGCGGCCTGCATCAGCGCCGTATGTCCGTTCTCGTCCTTTGCGTTGACGTCCATCCCCGCCTTCAACAGCATCGACACGACGACCGGATTCGAGTTGTGCTGAGCGGCCGTCATCAGCAGCGTCCAACCGTCCTCTCGCTCCAATTTGACGCCCTTCCCGGCCTTCAGCAGCATAGCCACGACATCCGGGGCGGGGTTCACCCCCGCCGCGTAGTCCAGCGCCGTCATTTTGCTCTTGTCCTTTACGCCAGCGTCCGCTCCCGCCTCCAACAGCAAGGCCACGACATCCGGATTGGGATTCTTCGCTGCCGCCCACATCAACGCCGTACGGTCCTCCTCGTCTTTCGCCTCGATATCCGCACCGGCCTCCAAGAGCACGGACACAGCCTTTGGGTTTTCATTCTTCGCCGCAGCGCGCAACAGCGCCGTACAGCCCCCTTCGTCCTTTGCCTCGACATTCGCCCCGGACCTCGACAACAGCGCTGCGATGTCCGGGTTGGAATTTTTGGCCGCCGCCACTATCAACGCCGAGTCCCCGTTGTACGCCCTCGCGTCGACGTCCGCTCCCGCCTCCAGCAGTACCGACAGGATATCCGGGGACGGATTGTTCTCCGCCGCCGCTATCAGCGCCGTTGCGCCGTCGTTCGCTCTCGCGTTGACATCCGCCCCGGCCTTCAGCAGGGCCACGACAACATCCGGGTTCGAGTTGTAGGCTGCCGCCCACATCAGCGCCGTTATTCCGCTGTCGTCCTTTGCGTCGACCTCGGAACCGGCATTCAGCAGTTCCAAGGTCACAGCCGGGTCCGGGTTTTTCATGGCCGCCATGATCAGGGCCGTCTGTCCGTCCTTCTCCCTCGCCCCAACATTCGCCCCCGCCTCCAGCAACGCGGATACGACGGCCGGGTTCGAGTTGTAGGCCGCCCACATCAACGCCGTGTGTCCGACCCTGTCCTGCGTGTCGACATCCGCCCCGGCCTCCAGCAACACCGCCATGACCTCCGACTTCGAGTCATGGGCTGCCCACATCAGCGCCGTACTTCCTTCCTTGTTCTTTGCGTCGATGTCCGCCCCGGCATTCAGCAGCGCCGATACAACTCTCGGCTCGGGGTTCTCCTCAACGGCCACCATCAAGGCCGTAACGCTGTCCTCACACCTGGCATCGACGTTTGCCCCGGCCTCGAGCAACACTTCCACGACCTCCGGGTTCAAGTTGCAGGCCGCCCACATCAGCGCCGTTATGCCGCGTTTGTCCCTTGCATTGACGTCCGCCCCGGACCGGATGGCCGCCGCGACGGCTTCGGGCGTTCCCGCCCTGCACAGTTTGATGAAGGACGCAGTTGCCCCCTCGGTCAGGAACTCCTTCACCCACCCTCTCAGCGCAGCGCCCATTTTACGGAAAAAATCCCCAAGCATCTCCATCATCGTCCCTTTTCATCCTTACTCCCATAAAACGGCTGCTCTCCCGCCTCCGCTCTCTTCAACAGTTTGACGATCGCTTTTCTGGCCCGGGGATTTCCATTTTCCCTTGCTTCCATCAGTGCCGTCCGTCCCGACCTGTTCCTTTCGTGAACATTCGCCCCGGCCTCCAGAAGTGTGGCTGTGACATCCGGATTCGAATTATGGGCCGCCGCCATCAATGCCGTCCAGCCGGCGTCATTTTTCCCCTGAATGTCCGCTCCGGCCTCCAGTAATGCCGACACGACGCTCGGCTCAGGATTCTTCGCCGCCGCGGCCATCAGGGGAGTCCGGCCCCTCTTGTCCTTTATGCCGACATCGGCTCCCGCCTTCAGGAGATGTATCACAATGTCCGGGTTGGAATTGTTCCCTGCCGCCATCAACGCCGTTCGGCCCTTCTTGTCCCTTGCGCCGAGGTCCGCCCCGGCCCTCAGCAGCGCCGACAGTACCCCGGGATCGGGGTTGTTGGCCGCTGCTGCCATAAGGACTGTGCAGCCATCCCTATTCCTTGCTTCGACATCTGCTCCTGCCTCCAGCAGTACTGCGACGACCTCCGGGTTCGGATTCTCCGCTGCCGCATACATCAATGCCGTTCGCTCCTTTTCGCCCCTTGCGTTGACGTCCGCTCCAGACCGGAGGGCCGCCGCGACGGCTTCGGGCGTTCCCGTCCTGCACAGTTCGATGAACGTCGTGCCGGTTGCAGCCGCTGCCGAAGCCGCCTCCGCGAACAGCGGCGTCCCTGAAATTCTTTTCGGTACACTGCCGATTCCCCCAAAGATTCCATGCACCTTCACAACCGCCTTTCCAAAATCGTCTTGAATGGATTTCGCCGCTGAGTCCGCCGAACCTGCGATGATGATATTGGAAGTTCGTGCAGGCAAAACAATTATAGGATGGAAATTCCCCGGAGGGATGCACGCCCCGCTCTCGAATTATAGGTTAACTCGGCGCCTCCCTTGGTATAGAATATCGGTATCGAAGGATTCGGAGTCGATATCCAAAGGGCATGGAGGGCGGCATCATGGGCAAGAAGATGAAGAACATCGGCATCATCACATCGGGCGGGGACTGCGGCGGACTGAACGCCGTCGTTCGCGGCGCGGCCAAGACCGCCATGGCGCGCGGCATCGGGACGTACATCATCCCCAACGGGTACGCGGGGCTCTACAACCTGGTGGACTTCGAACGGCTGGTCTTCCTCGACGAGGAGCGCACGGACCACGTCAACTCCGCCTTCGCGGGGAGCGACGCCGGCCACAGCCGGGTGAAGATCTCGAAGATCCCCGACCCCGACAAGTACGACCGCATCCTGCTGGGACTGCGGAAGTTCAACCTCGACGGCCTCCTCATCTCGGGCGGGGACGACACGGGGAGCGTCGTGGTGGACTTGGCGCAGAACGGCATCGCCTGCGTCCACGCACCCAAGACGATGGACCTGGACCTCCAGACCTACTCGGTGGGCGGGGACTCCGCCATCAACAAGATATCGCGCATCGTCGAGGACCTCAAGACCACGGGCAAGACGCACAACCGCGTGATGATCGTCGAGGTCTTCGGCCGCTACGCCGGACACACGGCCTTCCGCGGGGGCGTGGCTGCGGATGCGGACTGCGTTCTGATCCCCGAGATCACGGTGGACTTCGACGCGGTGTACGAGCACGTAAAACACTATTACATGCGGCGCATTCTGAACTCGGACGTGCACTCGGGAACCTACGTCATGGTCGTGGCCGAGGGCGTGAAGGGGGAGGACGGCAAGGTGTTCTCGGACAGCGGGGACAGCACGGACTCCTTCGGGCACGTCCGCCTGGCCGGCGCGGGACGCTACATCCGCACCCGTCTCGAGGCCATGATGCGGAAGGACCCCGCAATCCGCCAGTTCATGAAGGTCTCGGGCATGTTCGTGCCGGGGGTCTTCGAGATCCCCGAGGTGCGCGAGGTCATCCCCGGTCATATCGTCCGCAGTGGGGCCACCTCCGCCTACGACGTCAACTTTGGCAAGGAGATCGGCTCGGCCGGGGTCATCCTCCTGGACGAGGGCTTCAGCGGGGTGACGGTCGTCGAGGTCCACAACGGGCACATCCGCTACGTGCCTACGGAGCGGGCGATCGAGCAGCGGTTCGTCAACCTGGATGCGGTGACCTTCTACGAACAGATGGACGTCTGCTTTGGCCGCAGGCCCCAGACCTACCTTCCGGTGATCGAGGAACAGACGGGGCCCGTCGAGCGGTTCATGTAAAAACGGCGGAGGTCGGATCATGGCGTCTGAAAAGATATGGAAATTGGCTTTGGCGGGCTTCGGCTCGGTGGGGCGGAGCCTTGTCGAGCTCCTGCACGAGAACCGCGGGAGGCTGGAGGAGCGTTGTGGGTTTCGGGCCCAGGTCTGCCTGATTGCCTCGCGCTCGCATGGAACGGCGCTCATGCCCGATGGACTGTCCCTCGGGGAGGTCCTGCGGACCTTCGCGGAAACCGGGCGGCTGGGGACGGCCTGTAAAGCCGAGGATAGCCGGGCCTCCTTCGAGGAGCTTCTTGCCCGCTCGGGCGCCGAGGTGCTGATCGAGGCCACGCCCACGAATCTCAACGGTGGGGAGCCGGGGCTGTCCCACGTCCGGTGCGCGCTGGAGCGCGGCCTGCACGTCGTGACCTCCAACAAGGCCCCGATCGCCCTGGCGTACGACGAGCTCAACCGTTTGGCGAGGGAGAGGGGGGTACGGCTGCTCTTCGAGGGGACGGTGCAGGGCGGTACGCCGCTCCTTGCAATGGCCCGAGAGGGACTTGCCGGCTGCGCCATCGAGGGGGTCCAGGGTATTCTGAACGCCTCCACCAACTACGTCCTGACCGAGATGGAGAAGGGCAGGACCTACGAGGAGGCCTGCGCCGAAGCCCGTTCCGCCGGCGTGCTGGAGGCGGATCCGACCCTGGACGTCGAGGGGTGGGATGCGGCGGTCAAGCTGGTCATCCTCGCCCATGCCCTTTTCGATGCGAACATGCGCGTGGAGGACGTCGACAGGGAGGGAATAACCCGCGTGACTCCCGAGATGATCCGCGACGCGAAGGAGCGGGGAGAGCGGATCAAGCTCCTGGCCGAATTGAAGCGGGAGGGGAGCGCCCTGAGGGCCTCCGTTCGGCCGACGTCGATTCCCCTGTCCAACCCCATCGCCGCCCTCGACGGTACGGAGAACATCGTCACGCTCTATGCCGACCCCCTGGGACCGGTCACGCTCCGCGGGAGCGGGGGAGGCGGGCGCGAGACCGCACAGGGCATCCTCGCCGACCTGCTCTCCATCGCGCGCTACGCGCAGGATGGAGAACGGCACAGCACAGGAAATAAATGAGGACCGAACGGACAGGTTCGTCTTCGGGGAAAGGGACGAATCGATTTAAGAGATGATGGACACGACGAACGGCTCTTTTTCCCGTACCTGGGCGGAGCTCCTGCTGGCCGCGGTGATTCTGGCCAGAAGCACCTCCTATGTGATGACGAAGATCGGCCTTCAGGGGATGGCCCCCTTCTCGTTGCTGGGCATTCGCTTTATCACAGCGTTTCTCTTTCTCCTTCCCCTGGGATGGAGAAGGCTGAAAAGCGCCTCCGCCGGAACTTGGCTGAGGGGCATGCTGCTCGGCACCTCTTTCTTTGCCGTCATGGCCGCGGAGGTGTTGGGGCTCAGAACTACGGAGGCCTCGGCCGCCGCATTTTTGGAGAACACCGCCATCGTATTCGTCCCTCTGTTAGAGGCCGTTCTGCGTCGTGCTCTGCCCGATATCCCCATCCTCCTCAGCACCCTCGTCTCCTTCTCGGGGGTAGCGCTGCTCACGCTGAAGGGGGGATCCTTCTCCATCTCGCAGGGGGAATCGCTGTGCCTGGCCGCGGCGGCCTTTTATGCCTGTACCATCATCCTCACCGATCGCCTCAGCCGAAGGGACGACCCCCTGGCGCTCGGCATCCTGCAGGTAGGGTTCATAGGGTTGTACGGCATAGTCATGGCTTTCCTTTTCGAGGTCCCCAGAATGCCGGCAACGGCTTCCGAGTGGGGTGTCATCCTCGGGTTGGCTGTGGTGTGCAGCGATTTCGGATTTACGCTCCAGCCTCTGGCGCAAAGCGGCACGACCTCCGAACGTGCAGGACTGTTCTCCGCCTTGGGCCCCCTTGGAGCGGCCCTTTCCGGATATGTGTTCCTGAACGAAAGGCTCGGAGCTACGGGGGCCTTGGGGATGGGGCTGATCTTGCTGGGAATGCTCTTCGGGCGGCGTTCGAGGCCCCACCGCGGGAGGGCGTGACGGGCCGGTCACTCGTCTGCGCTCTCCTCCTCGTTTGTCAGCGGCCTGGGG
>ERZ773042.1085-NODE-1085-length-16713-cov-3.670669_pt1 | contig 16713 bp, 20 predicted proteins | sample MGYA00511664_ERZ773042 | MGnify/ENA primary metagenome ERZ773042 (study PRJEB29015, sample SAMEA2737984) | human oral metagenome | biome: human oral; feature: human-associated habitat; material: dental | place: China | collected 2036 ... | reverse complement strand
TAAGAATCGTTCGGTTGTTCAGTTGACCAGCCATGAAGGACGAAATCATCAAGTAAAAAAGATGTTTGAGGCTGTTGGTTTGCAAGTAGATAAACTTTCCCGCACGCAATTTGGCCATCTAAATTTAACTGGTCTTCGTCCGGGTGAAGCTCGCCGTCTCAATAAAAAAGAGGTCAGCCAGTTACATAACCTAGCTGTGACGAAGAAAAAATGATGAAAAAAATCTTTATCGAACCAGTGCGTTTTTATCAAAAGTTTATCTCGCCAGCCTTTCCACCCTCTTGTCGCTATCAGCCGACTTGCTCAAATTACATGATTCAAGCGATTGAAAAGCACGGTGCTAAAGGTGTCTTAATGGGAATTGCACGTATTTTGCGTTGTCATCCTTGGGCAGAAGGAGGAGATGATCCTGTACCAGATGTTTTTAGTTTGAAGCGCAATTATGCAGAAGACAAAGAAAAAGGTTGAGACGCATCCTCTATAAAGAGGTCAACCAGAGATTCTTTATAAAATACTATAACTTAATAGTACAAATAAGAAAAACGAATAATTTTGACATTCTAACTAACAGAAAATCAACATTGCTCGTTTTTTATATTTCTTGCTGGCCTTTTGTTGCCGGTTCATCTCATACTCAATGAAAATTGAAAAGTTTTAAAGGCATTCGCTGTGTGAAATCTAACTATCTTTTCTATAAATTTAGCTTAGACGAACGATTAAAATATCTTGAATCTACTTCGTATTTACTCTTCATTTAAAGACTGATATAATAATCATGAAAGCGCTTGTAAATTTAATCTTAAAAAGGAGAGCAAATGATTTTGGAAACAAGAAATATTGCCATTCAAGATACTTATGGTGAGCGATTCCAGCATTGTTGGGGATGTGGTCCTAAGAATGAGTCAGGCTTGCATTTAAAAACTTACCCTAGTCTAAACGGAACTAGCTGTATTAGCAAGATAACACCAGCTCAACAGTATACCGGTGGTGTTCCAGCTAATCTATTTGGCGGTATGATTGCCATGATTTTTGACTGCCATGGTACCGCTTCAGCAGCCTGGTTTGCTCATCAAAATAAGGGCTTAGATTTCACAGAAGAAACGGTCATTGGACGATTTATCACAGCTCGCTTGGAAATAGATTATAAAAGTCCAACGCCCATTGATGAGGAAATTACGGTCATCTCTCGACTTGAAGAACTAGGCCAAAGAAAAGCTATTGTGGCAATGGAGATGACAGTAGCGGGTCAGGTGCGTGCCAAAGCTAGAATGGTAGCAGTCGCAGTGAAAGATAACATGTAGCATGTTTCGAAGATGAGACTACGCACTAAATTGTTGTTTCATTTAGTTCCTATACGGTAAACTTTAAAATAGTGCAAAAATGCTTTCTCTATAATATAATCAGAGCGAAAAATTATGGAATGTTAATTTGTCTCTAACATTCTTTTTTTGTGTTTAAATAGAATCATCATAGCTTATCTGATAAGAAGTAGATAGTAAATCAATTTCAGCGTAGAAAGAGTAAGAATTATTGTTGCTTTTTGAGATGAACACAATAAATTACTAATCACAAAGAGCTCACTAGGATTACACACCTAATGAAGATTTTATATTGGTTTGCATGGTTTTTTAAGCAAGTGTAGCAAAACCATGGAAGGTATTTTAGGATTTATCTATTTAAAATTTTTTTAATTATTTGAATAGTTATATGTTTAAACGGGGAAGGATAATATCTAAAAGTTCCCATTTTTCTCAGGACATAACCATTGAAATTTTGTTTAAAACGAAGTACACTGTCAGAACCATCAAAATGACCAGTAATACCCAAAAGGTTGTAACAGGGAATACCTCGCTTGATTGATTCTCGCATTACATAATCTTGTAAAAGAGCAGGCGCATAAAATTTATTAAACTCAGGGTAAGATCCAGAAAAAAGATAGACGGTTTCTTGGGGAGTATATACAAAAAGACTACCAGCTAATATTATGCTTTTATTTCCATATTTTTCTAATAGCTGATATGCTTCACTTTTTCGTATTTCAAACGTTTCGAATTGACTAGATAGTTCTCTAAATTGATTCATTTTTTTTCAGAGGAATGGTTGTTTTCTTCAAGATAATCTTGTAGTAATTTAATCTTTTTAGATAATTCATTCTGATTATTTTGTAAATGCTCCAAATAATTTTTGAAATTTATGCTCGCTATAATAAATTCTGCATTGCTTCCAAAGCTATCATAAAAATTTTCATAATAATCTAAAGTCTTATCATTATAGTTGCGACGTTCAGAAGTTGATGAAGTAATCTGCTTAAATTTATAAAGCTCATTACGTTTAAGTTTATGCAATTCTATACCAAATGTTTTAGCCTTTTTGACTAATGATTTTCCTTGTTTAGTAAAAGATTTTAGTAATGTTTCTTCTGTTAAGTCATTTAGGTCTTTTACCAAATGCCAATCACCTTCACCTCCAGGATAGTCCTTTTGTAAGCCATCAAATTGGTAATTCAGGTTGGTGAGCATAGATACAAGTTCCTTCTTTTCAGTACTAATGGGCTCACCTTTACTATTGAAGACTTGATAAATATCATAGGGTTTCACAACCAGCTCCATAGCATTTAATTGTTTTGCATAGATTTTTAACTCTTCATAAAATTTAAGCAAGAACTCATAATTAGTGACAACAGGTCCAGAGTTGATTTCTAGGTATGGACCACCTGCCATTTTTGTACTAAATAATAATGCTGATACTTGTAATTGATTGTTATCAAAGAAGCCAATGAACTCAACATTATATCCTCTTTTTTCAATAAAATAGACATTTCTACGGATTGGATAAAGGATTTTCGTTTCGCTTTTTGATAATGTTGCTTAAATGCTTCTTTAGTAATTATTTCTAAAGGCATTGTTCTGTACTCCTTAATCATTTGTAGGTTAATAAATAGAGCTGGTGAAGCTACAGAATAAAATTATTTCTTATTTGAAAACGTTTTTATTTTGAACTATTTTATCACCCAGAATTTAACCCTGTCAAAATATTTGCTCTTGAATTTTAATATTATGAGACTGTTGACTTACAAAATCTTGTATTTACAAAAGAATAGACAAACGAAGCCATAGGAAATTCAGGTTTCTTACGGCTTTTATTTATGACTTAGTTGATAAAAGAAAATAAAAAAACAATCCAAAGGAGCATTTCCTCTAGAAAACAAAAGACAAACCTACCAAAATGGTGGTTTGTCTACAGTCTGAGATATTAGTTTTATGACCAGCGATTTTCAGGCGATATGCTATCGTTTGGACCATGTCTGTGGCATAAAGAGCAGGATCATTGGGTAAATCTCTAAACGCCCTGCGATCATGGCAAGAGAGAGTAGGAGTTTGGAAATAGGACCAAAGATGGCAAAGCTATCAGTTGTTCCTAACATTGGTCCAATGTTGTTGAAACAGCTAAGAACGGCACTGACGACTGTCATCAAGTTATTATTGTCTAAACTAACGATAAAAATGAGAAAGATGATAATCATCGTATAAAGTACAAGGTATTTTAAGATTTTATGCTGAGTGTCTTTGTCAATGACACTATGATTGACGTGCAGAGTCAATACACGCTTTGGTGAGAGGGTAGACAATACTTGATTTTTAGCAATGCGAACTAGCATTAAGCAACGAACTACTTTTAAACCGCCGGCGGTTGAACCAGCAGAACCTCCTATGCACATGAGAATGAGGAGGATGAACTGAGAAAAGAGTGGCCAAGCCGTGATGTCTCCAAAACCAAAGCCGGTTGTAGTAATAATATTAGAGACTTGAAAAAATGAAATCTCCAAAGTTTGAGAGAGGTTTTGGTAGATATGAAAGACATTAAGGCAGATGAAAATCGTTGCAGATGCTACAATAATGAGATAAGTTCGCAATTCTTCATCCCCAAAGGATGCTTTAAATTTCCTCAATAGTAAAAAGTAATAGAGATTGAAATTCACTCCAAAGATAAGTACTCCAAAACTGACTAGATACGTAATGAGAGAGCTGTTATAGTGAGCAATTCCGTCATTGTAGACACTAAAGCCTCCTGTTCCCGCTGTTCCCATGGCAATGATAAAGCTATCAAATAGAGGCATGCCTGCCAGATAATAAATCACTACAAAAATAGCAAAAAGTGCTAAATACAGCAAATAGAGAATTTGTGCAGTATCCTTTAATTTAGAGACAACTTTACCAAAAACAGGACCAGGGACTTCTGCTCGCATTACTTCCAAATGACCATTTTTATTATTTTCCATAATAGCAAGAGCAAAGACGAGTACTCCCCATACCTCCGATTAAGTGGGTAAAACTACGCCAAAAGAGTAAGGAATGTGACAAAACAGAGACGTCTGGTAAGATAGAAGCTCCAGTTGTTGTAAAGCCTGAACTGATCTCAAAGAAAGCGTCGATGAGATGAGGAATTTGTCCTGAAAAAACAAAAGGAAGCGCCCCAAAGAAGGACCAAAGTATCCAGCATAAGGCGACAATTAAAACCCCTTCCTTGGCATAAATGTGATGATTTTTAGGCTTAACAGCACTACCTAAAAGTCCAACTGCCAAGAGAATGCCAATTGTAGCGCTAATTGAGAGCAGGTTTTGATTGGGTTCATGATAGATAAATGCTACAATGAGGGGAATCAGTAGCAGTCCTGCTTCAATGATTAACAATTTTGAGAGGAGGAAACGAATCATACTTCTATTCATGGCTTACCTCTCTAACAAATCATATATTTGCGTGATATTTTGGATTAGTGTCGTGACGATGATTTGGTCGCCTATTTGAATGTGGTCTTCCCCCGTTGGGAAAATAGGTTTTCCATTTCGGATAATGGCAGCAATCAAGACACCTTTTTTCAGTTTGAGGCTGGAAAGTGGTCTTCCAGTCATTTTATTTTCTTCCTTTATTTGAAATTGCAGGGTTTCGATTTGTCCATTGGCAAGGTGGTGCATGGCTTGTAAATCAGAATATTGGGCATTCACACGTCCGCGGACAAAGTGCATAATCGTGTCAACAGCGATTCTCTTTGGTGTTACAATGCTTGAAAATTCCTGACTGTCAATGATTTCAAGCAAGCTAGTCCGATTGACTTTCGTGATATTTTTTTGAATACCCATGCTTTCAAGGAACATAGATGAAATGATATTTTCCTCATCGACACCAGTCAAAGTGGCAACAGCGTCATAGTGCTGAGCACTTTCTTCTAGTAAAATGTCTTTTGCGGTACCGTCTCCTTGAACAATATGTAAATGTGGAAATTCTTGACTAAACTATTCAGCATGTCTCGGATTGATTTCAATCACCTTCAGTTTTATTTTGCTATTTTTTAGGATATTGAGTAGGTAATAAGCAATTTTCCCAGCTCCAATGAGCATCAGACTTTTTATGACTTTTGGTCGAACGAAATTATGGAAAAGAATAACCTCAACTCGGTTTCCAGTGACATAGATAGTATCATTCTGCAAAATGGTGATTTCACCGTCTGGAATGAACAATTGGTTATCGCGTTCGATGGCACAAATCAGAACATTTCCAAATTTTTTTCGGAATTGAGATAAAGTCATCTGGCAGAGGTTGCTATTTTGTTTGACTTTGAAGGCCATTAAACTGACACGTCCATTTGAAAAATGCTCCACAGAAAGCGCGTTAGGAAATTCGATGATATTTGCAATGTACCGGGCTGCTAGTAGCTCAGGATTAACAATGAGCGAAAAACCAAGAATATTTTTTTCTTTAAAATAAGAATTTGAATATTCTGGGTTACGAGCACGAACAATCGTTTCTTTTGCCCCCATTTTTTTAGCTAATACAGCTGAAATCATATTGACTTCATCTTGCTCCGTCATGGCAATAAAAATGTCACAATGTCCGACATCAGCCTGTTCTAAAATTTTAAAATTGGCACCGTTACCCACAATGCCCATAATATCATAACGTTTTGTAACCCTATTGAGGACAGATTCATTTTGTTCGATTAGAATCACATCATGATTTTCCGCCACAAGTGAACGGCAGAGTGCAGCTCCGACTTTACCGCCACCAACGACAATAATTTTCATGTTATACCTCCCAAGTATACCCCTCTATCATACCCTTTTTTACAAAAATTTCATCGTTTTGAAGAAAGATAAAGAGATATTTTATTCAAAAGAGTACAGTAATTGAAAATAAAAAGATAAAACTTGAAAATTCGTCATAAAAATCTAGAAAATATGAAAAAATAAAGCTTTTTTTGTTGACATGTGCTAAGAAAATGATATACTAAGAAAGTACCCTCATTGATTTACCTCAAACCTGTTGTGATGTAAGTTAATGAGCCTTAAACCACGCTGTCTGCTGAGCTTGACTCCGGGCAGTGTGGCTATTTTTTTGCTTGATAGCAATCATAGTTCACTAAGATAGATGAGAAGGCTATAACATATGACAACATTTCAAAATCACATTGTTCTTTTTGAACCACAAATTCCTCAAAATACAGGAAATATCGCACGGACTTGTGCGGCAACCAATTCACCTCTTCATATCATTTTACCAATGGGATTTCCGATTGATGACCGTAAGATGAAACGAGCTGGCTTGGATTATTGGGATAAGCTGGACATTACTTATTATGACAATTTAGAAGAGTTCATGAGTAAAATGGACGGACAATTGTATTTGATTTCTAAGTTTGCGGAGAAGGTTTATGCGGAAGAAAATTTTGCAACTGCTGGAAATCACTATTTCATGTTTGGGCGTGAGGATAAGGGCTTGCCAGAAGATTTTATGCGTGATCATTCTGAAAAAGCCCTGCGGATTCCGATGAACGATGAGCATGTCAGAAGTCTGAATTTGTCAAATACAGTCTGTATGCTGGTGTATGAAGCCCTGCGGCAACAAAATTTTGCAGGTTTGGAGCTAGTACATCACTATGCACATGACAAATTAAAATAGGATTTCTTAAAAGAATGGACGACATCGGATAAAATGCTTGCTCTAGCAGGCTTTTTTTGTTATGATTAAAGGGTCTTCAGGGCAGGGTGAAATTCCCGACCGGCGGTAATTTGCAGCCGTTGACAATCTTTTGTTTTTATATAGCGTTGTAGTTTCTTTGTGTACCTTTGAAACGCCACTTCATTTAAAAACAAAATCTTTGCCAACTGGATAGCTGTTTTAAGTCCGCGAGCGTAAGCTGATGTGGTGCAATTCCACAACCGACAGTACAGTCTGGATGGGAGAAGACGAAAGGCAATGAAGAAGGTCTAAAAGTACAGCTTTTAAATTTTATTTAAGGAGATTTTCTTATACTATTTCAAAGGTTCCGTTGATTTAGAGAAATCGTTCTTCAGCAAGCCTTCCAGCTTCTCTAATTTTTATAAATTGGAGGAACCTGTTATGACACATACACGCAAAATGGCTGTTGTTGCCATTCTTTCAGCAATTTCATTTTTGCTGATGTTCTTTGATTTCCCGATTTTACCGGGGGCTAGCTTTTTAAAGCTAGATTTCAGTATTTTACCAATCTTACTGGGATTAGTGGTGCTGGATTTAGGTGGTGCTTTGAGTATTTTATTGGTTCGTTCGGCGCTCAAACTGCTGCTGAACAATCAAGGCGTCAATACTTATATTGGCTTGCCGATGAATATCATTGCGGTTGCTGTTTTCGTAATTGCTTTTGCTTTGATTTGGAAAAAAGAGCAGACAACCGTTCGTTTTCTAATCGCTTCTGTGGTGGGGACGCTCGGATTGACCTTGGCAATGCTGATTCTCAACTATGCCTATGCTATTCCACTCTATGCAACATTTGCTAATTTTGATATTTCAAAGATTCTGGGCGTGGCAAACTATCTATTTGCAATGGTCATTCCATTTAATCTATTAGAAGGTGTGGTTTTTGCAGTTGCCTTCTGGCTGATTTATCTGCTTTTAAAACCGATTTTAATTAAATATGAAAAATAAACAAACTTTTTTAACCAAGGGCTCTTTTGCCCTTTTACTTTTTGTGATTTTAGGATATGTTGTCAAGTTTCATCCTAATTATTTAAAAGGCTTTGATTGGCCAATTCAGACAATTTTGCGTGGGGATTTACCAGATTCTTTGACATTTTTCTTTTCTAACGTGACAAGTCTAATCAACATACCCGTTATTATAACTTGGGTTGTAGTTTTAGTTGGTCTTTTCCTTTATAAAAAATGGTGGAGTGAGGCGATTCTTTTGGCTGGAAATCTTGCTTTGACGGGAATTTTAGTGGCTCTTTTGAAAAATGTCTATCAACGTCCTCGTCCTACGATCCAACATTTAGTAGAAGAAGGTGGATTTTCTTTTCCGAGTGGACATGCCTTGGCTTCGACGTTAGTTGTTGGGGCGTTAGTGATTATTGTGAGCCAGCGCGTGAAAAATCGTCATCTCAGACATTTGCTGCAAGTGTTACTCATGGTATTCATTCTTACAATCATGACATCTCGCGTTTATCTAGGAGTTCATTATCCAACAGATGTTTTAGGAAGTCTTTTCTTAGGTTTAGGGATGTTGCATATTGAATTTCCTTATTATGATAAGTTGCGCTTCCAATGGCGTTTTAGAAGAAAACAAAATTAGGTTCTCACAAGGGAAATGCTGATGAATAAAGTATTGAATGAAAAATTAATAAATCAAATTTTATCAGTTGCAGCCTGCATTCCTGTGGGAAAAGTGGCTACCTATGGACAAATTGCGCATTTGATAGGGCGAGAAAGAAATGCTCGTTTGGTAGGTCGCGTCCTGTCTCAGGCTGGACTTTATGGGAAGTATCCTTGCCATCGTGTGGTTAATTCCGCAGGATGCTTAGCGCCAGCGTGGGAGGAGCAGAGACATCTCCTTTGGGCCGAAGGAGTGACTTTTAAAACGAATGGCTGTGTGGATTTGAAAAAGCACCAATGGAAGCCAACGGACATTAGTAAAGTGTAAATGGAACTCCGAACGCGAGTTCTGTTTTATTTTGTGGTACAATGAAAGTTATGAAACCATATAATTCGTTAAATGCTTATTATCGAAAACTATTTGGAGAGAAGACCTTTAAAGTTCCGATTGATGCTGGCTTTGATTGCCCTAATCGAGACGGAACGGTAGCTCATGGTGGCTGTACTTTTTGTACGGTATCTGGGTCAGGTGATGCCATTGTAGCACCAGAAGCACCGATTCGTGAGCAATTTTACAAGGAAATTGATTTTATGCATCGAAAGTGGCCTGAAGTCAAGAAATATCTAGTTTATTTTCAAAATTTCACCAATACCCATGATAAGGTGGAGGTCATTCGTGAGCGATATGAGCAAGCCATCAATGAGCCAGGAGTTGTAGGTATTAACATTGGAACCAGACCAGACTGCCTGCCTGATGAGACGATTGCTTATCTAGCAGAATTATCTGAACGCATGCATGTGACGGTAGAGCTGGGCTTGCAGACGACTTATGAAGCTACTTCGCAATTGATTAACCGCGCACATTCCTATGAATTATATGTTGAAACGGTTCAACGTCTGCGGAAATTTCCAAAAATCGAGATAGTTTCTCACTTAATCAATGGCTTACCTGGTGAAACTCACGAAATGATGATAGAAAATGTTCGCCGCTGTGTGACAGACAATGACATTCAAGGGATTAAATTACATCTTTTGCATTTAATGACCAACACACGCATGCAACGAGATTATCATGAAGGACGCTTGCAGCTGCTTAGCCAAGATGAGTATGTTTCAATTGTTTGTGACCAATTAGAAATAATCCCTAAGCATATCGTCATTCATCGGATTACAGGCGATGCGCCACGAGATATGTTAATTGGCCCTATGTGGAGCCTCAACAAATGGGAAGTTCTCAATGCGATTGAACAGGAAATGAACCGTCGCGGCAGCGTTCAAGGGTGTAAAGCAAAGGAGCAACGATTTATATGTTAAGACCATTACAAATGGCACATGCTTTTTTAGAGGAAGTAGTGACTGATGAAGACATCGTCGTTGATGCCACTATGGGCAATGGGCACGACACGCTTTTCTTGGCACGATTGGCTAAAAAAGTGTATGCTTTTGATATTCAAGAGCAAGCCGTTGAGCAAACTACCAAGCGCTTGGCAGAAGCTAAATTGGACAATGTTGAATTGCTTCTAACAGGTCACGAAAATGTGGATCAATATGTTGCAAGTATTAAAGCAGCTATTTTTAATCTAGGATATCTTCCGTCGGCAGATAAAACAGTGATTACGCAGCCACATACAACTATTCAGGCTTTGGAAAAATTATGTCAGCGTTTAGTAGCTGGCGGTCGGATTGCAATCATGATTTACTATGGGCATGCAGGTGGCGATGTGGAGCGAGATGCAGTTTTAGACTTTGTTAGTCAATTGTCGCAGCAGGAATTTACTGTCGCCCTTTATAAAACAATCAACCAAATCAATCAGCCCCCCTTTTTAGTGATGATTGAGAAATTGAAAATGACCTAAGTGGAGAGAAAAATGGATAAGCAATATCTACATGAAAAATTGAGCTGCTTGCGCAGTCAATATCTAGATTCAACCAATGGAGAAATCTTAGCAAAGCAAGTAAATGATGCGCAGATGAGCAAAAAAATGCTTCGGATTAAGAAAAAATTAGTCAATCTTGAAATGGAGCGCTGTCAAAAAATGATTGAGCATCGCGATTTATCGAAAATAGAGCAAAAAATCTCCGAGCAGAAGATGCTTTTTGAAAAATGCTGTAGGCAAAAATAAAGGAGGAAAAGGTGGACTTACTCCTTTATATTATTATCTTTTTATCTGTTCTGATTGTTTCAAATGCCACCAACAAGCTATTTCCAAGCTTGCCAACGCCACTCATACAAATTCTATTAGGGATTGGCTTGGGATTTTTCATTCCAGTTGGAACGTTTCATTTAAAGACGGAGCTGTTTCTAGCTTTAATCATTGGACCGCTACTGTTTCGAGAAGCAGAAGAAAGCGATATTACCAGTATTCTTAAGCATTGGAAGATTGTTATTTATCTGATTTTTCCAGTTATTTTTCTATCAACTTTTAGTCTTGGCTTTTTGTCACATTGGCTATGGGTGTCCCTTCCTCTTGCAGCTTGTATCGCAGTTGGAGCCGCCTTGGGTCCGACTGATTTAGTGGCTTTTGCGTCCTTATCTGAGCGCTTTACCTTTCCAAGACGTGTCGAAAATATTTTGAAAGGGGAGGGCTTGCTAAATGATGCGAGTGGTTTAGTTGCATTTCAATTTGCCCTGACGGCTTGGACAACAGGGAAATTTTCAGCTCAAGAAGCCAGCATCTCACTTATCCTTTCAATCATTGGCGGTTTTATCGTGGGTGGTTTGACTGCTTTTTTAAATCGTCAGTTGCAAAAGCTGCTGTATACGGTGCGAGCCTCAGACACAGCAGGAGAACTGTTGTTAGAATTAAGTTTACCGTTGCTGACATTCTTTTTGGCCGAAGAACTCCATGTATCAGGAATTATTGCAGTGGTCGTGGCAGGGATTTTTAAGGCTAGTCGTTTTAAAAGGATTACTTTATTAGAAGCTCAAGTTGATACCGTGACAGATACGATTTGGCAAACTGTCACATTTATGCTGAATGGATCGGTCTTTGTCATTTTAGGAATTGAGTTAGAAACGATAGCTGAACCTATTTTGAAAAGTCCGGTTTATGATAATCTCCGACTCCTTCTGACAATTCTTTTGCTGACGATTGTGCTATTTGCCATTCGTTTTGTCATGATTTATGGCTTTTATTTCTGGAGAAGTCTGCGTTTGAAAAAGAGAATGTCGAAATATTGGAGAGATATTGCTCTGTTAACTTTTTCAGGCGTGAAAGGAACGGTATCTATTGCGACCATTCTCTTGATTCCAACAGCGTTAGAACAAAAGTATCCTCTCTTGCTTTTCTTGGTGGCTGGGGTTACGTTGCTTAGTTTTTTGACAGGGCTTGTAATATTACCTCGTTTATCAGAAAACAAAGAAGAATCATCCGACTACCTCATGCATATTGCTATTTTAAATGATGTTGTCCAAGAATTGGAAGAAGATTTGAAACATACCAAAGTTAAGGCTCCGCTTTACGCGGCTATTGATAATTATCATGGACGAATCGAAAATCTTATCTTGGAGCAAGAAGGAAGATCTGTTCAAAAAGATTTGACAGATTTACAATTGCTGATGCTGAGTATCGAAAGTGACGGTTTGGAACAGGCTTACGAAGAAAGAAAAATAAGCAACCGTGCCTATTCCATTTACCAACGTTATTTATGGAATATGGAGCAAAGAATCAACCGCAACCTTGCTTCGCGCTTCACTTATTTTTTGATTAGCTTTTTCAGAATGACTCGCTTATTGCTGCATGAGATTGTTACATTTGGCTCTACTTTCCGTAATTGGCTCAATCAAGATAGAGCAAAGCCTAGTAAGGCTGAAAGAGAAGAGATTGCCGAACTGTATCTAGCCAATACAGAAGTAATTATCGGGAGTTTAGAAAATCTGAAGGGTGTTTATAATACTGCGCTTATCAATTTCTTGCAAGATTCGCGTATTCGTGAGACAGCAATTATTGAAAGCAGTGCTTTTATTGAACGGGTTATCACGCGTATCAAACCGAATAATATCAAGGAAATGCTACGAGGCTATTATTTGGAGCGGAAGATTATTTTTGAATATGAACACGAAAAGCTGATTTCAGCTAGTTATGCAAAATTTCTCCGTCAAAATGTCAATAATTTAGAAAATTATTCTCTCAAAGAAACCGCCAATACATTACCATACGACATGATGAACTATGTCAGACAGAAATAAAACGGGAGTGGATTGAGCACTTAGTTGCGAATTCACTCTTTTTTAAACAAAAAAATAAGCCTTGACAGGCTTATTTAGTTGGGATGGATATTTCAATGAGGTTTGTTGAATAGAGTGTCTTAATTCGAGAAGCATCAATCGATTTTGTATCAATTTTTCGTTTCAAAAAAAATTCTCGAATTTTTTCAACTTCTTGTTCGCGAATGGCGCGGTGTTTATTTGAAATCAGAATTTCATAATGAAAAGGTGCTTGCGTAAAGACGACGTCTGTATTTCCAGCGGAAAAAGTCTCAACTAGTGTAGCATCTGTACTTTCTAATTGACTTTGTACAAGGCGTGCATGGCTGTTTGTCGTGTTAATAAGCTTCATCTGACTTCCTCCTATATTCTATTCCTATTATAGCACTTTTTCATAAGAAATGTGAACAATTTCTCATACTTTATGATTCTTTTTCCACATTTCAATTCCCCATTTATGACTGCCACGTTTTAATTTGGAAATAGCTTCTTCGATTGGAAACCAGACGAGCTGATTAAAATCTTCTAAAGGTGCCTGCGATTGCTCATACTGGCTTACTTCATAAATGTAAGCAGGGTTATAAAAATAGGTATCGCGGTGGCGAGAATAAAAATATTCATCTGCTTGTCCGTAATATTGACCGATTTGAGCAGTAAAACCAAGCTCTTCAATCAGTTCACGTTTTAAGGCAGTTAAGCGATCCTCATCTTGCTCAATCTCGCCTCCGGGCAAGAACCAAGCGCCGTTGGGGGCTTGCACTAAAATTATCTTTTCTTGCTTTTCATCTGGAATAACTGCATAAACGCCATAGCGATTCACATATTGAACGTCTTCTTGCTTTTCTCCAAAAGTTGCGACTGTCATATCGTTTCCACTCTTTCTTATATGCTACTAATATCATAATGCAGAAATCAAGTGCTGTCAAGGCTTTCAAGCATTTTAAGGTTCAAATTTGAAAATATCTGCTGTATATAAATTGAGCACTTTTTCAAAGAGAAGACGGAAAAGAATGGCAACGACTGTTGGGATGACAAGCCAAGCTAAGATTGCCAGTCCCATGGGAAGTCCGCCTGTAACAGAAGCGAAGAGTCCAGTCAGACCAACTAATCCAAAACCTGCTGATGCAGGCGTCCCGGTAATGGTGAAGAGGGGAACCAATAGTCCAGTTACAGTAGAAGTTGCAATGATAGGAACATAAGAGATTGGGTGCTCAAAGACATTTGTCATCATCATTTTCATTGAACCAAGGGCGACAGCAACAGTTACACCAGGTTTATTGACGAAGAATGAATGAACAACAAGGACGATACAAGTTGTTCCGACTCCCATAGCAGAAGCACCAGCAGCGAGTCCATTTAGTCCAATGGCAAGACCGATTGCAACTGTTGAGATTGGAGCCACGATTAAGATAGCAAAAGTAACACAGATGAGAATACTCATTAAGTAAGGCTGAAGATCCGTAAAGTAGATGATTCCTTGCCCGATTAAGCTAGAAATCATTTTGACATAAGGAAGTGTGAATAACCCCACAGTCGCAAGAAGCGATCCAACAATTGGCAGAAGAACAAAATTAAAGGATTCAAATTTCCCTTCTAGCCAGAGCAATACGAGAACGCTGAGGGCACAAATTAGCATGACATTGATAATGTCCCCTGTACCGGTCGTGTAGAATCCAGTAACCATTTTGTTTGCAGTTGCCGTAATTTCAGCAGGGGCTTTTTGCTTTTGGAGATATCCTAATAACTCTGTAGCACCCGCTAATTTACTAGAAGCACCAGAACTAACAAAAGCAATGGCTGTCAGAAGCGCAGCTTTCATTCCTTTGAAATTAAATTCCAAGGCAACCAGCGTTCCAATTACGGCAGATAAAGTAGCTTGGAAAAGAACGTTAGCCACATTCCAAGTTGCAAAGAAAGCATTATTTTTGAAAAAGTCTAAAGAGAAAATAATGGCAAAGATACAGTTAGGAAGCAAGGCTACGATAACACCAATTGCGGTTCCGTTTAGAACTTTATGCAAAAATGATTTAGGGGTAAGTGATGCGGTTGTGTTTTCTTTTGTCATAAAAAACTCCTTTATTTTTGAAAAATAAAATCCGCCTTATCCCAAATGAGAATAAGGCGGAGTCATGTAAAAATGGAGATGATTATCCCATTTTAAAACGGTAGCTACGCCTTGATAAGATACTATAAATAATGATAATAATATCTATAATCAACATAACGTAACTCCTTTTTATTTTTCTTGTTGTCTATTATAACATCTTATTCCAAAAAAACAATAGAAAAATTGAAATTTTCTGATTATTTTGAAAAAACAGAATATCTATTATAAAAAATATGGAAAAACAGAAGAAAAATCTTCAAACAAATTTTACTTTTATATAAAAGTTGACATCGGGTGACAAGTTTCTTCTGTTATACTCATGATAGAAAAATGAAAGGAGCAAACAAATGAAATATGAATGGAGAAAATTAGATAAAAAACTTTATCAAGGTCCAAAAACTCCTGTGGTCATTGAACACCCTGTGCAGTCATTTATCATGTTAAATGGTCAAGGAAATCCAAATAAAGCTGACTTTTCAGAAAGGGTTTCTACTCTTTATTCCCTCGCTTATGCGATTAAAATGGAGTATAAAAAAACTGCTCATCATCAGGAATTTACTGATTTTACCGTTTACCCTTTGGAAGGGATTTGGCAGCAAACAGAAGCAGAGACTTTGGTAAAAGACGACTTGGTTTATACGATTATGATTGCTCAGCCAGAGTTTATTACAAATGAAATAGTTGAAACAGCTCTCGAAAAAGTAAAAGTGAAAAAGCCAAATCTGTTTTATAATGAGATTCGCTTTGAACGAATAAGCGAAGGAAGCAGCGTTGCCATGCTTCATGTAGGACCATTTGACGATGAACCACAAACCTTCGCGAAAATGGATGCTTTCTGTCAAGAAAATGGGTTAAAACGCTGCACAGCATATCATCGTGAAATTTATTTGAACAATAAAAATCGCACCGCTCCAGAGAAACTAAAGACAATTTTGAGATATAGTGTTCAGTAACTAAAAAATCACTCCCTAGATTTCTAAGGAGTGACTTTCATGCTTAATTAGCATTGTTATCTGCTGGTTTTTGGATTTCTTTGTCGGCTTCATTTTCAGCTTTTTTAGCCGATTTGATGACAATTTTACCGTTGCTTGTCATGACAGCCTTGAGTTCTTTTTCACTTGGGTGTTCAAGGTAGTAGTCAGTAATGGCGTCTTCGATGTGATCTTGGATTGTCCGACGCAGAGGACGAGCTCCCATTTTCGGATCGTAACCCAAGTCAACTAATTTTTCCTTGACTTTGTCTGTCACGTCTAGGTGAATGTCATTTGTTGCAAGTCGTTCATTGACATCTTTTAGCATCAAGTCTACGATTTTTAGTAGATTTTCCTTATCAAGGGACTTAAATTCGATAATACCGTCAAAGCGGTTCATAAATTCTGGACTGAAGAAGTTGCCCAATTCACCAAGAACAGAGTTAGTCCGTCCTTCACGCGCTGCACCAAATCCGACGTTTGCTTCAACTTTTCCAGTACCGGCGTTGGAAGTCATAATGATAATCGTATCTTTGAAACTGACTGTCCGACCTTGTCCATCTGTCAGACGTCCGTCATCCAGTACTTGCAAGAACATGTGCATGACATCTGGGTGAGCTTTTTCTATTTCATCAAGCAAAATGAGAGAATAAGGATTACGACGAACACGTTCAGTTAATTGTCCGGCTTCTTCGTAGCCAACATAACCTGGAGGTGCTCCGACGAGTTTTGCTACGCTATGTTTTTCCATATACTCACTCATATCAAAACGAATCATGCTGTCAGCTGAACCAAAGAGCTCAATCGCT
>ERZ773042.1077-NODE-1077-length-16826-cov-8.467056_pt1 | contig 16826 bp, 13 predicted proteins | sample MGYA00511664_ERZ773042 | MGnify/ENA primary metagenome ERZ773042 (study PRJEB29015, sample SAMEA2737984) | human oral metagenome | biome: human oral; feature: human-associated habitat; material: dental | place: China | collected 2036 ... | reverse complement strand
CCTCGACGTCGATTCTCCCACCCCGCCCGGACATGAAACAACGGGGCGGGGCGGCGCTGCGTGTTGCGGGGCGGGGCGCGACACACCCAGGGCTTCAGGTGTTCTAAGCATGGTCTTTATTCCGGCGGACCACAAAGCCCCAGGGAAATCCTGCCGCATCAACCAAACACCATGCTTAGAACTATTGAAGCTCCACGGATCCCCACAGCCGACCCTAGTAGCAAAACAGATAAGCATGTTCTTCCCCCAAGGAAGATCCCACAGGGGCCGATTTCACCGAAGGCCATGATTAAAACCATTGCTATCACCCGGGGTTCAAGGCACCTTCACCAGCCAGCTTAGGCTTCAACTATTCTAAGCATGGTTTCCGTGTTCTGGCGACCCTGTAGCAACCGGATTTCACCCAAAACCATGCTTAGCAAGTATGCGGCAAAGTGAGCTGATTGGGCTGCTACTGGGCGGCAGCACCCCACACCAACACCACAACTATGCCGCACGTTTGCTAAGCATGGTCTTCATCCCAGTCAGCTGCAAAACCCAGGGAAAACCAACCACAGCAACCAAACACCATGCTTAGAAGAATTGAAGCTTAAGCAGACTGATGAAGGTATCTTTAACCTCAGGTGGTAGCAATAGTTCTAAGCATGGTTTCCAGTTTTAGAGCCAGCCGACCCCTGGTGATTTAGTGCACCAGAAAAAGAAAACCATGCTTAGCAGATCTGCAATGTGACCGAGGGCTAAAACTGTCCTGGAAGAAAACCAATCAACCCACCCCGCTTCACGACTGCTAAGCATGGTTTCCGGTATTAGGGCAAGCCTGCTCCTGGGGATTGAGCACAACAGAAACAGAAAACCATGCTTAGCAAACATGCTGCCGGAGGTGTGCAAGGCACAAGGGGTGGGGCCGGCCGGGAGGGCGTCGTAAAGCAAAAGGAAAACCCCGACCACAAAGGGCCGGGGATGCATAATATGCAGACTAGAATCCGAAGCCACCCATGGCACCTTGCAGGGGCCCCATCTTATCCTGGGCGATCTTGGCGAGCTGGCCGTGCGCATCGTTGTAGGCGCCAACCAGGAGGTCCTGCAAAGTGTCGGGGTCCTCGGGGTCGATCACCTTCGGATCAATGTTCACCGACGTGACAGTGCCGGAACCCTGCATCGACACCGACACCAGCCCATTGCCGGCCTGCCCAATCACAATGGACGACATAATCTCTTCCTGCGCAGCCTGAAGCTTAGCCTGCATTTCCTGCGCCTGGGCCAAAATATCGGACATATCAGGTTGACTCATCATTTTGCCTTTCTCTAGAGTTTCGCCGCTCAAGTGTACCTGCCATAGCAGCTATCATGCATACTCAGACACGCGCCGGGCCACAACGCTTGCGCTCTACGACGACTATACGACGCGCCCCCCAAGCTCCTGCTCCACCAGGGAAATCGCAATGGTCATGGCATCACGATGGTCGTGCTCCCCCAGCTCCGTGGCTGCCTGGTGCATCATCTCGGCCTCCTCATCACCAGGCCGGTGGGGCTGGCGAGACTGATGGTGCTGGTGGTGGGTACGACGGTGGGATGAATCGTTGCTGGTGCCGGCACCAGGGCTGCTACCGCTATCAGGGGCGGAGCCGGGGGCGGGGGCCGCGGATGCCGCAGACGCGGAGGCCAGCGACGTAGTGGGCGCCGACGCTCCAGGCGACACCGGACCCGCGGGACCCACCGGCGTCGCAGGAACCACTGATTCCCGCTGCTCAGAAGGCTCGGGTGCTCCCTTGGGCGCAGGCGGCACCGGCTGACCGGGCGCAGCTCCAGACACCGGCGCTGCCCCAGCCCCGAACCCAGCTTCCGCTCCGGGCTCCGGCGCCGACATCTCGGGCACATCAGCCGGCGGTGGGGGCGGTGGAGGCATGTCCCATGGTTCCGATGGTTCTGGGGGCGCCGGGGTACCATCCGAGAACCGGGGCGCATTCTGTTGCTCTGCCAGGAGTTTATTTCCCCGGCGCGCCCGTTCCCGCCATGTTGAGGTCGTGGGTCTTGCCGATGGCTGAGGTTGGGTTTGTGCTTGGGGTGCGGGTCGTTCGTGTGCCGGTTGGGCGGGCTGCGCCTGGTGGGTGGGTTGGTGAGTTGGCTGGTGGGCAGACTGGTGGGCAGGGCCTCCACCGCCCCCTAGTTGTGCCGGTTGCCCCCAAATGCTGGTTGCCGATTCGGCAGGGCTGGCGGCGCTAGGCGGCTGGCTGGGCTGAGCAGCAGGGTTGGTGCCGGCCTCAGAAGCGTCTTCAGGAACGGCAGCACTGTCTGATTTGGGCATGTCAGGCGCGGATTCTGGTGCTCCGCCGAGTCGCGCGGGTTCGCCCCAGGTGTCTTCCGGAGCTGCAAGCGCGGGTGGTACAGGGGGTGCAGACGACTCGGGCTCCGGCGCGACTTCCCGTGCGGGCTCCGGCGTGGGCGGCGAGGGTGGCGTGGCTTCCGGTTCTGTCGCATCCTCAGGCAACTGTACGAGCCCCGAATCCACGTCAGACTTCGCCAGCTTCGGTGTGTGCCCTGATTCTGCTGGTTCCACCACCCCCTCGGGCTGTGTCGACTCCGATGCGGGCTCTGGTTCCACCTGCTCGGCCGCTACTGGATTGGTCGATTCCGCCTCTTGCGCAGCGGTTTCTTGGGCATTCCCGGCACTGCCAGTCTCCCCGGCATCCTGTTCGGGGTTCCATACAGGCTTTGGGTTGTCGGTCTCAAAGCCGAACGCTTTTGGGTTGGTGCCCACCTCGCATCGCACTTCCAGCTCTAGCCCGGTGGTTTCCAAAACAGCACTCTGGATTGTGGCATTGTGCTCGGGTGCGTTGAGCCGCGAAGCCAGCGCCCCCGTGTTATGCCCCAGAACCAGCGTCTCATCCGCAATACCCAAAGGCTGGACCCCGGTGAGGAGGATGCCCGCAACCGCATTGGTTTTCGATACTGTTGAGCGGATTTTGTCCCAGGCGTTTTTGATGGCGTCAATGGGTTGCACGTGCACGCTTGTCGACGCCGGCTGGGGCGGCGTCGACTGGGTTTCCGGGGATTCCTCGGATTCCTGGGGTTTCGCCTCGGCCACTACCTCGACAACCTCGGGTTTTTCGGCCACGTTACGGGCTTCTTGGGCTTCGCGGGCGCGACGTTGGGAGGGCCGCTCGTATTTTGATGATGGTGTCGATGCGGGAGCGGCTGGCGTAGGCCGCGCAGAAGGTGCGGATAGCGCAGGTACGGGGGCCGCTTGTCCTCCCGGCTCTATGAGCATTTTTGCGCAAAGGATTTCCAGCAGCAGCCTGGGGCTGGTTGCGCCTTTGAGGCTGCTGAGGCCATCGTTGAGAATGCCGGCGATCCGGGGAATTCGTTGCGAGTCGAACTCTTGTGCTTGTTTCAGGAGAATTTCACCCCGATCTGTGGGGGCGTCGACCAGCCCCAGGTTGACGGCATCGGGGACGGCCTGGAGCAGCATGAGGTCGCGCAGGCGGTCGAGGAGGTCTTCGGAGAATTTTCGGGGCGACAGGCCGGCCTCGATGACGTCATCGACCGTGGTGAAGAGGCTGGCACGATCGTTGGTGGCGAGGGCGGCGATAGTGGCGTCGATAAGCGTGTCGTCGGTGACGCCGAGGAGCATGCGGGCGTATTGGTAGGTGAGGCCGTCGGGGCCGGTGCCGGCGAGGAGTTGATCGAGGATGGAGAGCGTGTCGCGGGGTGAGCCGCCGCCGGCGCGGATGACCAGCGGATACACGGATTCTTCAATGATGGCGCCTTCGGCAGCGACGGTGCGTTCCAGCAGGCCGCGCATGGCCTGGGGGGTGAGGAGGCGGAAGGGATAATGGTGGGTGCGGGACCGGATGGTTCCGATCACTTTTTCGGGTTCGGTGGTGGCGAAAATGAAGATGAGGTGCGCGGGCGGCTCCTCCACAATTTTCAAAAGCGCGTTTGAACCCTGGTTGGTTATCATGTGTGCTTCGTCGATGATGAAGATGCGGTAGCGGGATTCGGCTGGCGCAAACATGGCGCGGTCGCGGAGTTCCCGCATGTCGTCAACACCGTTGTGGCTGGCGGCGTCGAGCTCGGTCACGTCCAGGTTGCCGGGCCCGTTGGCGGCAAGGGACACACATGAGTTGCATTTTCCACAGGGTTTTGAGGTGGGCCCATTCACACAGTTGAGCGAACGGGCCATAATGCGGGCAGAGGAGGTTTTGCCGCAACCGCGGGGGCCGGAGAAAAGGTAGGCGTGGTTGATTCGGCCATTGTCGAGCGCCGCCGACAGTGGCACGGTTACTTGTTCTTGACCGACCAGTTCGTTGAAGGAACCCGGGCGATATTTGCGATATAAAGCCACGGGTTCCAGATTACCGCATGACGCCTACCACATGCGGACACAATAGTAACTGGCCTACCGTTGCCAATCGAGCAGGTTAACCCCGGTTTTTTCCAGCTCATCCAGGAGGTCTCGCGCGCCGTAGGTGACGGCGTAGTTGAACTCGTCCTCGGTAATCAGCAGCAATTCCAGCATGAGCGTCCACCGATCTTCCTCGATGAACTGCGGCACCGACGGCCCCCACACCTCCGGGGCCACGAAAAGGCCATGGCAAACGGTGAGATGTTCGGGCAGCACCGCCAGGCCAATGCCGGGGATAATAGTGTCGGGTTGCGCATGCAGCGTGCCATTGGCCTGCACCAGCGTTTGCACAGTAGCGTCCACGACGTGCATGGCATCGCTTTGCGACGCTTCCGTGATCGTGAAAAACTCACACCTCACATCGAGCCCGCCCGATTCCAGCCCCGTGTCCACCTCGTTAAATCCGATGGTCGAGCAGAGGGATATTTGTTCTTCCGTTTCGAAAGTCGCCAGGATGGTGGGATACCCTTCCTCCCGTTTCGCCTCGTGAAGACTCATTTCTCCATCGAATAGACCATCGATCCAGGCGGCGGTTTCATGAATATCCATTGCATACTTTCTTAGGTTATGGGGGCTCGGAATCACGGCGTGGCGGTGGTGCAGCGTGGCGCGGTGGCAGCAACGCGGCGGTGCGGCAGGACACGCGCCTTGCGGGTTGGGGTTGGGCCCCACCGGCGTTGACCACCAGCAGGCCGACACCAGCCGCCCACCGCCCACGCCCACCGCGTCGTAAAGCGACTTAGCTAGCTGCGGCTTTCTCCGCGGCGGCCTTGAGCACGCAGGTAGCCACGCCATCCATGGCAACCTCCAGCTCGGACACCGGCGGCAGGGACGGCGCCAACCGAATGTTGCGGTCATTGGGATCCTGCTTGAGCGGGTAGGAGGAACCGGCGGCGGTCAGGGCAATGCCGGCTTCCTTCGCCAACTCCACCACCCGGCTGGCGGTACCATCCACCACATCCAGGGAGATAAAATAGCCGCCCTTCGGCTTCGTCCAGGTAGCCACGCCGTAGTCGCCGAGGCGCTCCTCCAAAATGGTGAGCACCCGTTCGAACTTGGGGGCGAGCGAACCGGCATGCTTCTGCATGAGGGCCTTGAGTCCGGCCACATCCTGAAAATATTTTGCGTGGGCTAGCTGGTTGATCTTGTTCGGCCCGATGCCCCGAATGTTGGCGTAGCTGGCGTACCAGTCCAGGTTGGCGGTGGAGGACGCGAAGAAGGACACGCCCGACCCGGCGTGGGTGATCTTCGAAGTGGAAGACATGAACCAGAACCGGTTGGGGTGGCCGGCCGCCGCGGACAGCTCCAGCACATTGTGGATGACCGGGAATTCGTCGGTGAGGGTGTGGATGGCGTAGGCGTTGTCCCAAATAATGCGGAAGTCGGGGGCGGCGGTGTCCATGGCGGCGAGTTCCTTGCAGGTGGCCTCGGAGAAGGTCACGCCGGTGGGGTTACCGAAGATGGGAACAGTCCACATGCCCTTGACCGCGGGATCCTTAACCAGTTCCTTGACCACGGCCATGTCGGGGCCGTCGTTGGTCATGGGAACGTGGAGCATCTCAAAGCCGAACAGTTCGGTGATGCTGAAGTGTCGGTCGTAGCCGGGAACCGGGCACAGCCATTTGACCTTGGGCTCGTCCCGCCAGGGCCGCTCGGAATCGTTGGTGCCGAACATGAAGGCAAAGGAGATGAGGTCGAACATGATGTTCAGGCTGGAGGCGTCGCCGGCGATCACATTGTCGACCGGCAGGCCGAGGGCCTCGGCCCAGATGGCGCGAATGTCTTTGATACCGGTCAGGCCCCCATAGTTGCGGCAGTCGGTGCCGTCGGCGGCGCGGTAGTCGTCCACGCCGGGCAGGGCCAGGATGGCGTTGGAGAAGTCCAGTTGTTCGGCGGATGGCTTGCCGCGGGTGAGGTCGAGCGTGAGGTTGCGGGCCTTGAGCTCGTCGTATTTTGCGTTGATGTCTTTGGTGAAGGCTGCGAGGCGTTCAGCGTCATAGTCACGTAGGGTCACGATGATCCACCTTAGGTAACAGTATGGTTGGGATTTCTCCAACAAACTTTAGCGTCATCCCCCAGTTTTTGCCGCGGTTTCCAGCAACCCCCAAACCCCTGCCCCAAAAACACAAAAGGGGACTCCGCACACCCGTCAGAGCCCGCTGACCCTTGCTGCATTCCTGCCCTGGGGGGGTTCACGAGATATACGCCATGCGAAGTCCTGCACTTGACTCTAGCCGAAAGTTGCCGATAAACCCAACCAGCCGCCGTTTCCGCTGGACAGGGCCGGGCGCGCGGGTAGATTTGGAAGTTGCTGTACAGTTAGGTAAAGTGTCCGTGGTACATACGCATGTACGTTGGAGGATTCGACTAGCGGCCTATGTCACACGCCTGGAACGCGTGCGGGGCTAACGCCCCTCGTGGGTTCAAATCCCACATCCTCCGCTCTATCACCCCGGTTCTTCCCCAGAGCCGGGGTTTTGCTTTGCGACGCCCACCTCCCGGCCGAAACCTCCAGAAAAACAGTGCTCCCCATCACCCTGACCGGTTCAATGTCGCTTTCCCCACTCCACCCCCAAATCGGGGAGCATGCCAACCAAAAACACCCTTTTCAAGTTCAGTTCTTGGGGACACTTGCCGGGGGCGGAAGGGCGCTCCGATCATCCGCCGCAACGGCCATCAGGCCTACCCCCGCAAGGGGGAGAAATTGCGTGAGTCTGGTACTAAAATCACGCCAACTCCCGGGCGCCCCGCACATATATTCGGAATCTGAAGCAATTACTGATTTCGTATTTCCCCACGGATATTACCCCAGAATTGGGTTAGCCACGTGAGCTCGTCGGCAAGCGGGGAATTACAGTGGCGGTATGCCCAATAACGAATTCGGCGATTTTCAAACCCCGCTGGCACTGGCGCGCCGCTGCCTGGAGGTGCTGGCGTTGCCGCAGCATGGGCCGATTCAGGTGCTGGAACCCACGTGCGGGCGGGGCGCGTTTCTGCGGGCGGCCAAGGAACGAAACCCGACGTCAATCAGGTATGGGATCGACATTAACGCCGACTATGTGCAGGTAGCGCGCAACTATGGCACGGTGGCGCACGCCAACATATTCACCCGCAACCTGGCCGACATTTCCTGGCCGGACCCGACCGCGCCGCTGTTCGTTATTGGGAATCCACCGTGGGTCACCGCCGCAGAGCTCAACCGCATGGGATCGAATAATATTCCCCCGAAGAAAAATTATAAGGGAATGCCGGGCATTGCCGCCCTGCTGGGAAGCTCCAACTTTGACGTGTGCGAATACATTATTCTCAAGGCCCTCACGGAGCTGCGGGGCCAACCGCTGCGCCTGGGCATGCTCTGCAAGACTCATGTTGCGCGCAATGTTCTTGTGGAGTGTGCCCGGGCCCGCATCCAGGTGGCCACGGCCGCGCTCTACCCCATCAACGCCCGCCGCTGGTTTAACGCGGAGGTCGACGCCTGCTGGTTCACGCTCACCATCGACCCAGCACTCCCCCAGGGAAACTACGCCATTGATGTACACGAAAACCTATTCGAAGGCGCCGGCAAGATTGCCCGCCGTTGGGGTGTTGTCGGAACCACGCTCGTGTCGGATCTCGATGCCTACCAGTTGGTTCGTTCCGCCGACGGCCCTAGCCCCTATACGTGGCGGTCTGGCCTGAAGCATGATGCCGCCAGGGTGTTCGAATTCACGTCGTTCCCGGAGAATTTAGAGTCCGAATACATTTACCCCCTGCTCAAGGGCACCGATGTGTTTCGGGGCCGCCATCAGCACCCCTCCCGATGGGTGCTGGTGCCGCAGCACAAATTTGGTGAGGACACCGCCCACCTGCAATACACGGCGCCGAAGGTGTGGCGCTACCTCATTGGGCACGCCGCCGCCCTAGACAATCGCAAGTCGATGATTTACCGGAATCGTCCCCGGTTTTCGGTGTTTGGCCACGGCGACTACACGTTTGCCCCCTTGAAGGTGAGCTGTTCCGGCATGCACAAGGAGTCCCGGTTTCAGCTGGTCACGCAGGCTAAAACACCGCGTGGTGCCCGGCCGGTGGTATTGGACGACACCTGCTATTTTCTGCCATTTGAAAACAGCACGCATGCGGCCCTGGTCACGGCGATTCTCCGTAGCCCCGAGTGTCAGGCGTTTATCCAGTCTCTGGTTTTTTGGGATGCGAAGCGCCCGATCACGAAGAAGCTCCTATCCCACATTGACCTGTTCGCCCTCCCCTGCGACCGGTCCACGATCCGCGCGACGGCTGCGGCGATTGCGGCCGATGCGGGTGTTCGGTTTGATGCAAATGAGGCCACCGAGTTATTTTAGCACGAACGGTTCGCGCGAAAGCCGCTCCGGCCGGAACTGTTTCAGCAGCTCTTGGAGTGTTTCCGCCCCATAGCTTAACGACGCCGCGATGCGCGGGAACATCTCTTGCGGCCGCATGCTTCGCAGGGTCACCTCCGCCCCGTCCCGTTTTGACAGCCGTTGGCCGGCCGCATTCATGACCAGCGGCACATGCACATATTCCGGCACCGGCAGCTGAAGAAGATGCGCCAGGTAGGCCTGCCGTGGTGCGGAGCTGAGCAAGTCATCACCCCGAACCACCTGGTCCACCCCCTGGTAGGCGTCGTCTACGACGACGGCCAGGTTATATGCCCAGTCTGGTTGCGACCCACCCCGGCGCAGCACCATATCATCGACTTCTCCCACCACCTCCCCGGCGTAATAGTCGTGGATCTGCCACTTGGTGACTTCGGCCCGAAGCCGCAGGGCCGGCACCCGCCCTTGCCCAATCAATTCGGCCCGTTTGAACATGCGTTCGTCTTCCGTGAGGTCCCGGCAGGTCCCCGGATAGTGGCCCGGTATACTGTGCGGCGCCTGGGATGCCTCGGCTATTTCTTTCCGGGAGCAGTAGCATTCGTAGTGTGGTAATTTCACCAAAGCCGCAGCATAATCCTCAAATCTTTGCGACTGGTACAGCACCTCCCCATCCCAATCCAGGCCCAAATCCGCCAAATCGGCAATCTGCCTGGCCGCCGACTCCGCCGACGACCGCCCAGTATCAATGTCCTCCACCCGGAGATAGAATGCCCGACCAGTTGTTCTAGCGAACAGCCAGGCCAGCACCGCCGTACGGAGATTCCCGAAGTGAAGGTCCCCGCTGGGACTGGGCGCATACCGGCCCGCACCTACAAAATCTGTCATGGCATATATCCTAATTATCCCCCACCGGTCGGGCCGGGCTGGGCACCCGTGGCAGTGCCCATGGCCGTGGTGCCCTGTGGTGTGGCGCCCTCCACCCGCGGCTCCGCCGCTCCGCGCCGTACCATCCCGCCGTGCATCGCCCCACCCCACCCCGGCACCCGAGACTGCAGCACATTTGCTAAGCTCGGTTTTCTCTCGGAGCCGGCCCACGCCACCCCGAATCCGCAGGAAAATTCCTGCCGCCAACCAAAGACCATGCTTATCAAGTATGAAGCCAAATTCCCCTACCCCTCCAACCCCTCAGGCTACTGGATCGCAGACTCCTCTCTCGCTAACTTCCTCGGATTTTGCTCCAAAACAAGCCCAAGCCCGAGGGCCCACACCCGGAAATCGAGCTTATCAAACCTGCAGCCATACCCCCAACCGTCCCCAACCCCACCTGCCAACACCGGGAAGCGCCACCACCCGGGGCTGCACAGGTTCTAAGCTTGGTTTTCATTCCTACCCACCCCAAATCCGCAAGGCGATCACCACCCCAAAACCAAACACCATGCTTATCAAATCTGCTATCCATACCCCAAACAAAAGCCCATACCCAATTCAGGGCAACGAGGATCGGAGTTTCAAGGGAAAACGGCTGCCCAAGCCGCAAAAGGCCGCAAAGCTAGTCGCCCGCCGCACCCCAAGCCCCCGCCCGGCCTCAGCACACCCCAGCCCAACCCCCAGACCACAACAGCCTTGCTTAGGCGACCGCGAACCGGTTATCCCACGATGGGTGCCCGGCCTGTAGATTGGGAATCTGGTGGACGTCAGGCGCGTGGTCGCAGTGCAACATACCCAGGGTTTGGGTGAGGGTGGGGATCAAGAGGGTTTTGAGTTCCCATGGGGCGAATCTCAGCACGTGGTAGCCGTGGCGAATCAGGTGCTTTTCTCGATACACCTGGTCGGAGAGCACCTCGATGAGTTTATCTTGGCTTTGCTGGTATTTTATCCGCCCATCAATCTCGATGATGATGAACCGTTCGATCAGGAGATCCACCCGCCGCCGCGAAAACCCGTCATAATACCACCTGCTGGGAATGGGAATGATCGCCTGCGGATCAACCTGAAGGGCCGGCAGCATGGTGGTGATAATGTAGCGAGCATAGGTCTCATACACGGATTCGATTCCGTATAACGCCTGTTCAAGAACCTTTTGGGCGCGGGCCATGCCCCACCGGTGGTCGTTTCGGTCTATGTAGGCCTGGAATTCTTGTTTGCTGTGCCCCATGTGGAGGGCGGCTTCAAGGAAGGCGAGCCCTTCCAGTTCCCCGTTGATGGTGCATATGTCGGTGAAGGTGCGGGCGAGGGTGGTAACGCGGTTGCCGCCGATAAGGCATATGTCGGTATCTGGGAGCACCGCGTATCGGTAGCGGAGGATGCTGTTTTCCCATTGGGATCTGGGTGGCGGCTGTTGTCGGCCGGGCAGGGTGAGGTGCACCACCACCTGATTGGTGTGGTTAAGTATGGGAATGTGGTGCAGGATTCCGGCGGCCAGGCCGGTGATGACGGCGGTGCGCACGGAGGCTGCGGCAACCCTGGTGTGGAGGTCGAGTTTTTCGTGGGCGGGGGCCTGTTCGTAGTCGAGTCTGGGGGTGCTCCATCTGCGGGTGAGGGGCTCGTAGGCGTAGGTGTCGTCATGATGGCGAATCATGGTCAGCATTTTTGATATTTTTCCTGGTCATAGGTGGTTTCACCCTTAGCAATACTCCCATCTAACCCGGACCGCAATATGATATGCACCATAGGAAAATATAGAATATCCGCTATGCCTTCAGGTTCTTCATATATTCCGGTGCAGAAATCCGCCTATCCGGTGTTACTTGCCCTGTTCACCACGATTTTTATTTTGTCTAATATTGTCTCCACCAAGGGCGTGCAGGTGGGTCCGCTGGTGACGGATGGCGCGTTTTTCCTGTTCCCGGCGGCTTATGTGATTGGGGATGTGATAAGTGAGTGTTATGGGTTTCGGGCGGCCCGGCGCGCGGTGTGGACTGGGTTTCTCGCCATGATTATTGCGGTTTCCACATTTTATGTGGCGATTTTGCTGCCGGCGGCGTCGTTTTACGAGGGGCAGGCGGCGTTTGCCGTCACCCTGGGGTTGGTGCCCCGGATTGTGGTGGCGTCGTTAAGCGGATATGCGGCGGGGCAGCTGCTCAATGCGTGGTTGCTCACGTTGATGAAGGATCGGCTGGGCGAGCGGGGTTTATGGAAGCGGCTGTTGGGGTCGACTGTGGTGGGCGAGTTTGGTGACACGCTGATTTTTTGCCTGATCGCTGCGCCGGTTATCGGAATTTCTACGGTTGGCGATACGGCGAATTATGTGGTGGTGGGGTTTGTGTGGAAGACGCTGGTTGAGGTGGCGGTCATGCCGATCACGTACCTGGTTATTCGCCGCATCAAGGCTCACGAATGATAGTACCTGCCTAAGAATTCGCGTTTGTAGTCTTCGTAGTATCCGCCGTTGATGGCGGCCCGGATGTTGTCGACTAGGCGCACGATGAAGCTCACGTTGTGGATTGTGCAGAGGGTGCCGCCTAGGAATTCTTTGGCTTTGAAGAGGTGGTGGATGTAGGCGCGGGTGTAGTTTTCCGACACGTAGCCACCGAATTCGGCGTCAATGGGTTCGAAATCTCGTTTGAATCGGGCGGCAGTGAGGTTGACTCGCCCGTCTAATGTGTATGCTCCGCCGCGTCGTCCGAGTCGGGTGGGGGCAACGCAGTCGAATGTGTCTGCGCCTGCTTCGATGGCGCGGAAGAGGTCGTCGGGTTCCGAGATTCCCAAAAGGTGGCGGGGTTTGGTGGCGGGTAGTTCGTCGCACACCCAGCCGACAATGGTGCCGAGGTTTTCTTTTTCGAGCGCGCCGCCGATACCGAAGCCGCCGAAGCCGCGCCGTCCCTCCGCCTCGGCTTGATTGGAAAGTTCTATGAGTCCGCGGGTTGCTTTACGACGCAGGTCCTCGTACTGGGCGCCCTGCACCACTCCCCACAGGGATTGCAGGGGCTTGTCGACGCGCTCCCGAGTCAACTTATCGTGTTCATCCAAACACCTTTTCGCCCACCGATGGGTGCGGTCCACCGAGGCCTCTTGGTATTCCCGAGTGTCCGCCAACACCGTCAGCTCATCGAACGCAAACATGATGTCAGCGCCGAGTTGGTGTTGGATCTGCATGGAGATCTCCGGGGTGAATCGGTGTTTTGAGCCGTCGATCACGCTGCGGAAGTTCACGCCCTCCTCATCCACCAGGGCGTAGCGGTCTTTCTTTTCGGTGCGGGCTACTGGTTCTTGGCTCACGTGATCCATCATGAGCACCTTTTTATGGCCCACGCCCAGGCTCATCACCTGGAACCCGCCGGAGTCGGTGTAGGTGGGGCCGTCCCAGTTTTGGAAGGCAGCAACGCCGCCGGCCTCGTCAACAATGTCCGGGCCCGGCTGGAGGTAGAGATGGTAGGCGTTGGCCAGCACCGCCTGCGCGCCTGTGGCTTTGACTTGCTCGGGGGTGAGCGTTTTCACGGTTGCCTTGGTGCCCACGGGGATAAACGCCGGGGTGTGAATATCGCCATGCGGGGTGTGGATCGTGCCGGTCCGCCCATTTTCCGTGAACTCCGTGCCCACGGTGAAGCTCGTGTCTACCTTCTCTGCCATGCAAGGTAGTGTACAAGTTGGGGACGCTAGTGACGCAATTACTGGGCTGTGTCGCGTGCCGCATCGGTCATGTGGCGGTTCACCCGGGTCGTCAGGCCGGCCTTGATGGCGGGCCATTCGGTGGAGAGGGCCGAGTAGAGCACGGCATCATCAACAACACCATTCCGCAGCCTGGCATAGGATCGCAGAATGCCATCGCGCTTTAACCCCAGTCGTTCGATTGCGGCCCGGGATTGGTGGTTTGACCACTTGGTGCGGATTCCCACCCGCTGACACCCTAATTCCTCGAAAGCGTATTCGAGCAGTAATAGTTTTGAGTCTGGATTAGTGCCGGTGCCGTGGCTGCTGGCCCGACTCCAGGTGTAGCCGATTTCCAGTCGGGGAACCTCCGGGGAGAGGTCATAATATGTGGTCACGCCCACGGTTACGCCGTCGACAAGCCGAATGCAGGCGAACGGCACCATGCTGCCGGCGTCCCGCAGCGCCAATTTATTGCGAATGTCGGCGGCCATGGCGTCGGGGCTCGGCGTCGAGGTCCACCATGCGGTGTGCAGCTCACCGTCGCGGACGGCCTCGCGCAGCGCATCAACGTGGTCGAGGGTGAGGGGTTCGAGGCGAACCAGCTGGCCGGTCAGCGTCAGCGACGGCGAAATCCATAATGAACACATGCCCCTAAGCCTAGCTTGACTCCGTGCCGGCAAATGTCGCCCCGTCCAGATCGCGCCGCAACACCTGGAAATAGCCGGCGTCCCCGATGCACATGTCGCGGGTGGAGTCGAGCGTGACCAGGTGCCGCCAGTCCGACACCGCCCCACCCAGCTTATCGACGGCATCCGCCGCGGAATCGAAACCAATGCCCGCATGGTAGCCACCAACCCGAATAATCGCCTCACCATCGGGCTCGGCCATCAACCGGAAATCTTCGTACAAGTCTTCGAATTCGTCGTCTTCTTCGGGGAGCCGAGCCTGGAGTATGTCCATGAGCTGGTCGTGTGCCTCGGAACTCCACCTGGGTATATCCAACCCCTGGTGGGGTATGACCGGATGGTAGCGTTTGAAGAATTCCGGGTCCATGAACCATTCGGAGAGAAACGTGTTGGCGGGATAATCCCGCCGCTCGGTGGGTGCCTCGGGGTCGAAGTACGCCACATGGTGCCCGCCGGGCTCGTTGGGTTCCCCGGCGAAGACCGCCAACCGGTAGGGCAATAATGGCCGAGCGTCGACCTGAAACAGAAAGGTCAGGGGTTTTTCGTCCTGGGTGGGCCAGACGAAGTCCGCCGTCACGTCGGGGCGACCACCAACATAGCTACTGCCCACCGGGGGTTCCGTGGTTGGAACGTCTTCGACTCCTACGGAGTCCAGGAGAGTGAACCAGAGTGCGGGCTTCGCGCTTTGGGCAATGTCGTCGGCCCAAGCCTGAAGGGAATCGCCACCGAAATTTTTTGCTGCCGCATAAATTCCTTCCGTGTGTGTAAACATATTCTCCACCCTACCGAACCCGCCAGACACCGCAAGAATATATGTTCGAATCCTTAGTGAGTGGTGTCCAATCGACACGTTAGGGTGCTGGCCATGACGATTATGCGACCAGATATCACCAAGATTCCCGCCCAGTATCGGGACGTTCTCACTCGCAACGCCCGGCGCGTGGTGGCCCTGCAACTGACTGGGGTCCCGGAGAATATGAGCACCGCCGATACCGCCGAGCCCACTGGCAGCCGTGTGGGCGGGTTAGCGTTTGTCACGGATGATTACCCGGAGCCGCGAGATAGTGATGGTGGCCGCATGATTTTTTTGGCCCAGTTGAATCTGGCCAAGCTGCCGCCGCTTGAGGGCTATCCGACCGAGGGGTTGCTGCAATTTTTTATTGCGGATAATGACCTATTGGGTTTGGATTACGAGAAGTTGGCTGGTGGCTCCGGGTCGTTTGTGGTGCGGTTGATTCCCGCGTCGGAATTGGGCCGGGGTCGCTTGGCGGAGGCGTCGCAAAGCGAGTACACGCCGGTGTCGGGCGGATATTTCACCGTTGACGGCGTGCTGTATGACCAGCTACCCAACTCCGAGGATAAGGATTTCGGTGCCGTGACGGGGATTGACTGGTATTCGGAGGACCCAGAGATTGAGGCCATGTTTAGCTCTCTGTTCGAGTTTCCGCAATCGGTGTACGGCGCGGGGTGGGCAACGTTTACGCAGGAGGATCCGCGCGATGGCGATAGCAAGCTTGAGCTGCTGTTTCAGTTAGATTGGGAGAGGGATAATGGGGTGGAGGTCATGTTTGGCGATGCGGGTGTCGTGAATTTCTTTATCACTCGTGAAGATTTAACGCAGCGCAATTTCCACAACGCGGCGTACAACTGGGACTGTTGCTGAGGCCGCCCCCTCCCCAAAACCTAAACCAGCACCGGCTCTTGGGCTGCCGCGACCCGGGCCCGATCCACCATGTTCATGATTTGTTCGGCGATGAGTTCCGGCTCGCTCAGGGGAATATTATGCGCGGATTTGGTGGCTGGCACCCAGCGGCCGGCGGCGGCGATTTTTTGGTGGGCGGCGATGAGCTCCCGGCGGATTTTTGCGATGATTTTCGACCCTTTCATCCCGGAGATAACGCACACGTCCACGCCGTCGAGCCGAAGGGGCTGCTTGCTTAACCAGTCGATTTCCGAGAGGAAGAGTTCGGCTTCGGCCGCGGCTGCTTCGGTGGCGGTGCGGCTGGCGCTGCCGGCGATGGCGGCGTTGCGGAGTGGCCGTGGTAGGCCGGCGCCGAGTTTGAACATTGCCAATTTGGCTAGCCGGGTGCGGCCGAGTAGTCGCAGGATGGGTGGGGCGAGGGCAACGCTGGCCCGTACTTTGAGGCTGCTGTATTGGCTGGTCCGGGTGCTGGAGTCGACAAGCATGACGCCGGTGATGGTGCGCCCGGCGGCGCGGCGGCGGGCTGCTGCGAATTGCGCGAGGGTGCCGCCCCAGCTGTGACCGATGAGGAAGACCTGGCGGGGGACGAACGAGTCGATGATGGTGTCGAGGTCGTCAGCCATGTGGGCGAGGGTGCGGGGGCGCGGGTCGGGGTCACTGGCACCCATGCCGGCCCGATCGTAGGCGACAATGCACACGTTGGGGAGTTTTTCGGCCAGCAGTTTATAGGTTTTACTCCAGTAAAATCCATTGGCCCCCAGCCCAGCATCGAGCACCACTAATGTGGGCCCGTTTCCGTGGATCATTGCCCGTATTTTTCGCCCATCGGGGGTGGTGATGAAGCGATCTTCGCCCATAAGGCCGAGTCCTACATATTTCGCCGTTGTGGTCATAGGTACGAGAGTACGCTAATTCGGGGTTAAGTGACGCATTCGGAAGGATGGTCGCTCTTCAGCTATTGGTGGTACTCTCCCCTGCTTATCGACGCCCACCTCCTGGCACCACCGCACCTCTCCGGCAGCAAATCTGATAAGCATGGTCTTTCAAATCCGCCACCCCAAACCCCCTGGAGCCGGCGCGCCCGCCAAGGGAAAACCATGCTTAGAACACCT
>ERZ773042.1076-NODE-1076-length-16836-cov-26.767475_pt1 | contig 16836 bp, 10 predicted proteins | sample MGYA00511664_ERZ773042 | MGnify/ENA primary metagenome ERZ773042 (study PRJEB29015, sample SAMEA2737984) | human oral metagenome | biome: human oral; feature: human-associated habitat; material: dental | place: China | collected 2036 ... | reverse complement strand
AAGTCTTTCAGTTCTATTCCTTCAGCAAATCGCTCTACATCTGCTTGGTTCATCAAGCCAGCTACTTGAGCTCGATAGATTTTTTCTACGTGTTTTTTGGGTGATAGCATGGCATGAGCTAGCTTACCGTTATTGGTCAGAAGGAGCAGGCCATGGGTATCAATATCCAAGCGCCCGACAGGGAAGACTTCTTTCTGACGGGCAGTCTCATCCAACAAATCCAGAACAGTTTTATGTCGTTCGTCCTCTGTTGCTGAGATATATCCCTTAGGTTTGTTAAGAAGATAGTAAACAAACTTTTCATAGGTCAACTTTTGACCAGAAACAACAATCTCATCCGCCGTCTCGTTAATCTGAGTCTTGGGAGATTTTTCCGCTCTGCCATTGACCAAAACTAAACCTTTTTTCAAGAGTTCCTTCACTTGGCTTCGTGAACCAAGACCATTTTCTACCAAAAATTTATCTAGGCGCATATTATTCCTTTGTGATATTGTAACTTAGCATTGCTATGACCATCATGATGCCCCCTAGGACAGAGAAAATAAAAAGCGGAGCTTGAGATAGATGACCAATCAAGGAAAGGATAAATGTTGTCACAGAGGCACCACCACTGCATCCTAAAACAGTAATTGAAACAGCCTGATTGATTAGATGAGGGGGGATCTTTTCTGACACTGTATGAAATACGGTCGTCAGAGTTATACTATAGGTAAAGCCTGCAAAAAGGGCACTAATAGCTAACAGCCATATATTGCTGGAAAGACCAATCAAAATCAAGCTCAAGCCAAAACAAATTCCAATAATCGTCAGTAAACGGTCCTTAAAGATCCCAACCATCGGAGCAAAGCTAACACCAGCCACAATTCCAATTAACTGCATAGCACTTAAAATTAAACTGGCCGTTTGTGCTGTCCCTATTTGATGGTACAACACTAGACTAGGTACGCGCAAGTTGATGGCTGTATTGCTAAGTACAATTACCCCAGCCACCAAAGCTGATAATAAGGTGAAGCGGAACTGGCCTGCTGTCATCTTTTCTTTTTTGGCCTGCTTATGTTGATGAACTTCCCCTTTTTCATAAGGAACAAAGAGGAGAAAAAGTCCCAAAACCAAAAAGCAGAAAGTATAAACTAGGAAGGTTGCTGTCCAGCCAAAGCGTAAAAGTTGGCCGACTGCCAGAGTCAGAAGGGCTGTCCCCACTACTTCTGCTGATCCTCTATAGCCTAAGAGCTGTATGCGCTCATGACCTTGGTAACGCTCGCTAATAATTGAAATAGCCTTGGCATTGATCAAGCCTGTCCCCAAGCCAAAAATTAAACGGGAAAGAAAGATTAGATTATAGGATGGATTCAAAATGGGAACAAAGGCGCAAGCAGACATAATCAGCAAGCCAGTCACAATCATGATCCTCTCAGATAAGAAACGCTCAATTAGTCCATTCAACAAGAGCATGACCATAATCCCTATAGAGGGCAGGGAAACTAGGAGTTCTATCCTATCGGCTGGATAGTCCTTATAAAAATCAAACATGGCCGGCAAGGCACTGGAGATTGAAAAAGAGGTTGTCAGTACCAAAGATAGACTCAAGATACTGATTTTTTCCATTGTTCTTTTCATTTTCTTTCCCTTCAATAACACACTATTAGTATCATACAGTTTTTTGCACAAAGACGCAATCTGTTTATTTAGAAAAATTTATCATTAACTCCTCTTCTTTATTTCTAGTCTGTTTTGTGATATAGTATCATATAGAAAGAACGAGGAAAGAGAAGATGTCTGTTATTGAAAAACTTATTAAACCAGCTCATTTGATTGATATGAAGGATATTATCCGCGAAGGAAATCCAACCCTACGTGCTGTTGCTGAGGAAGTTTCTTTTCCCTTAGCGGACGAAGATATTCTTTTGGGTGAAAAAATGATGCAGTTCTTACACAACTCACAAGATCCAGTCATGGCTGAAAAACTTGGATTACGTGGCGGTGTGGGACTGGCTGCTCCGCAACTTGATATTTCCCGCCGTATCATCGCGGTTCTCTTACCTAACCCAGAGGATGAAAACGGCAATCCACCACAAGAAGCTTATGCTCTGAAAGAGGTTATGTACAATCCTAAAATCGTGGCCCATTCTGTACAAGATGCGGCTTTGGCTGACGGAGAGGGTTGCCTATCAGTCGACCGCGATGTCCCTGGCTATGTAGTCCGACATGCACGTGTCACTGTAGATTACTTCGATAAAGATGGTGAAAAACATCGAGTAAAACTTAAAGGTTACAAAGCTATCGTTGTCCAACATGAAATTGACCATATCAACGGTATCATGTTCTACGATCGGATCAACGAGACAGATCCATTTGCCATTAAAGAAGGCATGTTAATTTTAGAATAATGGATCAGAAGTGCAAAATTTCCTTCTGTCTCTTAACGAGGTGAGACCAGACTAACTGTAAAAACAAGCAGTCTGGCCTCCCTCTTTTTTCTTGTCTTTCAACCATTTTTCCTTAAACAAATATTAAGCCAAACTTAAAGCTAACTGATATCAGTTAGCTTTAAGGACTGCTCTTTATACTGTTCTGTATCTTATCTATCAAATATCTAAGAAAGAGGTACAGCTTATGGATTATCTCGTTATTCCAGCTTATGAGCCAGATTACAATCTCATTCGCTTAATTAAAAAAGTTCGTAAAAAAAGAAGTGACTTTGAAGTGATCGTAATTAATGACGGCAGTTCTGCCTCATGCAAACGTGTCTTTAAGCAAGTAGCAACGTACGCTACGGTCCTGCATCATTATCTTAACCAAGGCAAGGGACAGGCCCTAAAGACAGCTTTTCGCTATATTCAATCTCAAGGTCGCTATGGTGTCATTGTCACAGCAGATGCAGACGGTCAACATAAGCTTTGGGACATCCTACGTGTTGCCCAATGTGCCCATGAGCAACCTCAGAAATTAATCTTAGGGGCACGAGCATTTACCGGAAAGGTCCCTCTACGAAGTCGATTTGGAAATAGTCTGACTCGTCTGTTATTTAAGCAACAAACTGGCGTTGCTGTTTCGGATACCCAGACTGGCCTTCGTGCCTTCACTAGCAATATGCTTCCATTTATGCTCTCCATTGAAGGCCAACGCTATGAATATGAAATGAATATGCTCCTGCAAGCCTGCAAGACTTATCCAATCGTGGAAGTTCCGATCGAGACCGTCTACATCGATGATAATAAAACTTCCCATTTCAGACCCATTCAAGATGGCTTAATGATTTACAAAGATATGTTTAAGTTTGCTCTATCCTCACTAAGTAGCTTCATTGTGGACTACCTAGTCTACGCTGTCGCCCTACTCTTTCTGGTGGCTGTGCCGACAACTCTGCGTATTCTACTTGCCAATGGGATTGCCCGCGTTACCAGCTCTATTTTTAATTACTCAACCAATAAAAAACTCGTCTTTAAAAATGAGGATAGCATTGCAAAAACAGGAAGTGGCTACTTTGGCCTGGCTCTAGGTTTGTTTATATTAGACACCCTTCTAATCAGACTCTTCTACGCTGTCTTTGGGATCAACCTTCTACTCGTTAAGATTTTGGTCGACATTCTGCTATTTTCTCTCTCTTGGCTTATCCAAAAGAAGTTTATTTTTAAAGAAAGGACCCACACCGTATCATGAAATTATTTAAAAAATCTTACGTCTATGCTAGTGTTTTTGGCTTATTGTTGACTGCATCCTTCAGCTACTCCATGCTCAAAACCTTTGTCTTATCAGAGTCCATCACAACTGTTAAAGCCAATACTACAAGTAGTAGCGCCAGTACAACGGCAACCAATGTCAGCACGTCTGATACTAGCTATAGTGACGACAATATCTCCATTACACTGACAGAAAAAACAGTGAGCAATACCCAGGTTTATATTGCTGACATAACTGTCAGCTCTGCTGAATATCTAAAAACGGCTCTGGCTCAAAACACATATGGAACCAATGTCACTGCCAAAACCTCTGTCACTGCTGCCAACAACAATGCTATTTTAGCGGTCAACGGTGACTACTACGGGGCTAATTCCACTGGCTATGTTATCCGCAACGGTGTTGTCTACCGTGATACCGTCCGAGAAGACTCCAGCAATGGTGATTTGGCGATTTACAAGGACGGCTCATTTAAGATCATTTATGAGGACGAAACATCTGCAGAACAGCTGGTGAAAGACGGAGTTGTTAACCTCCTAGCCTTTGGTCCATCCTTGGTAGAAAATGGTGAGATTGTCGTTGATACCAATTCTGAGGTTGGTCAATCTATGGCTTCCAACCCACGTACAGCCATCGGTATTATCGATGAAAATCACTATATCATTGTCGTGTCAGATGGCCGGACCTCAGAAAGTCAGGGACTATCCCTCTATGAGTTAGCTGAAGTTATGAAATCTTATGGCGTCAAGACTGCTTATAACCTTGACGGTGGCGGATCTTCTACACTCTACTTCAATGGTCAGGTAATCAATAAACCAACGACCAATGGGAATATTTCAGAAAGGGCGGTGAGCGACATTGTCTACATCGGTTACTAATCCAAGCAAAAAACGTTTCAAGAAGACAGCTCTTGTCTATACTCTCTTAAGTATTTTCTTCTTTGCCTTTAGCCGTATCTATGAATCTTTCAGCTTTGGCGAAACCTCTACCTATATGCACTATCTCTATGCAGTTCCTTTGGTTGGAGGCCTCCTCTTATTAATCCTACTCAAGATCATTCCCAACCTCTCAAGGCTCAGCCTCAACCTCTGGAACTCGGCAGTCGCTACCCTCACTGCCGGCATCCTTTTCCGAGGCATTGTTAATCTATCTGGACGTTCCACGACGCTGGATCAGCCCTATATCTATACTAGCATTGCCTTTCTTGTATTAGCTGTAGTCTCAATATTATTTACTAGAAGCGTATGGACAGAAGAAAATAATCTTATTGATTAAATAACAAAAACAACCGGAGTCTAAAATGGCTCCGGTTGTTTCTTATGTAGGTAAGCTTACTTAAAAGATTTTTAATTCTCCTATAGACTATTCGCTTTCTTCTCGCTTTTTGTGAATGAGCATTCCTGCTAATAAGAGTGAAGTTATTCCAAAAAGACTGAGTGCTAGAGAGGTTTGGTCCTCTTGTCCTGTCTTAGGAAGGACACCAGATTCTTCTTGCTTACTAGAAGCTGTTTTGTAGTTAATCGTTAGTGGCATAGCTGTTGCAACTTTTTCACTAGCTTTATTTGTTTCAAAAGAAGGACTGCTATTTGGATTTGTAGGAGCTGGGGCTCCTGGTTTCCTATCTGGTTTTACAATTATTCCACTATCTTGATCTGGATCAGGCGTCGGAATCACCATCTCCTTCAGATAGGATAAAACATAACGATTAATCTTATTTGTGACTTCATAGACAAAGTCATTTTCAGTTGCGCGATATCCTGCTGGAAGCTCAACATGAATCCGATAGTTTCCATTCATCAACATGCTTTCAAAGCTAAGAAGATCATAAATACTATGAGCAAGCGTACGGATAACCCCTTTCTCATCAATAGTCTTCACAACAGTTCCTTCTGGCACTGGCTTGTCAAAACCTATTGTCAGCTTATTCTCAGATAGGTAGTGCGAAGCAAAGGTGACTTTTGGATGAGGATCCTCAGCAGAAACTGTCACTTTTTTCACTAGCTCAGCTCCCCAATCATAATGGTAATCAGAAAGAGTAATCTTGACTGTATATGTGCCAAATGGGAGCTCTGGGAAGCTACCACCATTATAGGCCGAATTAAACTCACCAGTTACAGCACGCCCCTGATCATCAAAGACTTGGTAACGCACAATTGATGGATAATAATTAATTACCTCTCCACTACTGTCTGTAAAGACAAGCTCCAAGGTCCCCTTGTCAGGAGTCTCTTTGTTTTCTGGACTTGACGTTGGCTCTTCAGAGACCGAAGCTGCCTGAGCTGTTAGGTCTTCGCTAGTCTCTACTTTATTTCCTTGCAAGTCTAATTCAGCTGTATTGTATACCTTATCCCAAACTGAATAACGAATCGTTGAAAGATCCACTCCCTCAGGAATGACATAACTTCCATCTTCTTCTGGAGTCAAGGCGTGCGTTTCTCCATCTTTAGTGTATGACAGATAGGTACCTGCGACTCCACTTCCTGTTTCGATAATTTTTCCAGGACGGAAAACTCTTGTCTTAGGATCATAGTGGGCGCTACCCGTCTCTATACTTGGAGCTGTATTATCAATTTTAACTTTGAAATTCAACTCCTGCTTCTTAGCACCTGAGGCTGATGGACGGTAGGAAATGACAAATTGATATTCTCCATCTGGAAGCCGATTCCCATTATTATCCAAACCTTCCCAAGAAATTTCATAGAATTCTTCACTTCTGTTTCCGCTTCGGTAGCTCCAGTGCGTTTTTCTATGAACTTCATTTCCGATCTCATAAATGGGTTGTTTTCTCTCTGTGTCTTCTTTCTTGTAGACTGTCAGATGCACATTTTCGACATTGCGGAGCATAACAGCTTTTACCTTTACACTATCAAAACTAGAATCGTTATTTGGTGAAAAGTAGAGTTGATCCCCATCAAACTTTTCGCCATCCTGTCCCAATGTTTTAGCTACGGATTCGCCGTTTTCGTACACATAGCTGATCAAGGATGTAAAATGATTATCTGGATGCCGCTCTTCCACATCAGGAATCTTGCTATCTGGATAGTCTGTTTTGTCCTTATAGAAATAGAAAGGTTTGTCAGAGCCAGTATATTCATAAATCGGTTTTTCAATTCCTCGCAGATTTTGGTATTCCCCTCGGAAACCTACATAAGGGAGGCTGACTAAATGCTGGTTACTCTTAGCATCTTTAACAAGGAAAAATCCTTCTAGAAAATAACCATTTGGCATTTGTTTGCTCAGCTCAGATTGATATTTGCTGGCATCAACTGAGACACGAATGGTCCGTTGACCATGAGCTGGAACAGTGACAGTTTCTTTACCTGTCAGGGTCTCTAAAAGACGTGGGTGAAGCGTAAATTTCCCATCTTCAACTTGATCCGTCTGAAGAGTTGTTTCGTAGGTGACCGTCTTTTCCTGATCAGATAAATTGTGAACTGTCACATCAAACTCGAAAGTATCCTTCACATTTCCCAAGGTCAAGCTACTCTTTTCACCTTTTGCAGTGACATATAGATCGCCTAGGGCAGCAGCTGTCACATCCATTACTCCAGCCCCCTGTTGACGGACAGAAGAATAAGCCTTGGTTTCTTCATCCACATGGGGAACTGCTGTACTCATCGTCATCTGCTTTACGAGGATTTGAAGCTGTTCAGGTGTCAGATGAGGGAAGCGCTCTTTCAAAGACTGTTTGACTAAGGCTGTTGCTCCAGCAGCATGGGGAGATGCCATACTTGTCCCTCTATCCATATAGTATTCACCGTTATTAACAGATGAGTAAATCATTCCGCCTGGCAAGGTCACATCCGGCTTCAAGTCACCATCAACTGATAAGCCCCAGGATGAAAAGTCTGACATCTGGTTAGCTGCTTCATACGGTACACGCTTAAATTTGTTGGCAATGTTCAGTTGATAATCACTGGCGTGCTGGGACAAAACCTCTCCTGCACGGTGGCCGATTACCCCAACAGGGAAACGCTCCCCTAAACCTTCTAGATCAAATGGAGTAGGCCTTTCTCCTTGCTCTTTTGTCTGATAGAAGATCACTCCAGTTGCTCCAGCCGCTTTCAGCTGTTTGACTTTTTCAACATCTGAGACCTGACCGCCTCTTTCAGTCAAAACCAATCGGCCATTAATCTGATCTCCTTGATAGTTTTCCAGCCCACCATTTTTCACATGGATATAATTTTGTGGAATGGTCGTCCGGAAGCCATCTCGTTCAACAAAAGAATGCATTGAAATTTTACCATCAGGAAATTCTGGCGAACCGACTAGTTCCTTAACGGTTAAGCTTGCTTCTGTTGAAACATGTTTAGTCAAGCTATTGATTGAGGCAACAGAAATAACATTTGGATTGACTGACGGTGTCCCTGTCATCCCGTAATCAGGTGTTGTAGCAAGTGGCTTACTATGCCAAAAACCATTGGTCGCCATATTGGTAGAAGCAACAGTAATGGTCACGCCTGCCTTGCGAGCTTCATCGAAAGCTTGGCGGGTAATTTCTCCAACATCATAGATGGAGCCTGAGGCAGTTCCTAAACTCATATTAATGGTATCAGCCCCAAGCTTCACAGCGTCTTCCACAGCCTTAGTATAAATAAAGTTTTGGACTTGTCCACCTTTCGTATCTGAAAAGACGCGCAAAAACATAAGCTGAGCTTCTGGAGCTACCCCTCGGAAAATTTCTCCGTTTGGAGATGGTTTAGAAGCATTTCCTACAGCAGTTCCAGCTACATGGGCACCATGTGAAATCGGATCTTCTTCTTTTACATTGTCATCCATATCACTATAGTTATGAACATAGACGACTTTGTTGTTGTACCACTTACCATAGGTAATACCAGCCTTTTTCTTGGCTGCTTCGATATCAGCTTCACTTTTGAATTTTGCCCTGCTGATGTCCGTCAGCCGAAAAGCGTCGTGGGCAGGATCAACTCCTGAATCAATCACTGCTACAACCTGACCCTGACCTTTAATCCCTTTATCCCAGAGAGGTTGTAAATTGATTAAACTGTTTTCTTCGCTAACTTTGACAGGACTTGAAGTTGGGGAAGCGACAGCTGGTTGTGGCTCCTCCACTCTGGTCCGACGAAGCGGAGCGTAGTCCACAGCATCGACACGCGCCAAACCTCGAATTTTCTTCGCATCACCGTAAGTCGTTTCTAAAGCAAGTCCACTAAACAAAAGATTAATATCATAGAGTTTCTTAAAGCGAATGGACTGTTTTTCTAATTCTTTTAAAAATTCCTCGTGTTCCCGATTTGTCTTCTCAATTCGTCTAGCCTTATCCGCAGCAGATGTAAGTGGACTTTCGCCAGGTGTTTTTTCTTCCTTTAGGCGAACAAGAGCTTCTACAGGAGTCGCTTCATCCAGTTCATTTTTTGTAGGTTCAACTACTTCTTTATGGGATTTTTCTTCTATATTTTCCTGAGCTACTTTCTTTGAGGTATCAAGGACAGGCTGCTTATGATCATTTTCACTTTTCTTCTCAGGTTCAGGAGCGATATTACTTCCTGCCTCTTTTTCAGTGCTTACCTTATCGGGCTCATTTGCACCTCCTTTAACAGCCTCATTACCCTTATCGGATGGCTGAATACCTTCTGTCTGACCCGAGTCAAGAGTAGAAGGAAGAGACGGTTCTTCAGTCTTTCCTACTTCTTCCTCTTTGACAGGATGATTTTCTTCCGTCGTCTGTGCAGTATCCACTGCAGACGCTGTAATGGCTTGTTCTTCAGAGGTTACTGTATCCGCCGCAACCATTGGTCCAACAAGAGCTAGTCCAATCAATACAGATGCTACCCCTATAGCATACTTTCGAATTGAAAAACGTTGTTTTCGGTAAAACTCCATACAAAACTCCTTTATTTTTAAGCTGGAAGCAAGAAACCTGACTGCTTCCAGCTGTTGTCTAATTATTAACGAATCCTTAAGTGATTAATCCTGGCCTTCTTTTACTCTTTTATGAATGAGTCCAAAAGTGCAAAGTGACAAGAATATTCCCAATAGACTGATATTGTCCCCAGCTTGTCCGGTATTTGGCAAGCTTTCTTTTGGATCCAAGTCAGAGACTTCTTGCATGTCCTCTTCCTTCTTTTCACTTGGTTTGACATACATTGGACGCAAGTCTGCTTTTTTCGCAATTAGCTGATCTTCTTTGTCCACTACTTTTCGTTTACCAGGATCGGATGTCTTATCCGGAATGAGTGGATCTGGTTTTAGATCTGGTACTGGATTTGGGATTGGATTCGGTGTTGGATTCGGATTAACCGGATTGTCTTCTGCAACTTCTACAAATGTTGTTAAGAAGCGATTGATTTTTTCTCCTACTGAATAGAAAACATCATTTTCTACTGCACGATAACCTTTTGGCAGTTCAATATGAATCTGATAATCTCCATTTAATAAAATCTTTTCAAAAGCCTTTGGTTCATAGAGGGTTTGTTCTAATTCATGCTGTTCTCCGTTATCCTTACGAGTAGCAAATACTCTAGTTCCAGATGGTAAATCCTTATCAAAGACTACGTTAAATCGATTCTTAGATTTGTAATGGTAAACAAAGTTGACTAGGCCTTCAGGATGCTCTTTCGTCAACTCAACCGTTACAGTTGTAGGAGATACCCATGAATAGTTTTCGTCTTGTGCAACTACTTTGACGGTATAGCTACCAAATGGCAACCTTGGCAACTCACTTTCATAATAAGTATTAAACTCTTTATCAATTCGATTGCCCTTACTGTCGAATACTTGGTAACGCATCATCTCAGGATATTGAGAGGTTGGATTTCCCTCTTCATCAACAACACGAACTTCCAGCCTTCCATCTGTTGCTTCTGCTTGACTGTCTTCAGAACTCCTTTTTCCTCTTGATTTTCCTTTTTCCTTTTCAGCTGACTCATAAGCGTTCTGACCATCAAGGGTTAAAGTATTGGTATTATAAGCCTTATCCCAAATTGCAAAACGAACAGTTGCTGGATCAACCCCTTCTGGGATCAAATATGAACCATCTTGATTCGGGCTGATTTCAATAGTTTGCCCATCTTTTTCGTAGGATAAGTATTTACCTGCCAGACCACTACCTTCCTCAATAATCGTTCCCGGTCTAAAGATACGCGTTTTTGGATCATAGAGGTCTTTGGCTGACGCTAATTGAGGGACTTGATTGTCGACCTTGACCTTCAAAACGATTTCTTGAGGTTTTGCTCCAGGAGTACTTGGACGGTAGGTAAGAACGTATTGGTATTCCCCATCAGGAACAACCTGATTGTTTTGGTCTTTTCCTGTCCAACGACTAGCATAAAGGATTCTACTTCTATCGTTAATTCTCCAGCCGTAATCAGTTTTTTTCTCACTTTCGTTCCCTTGTTCAAAAATCGGATGTTCACGTTTCGTATCATCTGCCTTGTAGACTGCTAAATGGATATTATCAACGTTTCTCAAAACAACAGCATTTAGTTTAACCGTATCAAAATGCCCATCTCCATTTGGAGAAAATACCAAGGCGTTACCATCGTATTTACCGTCTGTTTCACCAAGTACAACCTGCTCTTTCTTGCCATCTCTGCGAATAGAGCTAACTAAAGCAGTAAAATGATTTCCCGGATCCTTGACTGGATTTTCCGCTTTCTCATCTTGGTAGTAATAGAAAGGTTTTTCCTTACCAGTAAATTCATAAACTGGCTTTTCGATACCAGGTAGGTCTTGGTAATGCCCTTTAAAGCCGATATATGGAAGACTCACTAAATCTTTTTGCGTCTTAGCATCCTTGAAGAAGACGAAACCTTCTAAGAAATAACCATTCTTCATTTGTTGAGATAATTCTTTGGTATAGTCGCTTGTATTAATCTTAATAGGAATCGTCACACTACCCATTGGAGGTACAAGGACAGTCTTATCACCTTTTTGGTCCAATAGCTGACGCATTTGAAGCGTAATTCGACCATTTTCAACCTGATCTGTATTGACAACAGTATGGTAGCTGAGTTCTTGGGCCTGATTAGACAAGTTATGAACAGTCACCTCGAAAGTAAAGCTATCTTTAACATTTCCAAGTGTCAGACTACTATCCGTCCCTTTTCCAGTTACATACAGATTGCCAAAAGCAGCTCCCGCAGCATCCATCAGACCAGAACCTTGTTGTCGGACTGAAGAATAGGTATTGCTTTCCTTGTCCTTGTGAGGTTTAGCTGTACTCATAACCAGTTGACGAAGCAAGGTATGAATTTGCTCTGGGCTATATTGCGGGAATCTTTCTTCTAATGCCTGCTTAATCAAGGCTGTTGCCCCAGCAGCATGAGGAGTTGCCATACTAGTCCCACCATCCATGTCGTAAGAACCGTTCGGAATAGCAGAATAAATCATGCCACCCGGCAAAGTTACATCCGGCTTCAGTTTTCCTTCTGTTGATAATCCCCAACCTGTAAAGTAGAGCATCTTATCGGCTTCACTATAAGGAACCTTTTTGACCTCTTGATGGAAAGTCAGTTTATACTCGCCAGCATGCGCAGCTAATTCTTTACCTAAACTATGTCCTAGCACACTGACAGGATAGAAGGAACCCCAGTAGCCCATTGGAAGATTTTGGAGCTGATCTCCCTGTTCCTCATTTTGATAAACTAAGACCCCTTTGGCACCAGCTTGTCGAAGGGAGTTGACCTTATCTTCATCCGTAACATCGCCACCACTCTCAACTAAAGCAATTTTCCCTTTGACAGAAGCTGCCCGGTAGGCTTCTTCTCCACCTTTTTCAACATGGACATAAGACTGCGGACCTTCAACAGGGAAAATGAGCCGATAGACCGGTAAATCAACAAGACCATTCTGGAATTCTTTCTTATCTTTTAAGGCAGGAATTTCCAAGCGAATCTTTGTCACATGGTCGATTTTATTATTAAAGGCTCCGATTGCTAAAACACCATTTTCAATGGCTGGTTCGTCGATTGTTCCAGTATCAGGAGCATCTGCTTTTGGTTTGGCTTGCCAATATCCATTCACAGCATAATTTCCTGCTGCAGCGTTTATGACAACACCTGACTTTCTAGCAAATTCAAAGGCTTGTCGAGTAAGAGGATTGGTATCAGCTTCTGAACCACTAATGCCTCCGAAACTCATATTGATTGTATCTGCTCCAAGCTTAACGGCATCTTCCACAGCTTTTGCAACGATAAAACCCTGCTCAGTCATTCCTTTCTTATCTGAAAAGACCCGCATAAACATTAGTTGTGCTTCTGGAGCTACCCCTTTAAGTAGTTCTCCAGTTGGGGCTGGTTTGGTCGCATTTCCAACCGCTGAACCTGCTACGTGAGTTCCGTGTGAACGAGGATCGTCCTCTTTGATCTCATCATTCATATCAGAATAGTTATAAGCATAAACCACCTTATCGTTATACCATTTACCATAGGTAATTCCTGCCTTTTTCATAGCAGCTTCCATCTGCTCTTTATTTTGGTATTTGGCCTTGCTTTTATCTGTTAAACTAAAGAAGTTATGCTCGTAATCAAGACCAGTGTCAAGAACTGCGACGATACGTCCTTGCCCTTTTATACCCTTATCCCATAATGGTTGGAGATTGATTAATTCATTTTCATCACTAACCTTTGTTGGCAACAAGGTATCTTGTTTCTTCGGAAGATCTTGAGATGTGTTGGCAGTTGAAAGAGGTGTGATGTCAACCTTTTCAACTCTGGCCACCTGGCGAATCTTCAAAGCTTCCTTGTAGCTTGTTTCTAAAACAAAACCGTTAAAAATCAGATCAAAATCTGCTAATTTCTTATATTGGATTCCTTTTTCGTCCAATTCCTTTAAGACCGCAGCTTTGATTGGTTGATTTTCATGCATACGAGCTTCAATTTGGGTAGCTCCTACTGGTGTCTCCTTTTTTTCTCCTGCCAGACGAACTACGGCTTGAACACGGGCTTCCTCATCTACTTTATTCGTAATATCTGATTCAACATTTGCATCATTTTTTGTTGCTTCTGAATCTACCTTTTTAGGCTCCTGTGGCACTTCCTTCTTTGGAGTCTCTGAATCTACCTTATTTTGATTAGGCGATATTTCCTTATCGGGATTTTCCTCCGATGCTTTATTTTCTTGTCCATTTTCATTGACGACAGAATCAGCAACCTGGGTCTTGTCCCCTTCACCATCTGTCTTTGTTGTTTCACTCTGCGTTTCAGAGCGAGGCAATTCCTGACTCCTTGTATCTGCCTCTGAAGGTGCTAACTCTGGCTGTTCCAACTTCGAATCTTCTTTCTTCACAAGTTCGGAACTCTGTTCGACGATTGCTGGTGGCTCCAGCTGCGGATTTATTCCTGATTCTTGGGCCAAGACAGTTGGACTATAAAAAAGGCATCCGACTACCACGGATACTAAGCCAACTGAATATTTGCGAAAAGAGAAGCGTTGCTGTCTGTCGTTTCTCATAATTGGACCTCCCATATAAAATGTAAGCGCTTGCCTCGGCTCCATTGTAGTCTTTCTATGTTTTAAAGTCAATGAAAATTAGTAGAAACATATAAGTGTAATATAATATTAATATTTCTGATAATTTATCTTAGAAAAAGAATAGAAATTAGTTCAGAAATCCCCTTAGAAGCCTCATAAATAAGGAATTTCTCGCTATTTTCCTCTCATTTGAATTTACAAATCCATTATATATAATCTAGATCAACTACAAGCCGATTTCAAAAAAATGGGACTAAAGAGACTGTTTACAATATGAAAATAAGCTAACTCTCATTTTCATTTAACACTTTTCGATGAGAGATAAATAAAAAGTCCTTAGAATATTATTTCTAAGGACTGTATTCCATATCTAGGAAAGAAACTTGATATTTTCCCTTTCTTATCTTCTCTTTTTATGGTCAAAGAGAAGTTTCACACTTATAAACATCACCCGTCAATGGGTCAATGACTTCTGCCAGCTTAAAGTGTCCCAGCTCATAATGGTAATGACAGATGGCGCAGTTGCCAAAGCGCACCTTGGGATCCAGAGTTTGGGCTGCAATCTTGAGATAGAAGGCCCACATGGCACCGCCGTGGCTAACAGCCAAGACCGGCTCTGCTCCTGCCTGCTCCATGACCTCAGTTAGAGTGACCAGCATGCGCTCACCGACTTGGTCCACACCTTCTCCGCCATAAGGGACGAAGAGGTCCTCAAAAGAGGTGGCTCCTGGTCGAAATTTCGGCTGCAAGCGTTCGGGCTGAGCCTCAAAAAGACCAAAATTCCATTCTTTAATGCCTTTTAGACGGGTATAGTCGGTCCGGCGAGAAATAAGTTCCAGAGTATCAGAAGCCCGCTCCTGGGTGGACGAGTAGAGCTGGCCAAAACGAATGCCCCGCTCTTTCAAATAAGCTCCTGCCTGCCGGGCTTGATTCTGTCCCAGTTCTGTCAGAGGAGAATCGCAAGCTCCCTGTACCAAGCCCTCTTGATTGAAAAAGGTCTGGCCGTGCCGCATTAAATATAAATCTTTCATTTCCCCTCCCAATCGCTAAAATCGTGACCAATGGCCTCTTCCAGGTAAAATTGGTCATCTTCAAAAGTAAACTTTAAAATTCCGCAGTTAGTCATGTGACCTAGACTATCCAGACGCCAGTTTTTCTGCCAAGCTCTGGCAAAATTGGCTATAGCTCCGCCATGAGAAACCATAAGCACAGACTGACCATCCGTCTCCTGCATGAGCTGAAGAATGGTCACTGCCATGCGCTCCCTCACCTGATCCTGTGATTCACCACCATAGGTCACAAAGAAATCTCCATAAGGCAAGGGCGGATTGAGGTCTTCGCTTTCTCCTTCAAAGGTACCGAAGTTCCACTCCTTTAGTCCCTTGACACGCTTATAGGGAAGTTTACCATCTGTTACCAATTCCAAGGTATCACAGGCTCGCTCTTGAGTAGAGCTATAAGCATCGTCAAAAGTAATACCGGCATCCTTAAAATATTTCCCTGCCACCTTGGCCTGATAAATACCAAAATCGGTCAGAGGAGCATCACACCAGCCCTGCACCTTATGACGCAGATTAAAAAGCGTCTGCCCATGCCGCATCAGATAAAGAGTTTTTGCCATCATTCACATCTCCTTTAGATGAGTTCTAACTTTTCAAAGGCCTTATAGAGACCGTCTTGGCTGACCGAGTCTGTCACCAGATCGGCCATGGCCTTGATTTCCTCTCCGCCATTTCCCATAGCGACCCCGACCTGACAATAGTCCAGCATAGGAATATCAACCTTGGCATCGCCAAAAGCCATAGTATCCGCCCTGTCAGCATTCAGATGCTTCAGAAGAACCTCAATGGCATGCGCCTTGGTAATGCCTTTGACTCCCAAGTCACCAAAGAGGGCATGCTCCCCCTTGCCTCCCCAAGTACCTGCCTTGAGCTCAGGAAAAGCTGACTTAGAGTCCAGATGGTCTTGGTAGCTCTTGAGGATAAAGCTGACTTTATTCAGGTCGTCTCGGTAGAGCTCTCCTCCATAGACCAGGCCGTGAAGGGCTTCTTCAGCCTCCATATTTACGACTTCTTCTGGCTTGGCACCTTTTCCAAGTACATAGGTCCGAAGAACTGGTCGCGCTGCTTCGCGGAAGCCCCTGCTTGCAAAGAGACCGTTATTACTCTCCAGGTAAAACTCTAGCCCTCTCTCCTGAAGCCAGTCGACTAGCCTCTTAGCGACATCTCGCGGAATCAGCTGGTACAAAATAACCTGCCCCTCATGCTCCACATAAGAACCGTTGCCACCAATCATGCCATCAAAGCCAATATCCCAGATTTCCGGCGGCATCTCAGCCTTGCTGCGACCTGTGCACACATAAACCAAATGGCCCTTTTCCCGTGCCTTGCGAATGGCGATCACAGCAGACTCCGGTATATGATTATCATAGTCGATGATGGTACCGTCCACATCCAGAAAGATGATTTTTCTCGTCATAAAGCCCCTTCCTTCTCGTTTTTGACATAAAATTTGTATATTTCTCACTCTAAATTAACTTGTTTTAGTGAAGTTATTTAGTTTTCTTCTATTATATACTTATTTGAAAGCCTTTTCCTATGAAATAATCAGAGATTCTGATACTATTCTATGATTTATTTAAATAATTTACTTCTCGAATCAACAAGAAAAGGCTGGAAAAAATTCCAAGCCTTTTAAATCTTATTTGTTGATGTTTTCCCA
>ERZ773042.1075-NODE-1075-length-16849-cov-3.432595_pt1 | contig 16849 bp, 16 predicted proteins | sample MGYA00511664_ERZ773042 | MGnify/ENA primary metagenome ERZ773042 (study PRJEB29015, sample SAMEA2737984) | human oral metagenome | biome: human oral; feature: human-associated habitat; material: dental | place: China | collected 2036 ... | reverse complement strand
CATAAAATAAAAAGTAAAAAAAAATTTATAAAAATTCCGAAAGGCGCTTTCGGATAAAACCCGCGAGCGCCTTTTAAAGGGCGATAAAATTTACAAGTTCCCTTTCGCTTTTAAAACAATTCCGACGATACGCTGTGTGCCGTTAAGTTCAAAGCATGAGCCGCGTTCGGCGCACTTTTAAACAATCTGTTGCATAATACTTCTATTAAAAACGACACAGGAATTTTACTTCCGATTTCGGCGTCGAGGACTTGAGAGCGCAGTTTGAGGCAAAAAGTCAAATCCGCGGCGGCTCCCAACGGAGAACGTTCGTAATTGGTAACGGCGATAACGACAGCTTTCGTTTTTTTCCCCTGCCGAACGGCGTTTAAAATTCCCTTTGTACTTCCCGAAAAAGAAACCGCAATTAAAACGTCACCCGCATTCAGCGTTGAAGCGCGAATCGCCTGCAAATGGGAATCTCCTTCAACCGCGACGTCAAAGCCGATCCGCATAAGCCGATAACATAAGTCCCACGCTTGAGCATAAGAGCCGCCGCTTCCGATGACAAGTATTTTTTTTGCAGGAACCAAAATCTTTACCGCCCGCTCGAAAACGGACGGATCTATTGCCTCGTTTACCGTCCGGATATCTTTGCAAACGGAGGCAAGAAAACTGTCTTCATCCGGCGGCGTGTCGCTTTCTTTTTGCGACGGCTCTAGGGCAAGCTTTATTTTAAAGTCCTGAAATCCCTTGCATTTAAGCTTTTGGCAAAATCGGATTATCGTTCCGTAACCGACGCCGCTTTCTTCGGTTGCCATCGTTATCGATTTATAAATGAGCTCGTTTTCCCGCAAAACATATTCTGCAAATTTCCGTTCGGTTTCGCTGAAAACGGGAAGCATTGAGCGGATATCGTTCAAAATCGAAGTTTCTTGCATCTTTGTTTATCTTTTATTCGGTGACGGTGATTTTTCCGCCGTAATTAAAAATTCCCGCTTCCAATCCGCGCGCGGCGGCGAGGAAGTGAATGATTCTGGGATGAATGCCCGAAACGGCTAAAGGAAACAACGTTTCGTCGCCGGAAAACACCGAGCCGATTTTCAACACTTTGATCGATTTATGCGATACGGACGGAGTGTCGTCGGTTATAACCAAAACTTTCGCACCGTGTTCAGCCGAATCCGAAGCAAGCTTCCATGAAAAAGCGCTCGTTTTTCCTTTGGCGCAATAAATCACGATCGAAAATAATTTTCCGACGGATTCGAACGGCCCGTGACGAAATGCGCCGCCCGTAAAGGGCGAACTTAAACAGTGAGTGCCTTCCATAAAAGTGAGCGCCGATTGCCTTGCGCAGGTGTACGCGGGACCGCGCCCTACAAAGGCGATCGCATCTCCCGGAAGCAGATGATGAACGGCTTCCTGAATTTCTTCATCCGAAACGGAAAGCAATGAATCGGCGCCTTTATCGAGCGTGTCGAAAAAGCTTGCTGACGGCACTTGTTTTTTTGCGAGGGTTTCGCCCATAAAATTCAATACGGCAAGCGTATTCGTGTATGTTTTTGCCGAAATGCTCGCCTCTTCTCCTCCGAATAAAGGAAAAACGAGTCGGGCACTTTTACCCAAAATGCTTTCGGTATCGTTTGTGATTCCTACCATAGACGAACCGATGCGTCCCGCTTCGATCAATTTTCGAATTTCAACGCTTTCACCCGATTGGCTGGTTAAAATCGACAGCGTTTTTTCGTTTTGTTTTTGCACCCCGTAATACAAATATTCGCCGGCATCGCGGACGGAAATCGGAAGCCCGTTCTGTTCGAATTTCGGCAGCGCGCTGTAAATTGAAAATTCGGAAGTACCCATTCCGAGAAAACTCAATGCCGAATGTTCGCTTACAAGCTTTTGCCAATCCGTAAGCTTTTTAAGTCCTTCCGCTCGATAATAATCGACGACGCGGTGAAGCGCTTCGGGTATTTGTACAATTTCATCATAAAATTTGCTCATATAATCCACCTCAAATAGTACCTGCCGCCGAACGAATTATTCCGCAGCAGGTTTAATATTGTATCAGCGATGCGGCGCCTAAAAGGGCCGCCGTATCTCCCGCCTTTGTTTTATATATTTGAATTCCTTTTAAAACGGAAAAGTTGGAAAACTCCGGTGCAAAAAACGCGTAGTCCGATGAAACCGAACCGCCGAAAACTATCGCATGCGGATCGAACATATTGACGGCCTGACACAAAAACGCACCGAGGCGACGGCCGTATACTGCAAAACACTGCAAGGCGGCAGGATCGTTTTGCACCGCTTTTTCGTGTATTTGCGCCCCGGAAATTTCCGTACCTGAAAATTTTTTATACAAACTTCCCAAAAAACGGCCTCCCAGACAGCGGTCGACGATTTGATCTTTTTCTACGCTCGCATCGCTTTCATCGCCGGCTATAGATATCGGCGAGCGCCAAATTTCGCCCGCTTGTCCGCGTGCGCCTTTAAAAAGCTTTCCGTTTATGATAATCCCCATCCCGATGCTCGTTCCGAGCGTAAAGCCGAGCAGGGTCTTTTTTACCCCATCGTCAAACAGCGCGTATTCTCCCAAAACGAAACACGACGCGTCGTTTTCCAAGACGACCGTTCTGCCTAAACGCTGCGAAAGTTCTTTTGCCAAAGGGTAATTCGGCATGGTCGGCAGATTTTCGCAAGTATCAAGACAGCCGTTTGTAATCGATGTAGGAACGCCCATCCCGACCGGAAGCCCTTTTTTTCCCGTTTCTTTTTCGGCCGTCTGAATCAAAGATATCATATCGTTTACTATATCCGCGGGTGGGCGGTCGCGCTGTGTGGCACAGCGGAAAATCCTACTTTTAACGGCTGAACCTTCAACAAGAGCGCAGCGCATTTGCGTTCCGCCGAGGTCGAAACCCCAAGCGACGTTATTTTTCATTTTTATCACAAAATGGATTATATATCCGAAAAAATATTTTGTAAAGGATTATATATCCAAAATTTGATAAATTATGGATATTTTATACTTGACAGCTCAAAAAAGACGGATATAATATCCTTATAAAGATTAAAAACCCCAGTTAAAGGAGGTAACCGGTATGAAAAAATTCCTGATGATTATCGGATGCGCTTGTATCGTTGCGCATATTTTCGCGGTCGGCAGTACGGACGGCGGAAACGGAGCGGCTTCGGACAAAGTACAAATCCGCTTTCTCGCCATGGCGCAAGCCGCCTATTCCGAACAAAACGTCAACGATATGACCGCCGACTTTATGAAAAAACATCCGAATATCGTTGTACAAACCGAATTCGTACCCTACGAAGAGCTTCGGAATAAAACGATGTTGGCATACGGATCAAACAACCCTTACGATGCAGTATTGGTTGACGATATTTGGTATGCCGAATACGCCCAAAAAGGCATTATATCCGATATTACCGCACAAGTGCCGGAGTCCTACAAAAAAGGCGTCCTTGCCGGCGGTTGGAATTTTACTACGAAAAAAGGCAAAATTGTCGGACTGCCGTGGTTTTTGGACTGCATGTATCTTTTTTATAATAAAAATATGCTCGCCCGTGCCGGCTATACAAAAGGACCCGCAACGATCGAAGAAATGGTCGAAATGGCAAAAGCAATCAAAGCAAAAGGTATTTGCGAATATCCGTTCGCATTCAGCCTTGCGCAAGCCGAAGCTTTAATTTGCGTATATTCCAATTTTTTGGAAGCGTACGGAGCGGAATACCAGGATAAAAACGGCAATTGGATTGTCGATAAAACCGGAGTCAAAGCGCTGGAACTGCTTGTACAGTTAAAAAAAGACAAACTCTTAAATCCCAATTCTACGGAATATCTCGAAGAAGACGTTCGCAGAGTTTTTTCCAGCGGCGACTGCGCTTTTACGATGAACTGGCTTTATATGTACGCATTGGCTTCCGATCCTGCCGAAAGCAAATTGACAAAAGCTCAAGTCGGTATTTCCGTCCTCCCCGGTATAAAAGGAGGCAAAAAATACGCGGCAATGAGCGGGTCTATGGGTCTGTCGGTCGTTTCGAAAACAAAACATCCTAAAGAAGCGCTGGAATATATTCTGTATCTGTGCAGCAAAGAGGTTCAGGATAAATATTCGAATCTTCAGCTTCCGGTATGGACGGCGTCGTATGACGATCCGGCCATCATCTCCGGTAAAGAAGAGCTGGCTGCGACCGCAAAAATCGCATTTAATATTATGAATGCACGCCCCAGCGTTGCAAGCTATCAGGAAGCCAGCGCCGTTTTGCAGCAGTATATACAAAAAGCGCTGTACGGAGAACTCAGTCCGCAGGAAGCGCTGCGCAAAGCCGTCGCTGAAATGAGCAGAATGTAAATATGAAAAACCGGAAACTCATACGACAGACCGATATTTTGCTCACGCCGATGCTCATCCTGATGATTTTAATCATCGGCTGGCCGCTCGTTCAAACTTTCATCATAAGTTTTACCGATACCAATCTTTTAGGAAATGAGGGGCATGCGGTCGGTTTAAAAAATTTTATAAACGGATTGCGCAATATCGATTTTCTTGCATCGTTGAAAGTTTCCGGTATTTTTGCGTTAGTGAACGTCACTTTGGAAATTCTTCTCGGTACGGCGGTCGCTTTATTGTTGAATCAGCCGCTCAAGGGTGTAAAATGGGTCAGAGGCCTTTTGATTCTCCCTTGGGCGGTACCGACCGTCGTAAATGCAATCATGTGGCGTCTCATTTACAACCCCGAATACGGCGCGATGAATTCGCTGCTGTATCAGCTTAAAATAATAAAAAATTATACCAGCTGGCTCGGCGATGCAAATAAAGCGCTGTTTTGCATTATGTTTGCGGATCTTTGGAAAAATTTTTCATTGGTATCGCTGATCGTACTTGCCGCTCTGCAAACCCTATCCAAAGATCAAATAGAAGCGGCCGTTATAGACGGAACGAATGCATGGCAGCGCTTTACTGCGGTTACTTTGCCGCATATCATCCCGTCAATTCAAGTCGCGCTGGTATTGCGCATAATCGAAGCGATTAAAGTATTCGATATTATTTATGTTATGACAAAAGGCGGACCTGCAAACAAAACGAGATCCGCAAGTATTTTCATATATCAGGAAGCATTTACCGATTCCCGGCTCGGTTCGGGAGCGGCGCTTGCCATAATTATGGTATGTCTGATTATGATTTTTATCTTCGCGTATTTGCAGATTTTACTTCCGAAAAAATATACGAAAAACACAGCGCGGGGCGATGTATGAAACAAAAACGCATAGTTATCGTTTTGGAATATGCGGCAATAATCGCATTGGTCGTGTATATCATAGCTCCGTTCCTCTGGCTCGTTATTATGTCGATAAGCACGGCTGCGGATTTGACGGAAAAACCGCTGAAATGGATACCCGCAAAACCGACATTCGATTCGTTTAAGAGTCTTCTTGTTTTAACAAAAAACAGCCGAGGCGAAGCGTTTTTATTCGCATTGCGGAACAGTTTACGCACTTCAATTCTTACGGTTTCCATTTCCCTTACAGCGACCGTTCCCGCAGCGTGGGTTTTTTCGCGTTATCCCGGAAAAAAGGATTTTATTCTTCGCTGCGCCGTTTTCACATTTATGCTGCCGCCCGTCGCATACGCTCTTCCTCTCTACCGCTTTTTAAGCAACGGCGGTATGCTCGATAAATTCTGGGCATTATCTCTCGTATATTGCACGATCGTTTTACCTTTTTGCGTATGGCTGCTTAAAGACGCCGTCGATACCATTCCGTTTGCGCTTGAAGAGGCGGCTATTTTGGACGGTGCGGGAATCTTTTCTCGTATATTCAAAGTTGTAATGCCGCTTTTACTGCCGTCGATCGGAACGGTCGCTCTTTTGGCGTTAATTATGGCATGGGACGAATATTTTTATGCCATGCTGTTTACAAACAGTAAAAATGCGCTTACCCTGCCCGTAGTCATATCGAACCTTGCGAGCGGCAGACAGTCCAATTACAATTTAATTGCAGCGGCGGGCGTTTTAACATCTTTGCCGCCGGTGCTCGTCGGCATGATTTTCCAAAAATCGCTTATCAAAGGACTCGCGGTCGGCGGAGTAAAAGAATAAACGATAAATCGCTTGTCCGGAAACAATAAAAAAAGGCGCTTTCGGATAAAATCCGCAGGCGCTTTTTTTATGAACGCCGCAAAATACGCTGCCGGATAAAGATTCGCTTTGTGTACTTTTTTTTATGAACGCCGTCTTACGGTACGTAGCCCATATTTTGAGAAATCTCCGCGGCGGTTTGTTTGAGGTATTCGACTATTTCGGGAATCCGCTCGTCGGTGAGTATACTCGTGCTGCCGCTTGCGCTTATTGCCGCGATTATATCGCCCCGATAATCGTATACCGGCGCGCCGATACAGCGGTGTCCGATTTCGAATTCTTCGTTGTCGATCGCCCAGCCCCGCTGCCTGACCGAATCGATTTCTTTTTGCAGCGCTTCAATCGTCGTAATCGTATTCGGAGTAAAACGCGTGAATTCGGTTCTTCCCATAATCGATCGGAGCTGCGTATTGGAAAAATTTGCCAAAAGGCATTTGCCGAGCGAAGAACAGTATGCATGCATACGCAGTCCGATTTGCGAATACAATTTAATATTCGAAAATATATCCATCTTTTCGATATAAACTACTTTATCGCCTTCCAAAATGCCCAAATGCGACGTAAGCCCGAACTTTGCCGTAATCTGTGCGATGTACGGACGCACTTCCGTTTGCAGCTCCAAACTGTCGATGTAGTAGCTCACCGCTTCAATAAGCTTCAATCCGATTTTATATGTGCCGTCTTCATTCTTTTTTAAATAACCGCGCTTGAGCAGCGTCGCAATAATGCGGTACGCCGTACTTTTATGCAGACCTGTTTTTTCGGCGATTTTCGTCAGTACGGCGGAATTTTTATTTGCCGCTACCGCTTCGATGATATCCAATGCCCGTTCAATAGACTGAACGCCGTAATCATTCGCCATCGCATACCCCCTTTAAATGTACGGTAAAGTATCCGTATTGTTCAAGTACTTTCGCGACGCTCTCACGACGCTTGCCCCAAATTTTACATTGCGATATACTGAATTCGAAATGGACGTTAAAATTATTAATCCGTTTTTAGTTTCATGCGAAAATGCATTCAAAAACATGTTCGATATGCCGCCGCAGCATAAAGATCCGTATCTGCTCGACCCGAATGCCGGCCACGCGTGGGAGATTTCGGGGTTGCTCGGCATTACGGGCGACTACAACGGTGTCGTTGCCTTTCGACTGCATAAAATCCTCGCGGATAAAATGCTTGAACGCTCGGGTATAGAGATCGTTATGGAATCGGAGCGGGAAGAACTTGCAAAACAACTCGTAAGCGAGTTTACGAATATCATCGCGGGAAATGCGGCTTCGGAAATTAAAAACAAAGATATAAAAGTATCGCCCCCTGTTGTCGTTGCAGGAAAAGATCATACGCTTTCGTGGCCGAAAAGTTACCCGATCGTGGGTATTCCGTTTACGACGCAGTATGGACCTTTTGAAGTTGACGTGTGTTTTAAATAATATCGATTAAGATTTTATAGATACGCAAATAATTAGGAGCATATATGGACGAAAAATTTATTAACGATTACAAAAAATTTTTAGACGGCGGAAAAACCGAACGCGAGTGTACCGCACGGATCATCGAAGCGGCGGAAAAACGCGGTTATAAAGATATCGCGGCATATAAAACGCTGAAAGCCGGCGATAAAGTGTATGTGCAAAAAATGCACAAAACCGTCGCACTGTTTGAAATCGGCACGGGCAGTCTCGAAGACGGCATGAATATCCTCGGCGCGCACATCGATTCGCCGCGCCTGGACGTAAAGCAAAATCCCGTCTATGAAAAAGACTGTATCGTGTATTTGAATACGCACTATTACGGCGGTATTAAAAAATATCAGTGGGTAACGCTGCCGCTTGCGATTCACGGCGTTGTGTGCAAAACCGACGGCAGCGTCATCAATGTGACGATCGGCGAAGCTGCGGGCGATCCGGTGTTTTGCGTATCGGACATTTTGCCGCACCTCGCGCAGGAGCAGATGAAAGAAAAAGCATCGGATTTTATTCCCGGCGAAAACCTCGACCTCATTTTGAGTTCCGGCATTCCGCAAAAAAAAGACAAACAAAAAGAACAAAGCGATGAAAAATCTTCGAAGAATAAAGAAAAATATAAAAAAGCCGTTTTAAAATTATTAAAATCGAAATACAATATCGAAGAAGGAGACTTCGCATCCGCCGAACTTGAAATCGTTCCGGCAGGCTTATCGCGCGACTGCGGCATCGATCGATCGCTCATCCTCGCATACGGGCAGGATGACCGCGCATGCGCATTTACATCGGTGCAGGCGCTTTTCGACAGCGCGGCAAAGACGCGCACGAACTGCTGCCTCTGCGTCGACAAAGAAGAGATCGGAAGCGTAGGAGCTACGGGCATGGGTTCGCACCTGCTCGAAAATGCGGTCGCCGAAATCGTTTCACGCATGAGCGGCGGCTACAGCGATTTGACACTCAGGCGCTGTCTTGCAAATTCCGCGATGCTTTCAAGCGACGTCAACGCCGCTTTCGATCCGATGAACGGCAGCCTCTACGATAAAGACAATTCATCGTTTCTCGGCGGCGGAATCGTCTTTAACAAATACACCGGAAGCCGCGGCAAATATTCCGCGAGCGACGCGAATCCCGAATTCATCGCAAAAGTCCGCGCGCTCATGGAAAAAAACGACATCCCGTTTCAAATGGCCGAACTCGGAAAAGTCGATCAGGGCGGCGGCGGTACGATCGCCTATCTTGCGGCAAAGTACGGCATGGACGTACTCGACGCGGGCGTTTCGGTTTTAAGCATGCACGCGCCGTGGGAATTGACAAACAAAGAAGACATCTGCACGGCATATAATTGCTATAAAATATTTTTATCGCTCGAAAAATAATTATGTGGATGCCCTTTGCCGTCTGTTCCGCAGTATTCGCCGCGCTCACTTCGATCTTCGCAAAAATCGGAATCGAAGGAGTCAATTCGAATCTGGCAACTGCGATCCGAACTTTTGTCGTACTCGCGATGGCATGGCTTATGGTTTTCGTTACGCACGAGCAAAGCGGCATCGCAGCGATTTCAAAAAAGAGCTGGATGTTTTTAATTCTGTCCGGACTCGCTACCGGCGCATCGTGGCTTTGCTACTACCGCGCGCTGCAGACGGGAGACGCATCGAAGGTCGTTCCCGTCGACAAGATGAGCGTCGTGATCACGCTCGTCCTTGCGTTTATTTTCCTGCACGAAAAATTTTCGGTAAAATCGATCGTCGGTGCGCTCCTCCTCACGGCGGGTACGCTCGTCATGGTGTTGTAAAAACGGCGGATGCGTGAGGGAGCGACCTCGACGATGGTCGTCGGCGCATGATCGACAACGTTTCAATTCACGCTCCCGTGAGGGAACGTTCAGCATAATTTAATAAGCAAGATTCCAGCCGAATTCGAATGCAAAATAATTTTGCTTTTTGGTTTCACGAATGACATAACGCAGACCCGCGCGTACGGTCGATGTCAAAAGCGGCGTCGCTGCGGCACCGAAGTTCGGTGTAAAGGTCAGCGACGCGGACAGTACGGCCGAATCGCAATAGCGCATTTCGCCCGAAAAAAGATTCCGTACAAGATGCGGCGTATCAAAAAAATCCCACGATGTGCCGCCCGTATAATCGAAACGGCCAGTATACGATGCACGCAGCGCCCAGCGGTTTACGTAGAAAAGCGGAATCGCTTTTTGCACTTCGCCCGCAAACAAAATAATTTCGGCGGTATTTTTTATAAAGGTCGATCTGCTCGAAAAAAATCGGGTGCCGAGCGTAAGCGGAAAATTATACGTATAATCATAACGGCATACATACGGCAAAATACGCGGCAGGCAGACAGCCGCATTGACCGAAAGATTTTGATATACGTTATCCTGCGAAAAAGGCGTTCCCCATGCAGCTTCATATTTGATTATATACGATGCGTTTGCGGCAAAGCCCGCTCTCTCGTATACACCCGCACCGGTTTTATGAATATTCGAATAGCCGGCGGATAATTTATTAAACGCGATAAACATCGGCAAAGCATCGTCATCTTCAAGGATGCCGAAAAGCGATGTGAAACCTTTCGGAAATTCCGTGCGGCTTTGCCTGCCGGCAAAAACATGTACATCGTTCCCGAACGTAAGGCGCGATATGCTGCCGACGGGAATCGCCGATGAAAGATTCACCGTGTGAGCCGTCTGCTTAAAGCCGCGCCGGTCGAATTCGATTTGATTGCTGAGCGAATATTTGAAAAGCGAAGTCGCCGTTCCGCTTTGGAAGCGCGTTTCGATCGCTCCGCTGTTTGAAAAAAAACCGTATCCTGCGCTCGCGATTGCGATTTTCGACGACCACGGATTATTGGACGCGTAAGTAAAACCCAACGGCAAAAGCATGCTTGTCACATCGCCGAGCGCATTATGTCCGTATGTCGATGCGATGCCGACCGGCAAAAAGATGCCGCGTTTATAATAATCGAACGGATTGTATTTTTTCGAGCGGGCAAAAATCATTTGCACGTCTCGATTGCCGGCCGCCTGCTCTCCGCTTTGCACATTGTCGGCAGTTTCCGCCGATCGCGCTTTGTCCGTATCGGAATTTTCAACTCTTTCGCGTTTTGCGTCGAGCGCGATTTCCCGCATCGTCATACTGTCGCTTTCCGCAGTCAAAAGGCGATTGTCTCGGAAAAAATGTCCCGTATATGCGATACTGCCGTTTTGCAGCATGACGGGATTATATACGCCGCCTGACACATCGTCCGTCTGTAAAAGCATCGATACAAAATCCGCTCGGCCGTCATCGGATTTTTTAATTATTAATTTTCCGAAGCGCGGCATCGTATCTTCGGCCGCCCACGAAAACGTAAATACTTTTTCAGCGTTAGCCGCGTTTGCAAGAGAGACGTCGCCGATAACCATGCGATCGTACGGCGCATCGTATACCTTTTCCGAACCGTCCGCAATCGAATACAATCGAATCGACCATTTCATACCGCTTTTGCATATGTATACGATTTCGCCGCCGCCTGCGTCCTTCGGCGTAAATGCGACATCTCCTCGAGCGAGAGGACGGGATGCGATGAGCGAAGCCCCGCGCACTTTGCCGTCCGCGCTTTTGTCAAGTTTGTAGACAGTGAGCGTGCTTTGCTGCGACTTCGTTTTTACCGCCGCGAGATAATATGCGCCGTTCCATGAGATGACGGCCGCATCGCGCAGTCCCGTTTCGATCATCGTATAGCGCGAGCGGCTTTTCATAGTAAAAATATGCACTTCGCTTTTCGGAACGGCATGCCTTTCGCTCATCACGCTGAAGGCCGCATATTCGCCGTCAGTCGAAAGAGATGTGTGCCGCAGATTTTTGACGGTACATATTTTTTTTGCGCGATCGCAGCATCTTCGTTCGGCATTCCACTTTGAAAAATAAAAACTTCCGGTTGCGTCGTCGGTAAAGCCGAAGCCTGAGCTGCACGAAACGAGCGACGCATATCGTGAGGCGCGCGCGTTTTCTTTCGAACGTTTATCGGTGCCGGAAAAATAATCCTTGCACGCGCCTTTGACGAGCGGGTCGGGATATTGCGCGGCGGAAGCGGGCACGGCGACCGAATCGTAAAAAAGACGCCACGCTTCTTTGACGGAAATCCCGTACACCGATTTGAACGCGACGGAAGCGTGTACCGTTTGAAAGTTGACACACTTGTATAAAAAGCGCGCATAGTTTTTCATACCGTACGTTTTTTGAATCCAGTTTTCAAAAGCCGCACCGAAATGATAATTCGTATCGTACGGATAGATATCGCGCGAACCGTAGATATCGGCATGCGACGGAAAAGCGCCTTCGATTTTTGCCTGCCGCACCGTCTGCGCGCTGTACGGATCGTTCAACCGTCCTTCGCCGCCGGCACTTTCCGATGCGACGGCAACGCCTTCGGTCCGTGACCGCGTGATAAACAGGTATGCGGGATTCACGACGTCGCCGAAGACCGCGCCGACTCCGCGCCAAAACGCATTTTTCATATTGTACGAAACGGCGTGCGTGAGCTCGTGGCGGAACGTCGATAAAAAATCGTCCGTTGCGACGGCGATCTTTTTCGTCACCGGCGTATCGTACATGACGATCGTATCGTAGCACGCAGGCGAATAGTACGCGTTGAATTCGTCCTGTGCAGGCGTTATGACGACGGGAAAACGCTTCCATTGCTCGGTTTCAAGATACGCGCATACGTCTTCGTATATCGCATCCGCATGACGCGCAAGATGTTCGGCGCTTCGGGCGGAATCCGGAGCATAGATGATATCGAACCACTGCGTCTTTACGACGCGGATATCTTTTTCGCCCCACATGACACCGTCTGCGGCGCTGAGCGAAAGCGATACGAAAATCGAGACGATAAAAAAATTAATTATTATTTTTTTCATATACTGCACCACCCTTGCCGCCGTTTTGCGAAGCGGCAAAATCGCGCGGCAAAGCCGGCTTACCGCGCATTTCTCTTTCCTTTCGCCATACCGGAAGCTCAGGTATTCCATCGCCGCGACGGACATATTCGAGCCAAGTTTCGGGTTCGGGAACTTCGAAGCGTACGGTTTTGTGCGTTGCGGGATGGACGAATTCGATAGTACGCGCGTGAAGCGCAAGGCGGCAAAACGGATCGGTACGAGCGCGGTGCGTTTCATCTCCCGCAATCGGACAGCCTTTCGATGCAAGGTGTGCGCGTATTTGATTTTTTTTACCGGTATCGAGGTCGAGTTCGAAAAGCGTATGCGTCGGCCCCCGCTCTACGATGCGATAGCGTGTCCGCGCTTCGACCGTTTTAAACTTCGCCTTTCCGCCGGAAAAATCGAGATGCTTCGTATAAGTCGTTTTATTTTTATCGAATCGTTTTATCCGGTACGCTTTGTCGGAAGGCTTATCGTCCGCTTTCGGAACGAAGCCGATATTGTACGCGTTGTACGCAAGAGGCGCGTCGATGACGCCGGAATCGGGAAGCGCAGACCCTTTCGGATTTTCGGCAACGGCGCGATATATCCGCTTACTGACGACTTTTTGCCAAGAACGCATAAGCGAGCGCTGTATCTGCTCGCTCAGCGCAAAGAGCATGACGCCGGACGTGTCGCGGTCGAGGCGGTGTACGACGAAGGGACGATGCCGCTGCGAATACGTACCCTTGCTCCTCATGATGCGGCAGAGCACGTCGAGCGCCGTCCGAGCTTTGCTGCCCGGATACGGAACGGAAAGCATGCCCGACGGTTTATGTATGACAACGATGTACGCGTCTTCATAGAGGATATCGATTCGCTCGCGTCCGAAATCGATTTTATGTTCGCGCTTGTATTGCGTGCTCGGCTTTTCCATAATTATTAATTAATAATGCGGCGGTATGCGGTTGGGAATTTCTTCCGCCGCATCGGCCAATTCGCGCAGTTTTTCCGACATCGCTTTGCACTGCGCCGTAATCCCGTCGATCGATTTCGTGTGAACGACGGAAACGCCCTGCAGTTGATTTACAAAATCTTCGAGATAGGCAAGTTTCGTTTCGAGCGCAACGATGCGCTTTTCGGTTTCGATATCCGTAGACAACTCCTTGTAAGATGCGGTTTACCGCTCTTCGAAATATTCGTATGCATCGACGATGTCGAGGTAAACGCCGTCGAATCCCGCATCGATAATTTTTTGAATATACGAATCCTTGCCGCCGCAGATGATAGTTTGCCAATCTTCGTTCCAGTATCGCACTTTGTAATTTCCTTTCCAATCGGGATTCAATGTATCGAGCCACGCGGGCGCATTTTTTGTCAATTTTTTTCCGCGTATCCAGCGCTCATCCCAATACCAGCGATAGTCTTCCGCTTCGCCGATACTCATATACGCGATGACAAAGCGCGCGCCGCCTGAAGCTTTTTTCTTAATCGATTCGACAGCCGCACGGGAAAACGGCACATCTCCGCCGTCTACAAAGGCGTCCATGATCACGGCGTCGTAATCCGTCGCCCGTATTTTTTCGATGAGCGCACTTCCGTCCGCGTCGCCTGAAGACATGCCGAGCAAAAATAAAAAATTTTTCACGTCGGAAAGTTTCGTCACGTCGTTTCGATTTTTGCGGTACGGATAATACTCTCGCCCGTATCCGCTTTGTTCCGGAATAAGGGCGAGATTTCTGTCGGGCGCGGCAAAACCGATAAAGCCCGCCGCGGCGTTTTTCGCGTACGAGTCGGCGATCGCGGCTCGGGAAGAACAATAATCGATCGAAAAGACGGTCTTACCTTTTTCCGAAAATTTTTTGCACGTACCGACAAAATATGCGCTCGCCCTCGAAGATGTCGCTTTGCCCGCTCCCCTTTCGCCGTAAAACGTATCTTCGCGGCCGCATCCGTCGATCGCATCCATGTACGAAGTATCGGCTTCCGTAAGCGGCACTCCGTTTTCGTCGGCGGGGGCATCGCTCTCCCACGCGACCGTCTGCCCGTTTTGCGGAATGACGACAAAGTGCGGATTTTGCGCCTTTGCATAGGCGGATATTTTTTTAATAAAAGAGCGCATTTCTTCGCGGTAACGCGGCGGCATATCGTGTGCGGTACAGGGTGAATTGTCGCTGCAAAAAGCGGCCGCGGCAAACATGAAATTAATAATTATTAAAATGAATGTCGAGTTTTGAAAATACTGTCGAAACAAAGGTCTGCTTTCGGCGAGAACCCGTCCGCTTAGCCGCGGTCGAGCTTTTAAGGCTGGCTTCCGTAAGCTTAACGCTCGAAACGGCACGCGGCCGGAACCTCGCCTCTGCATCGTTTTATGTATCTTCAAAACTCGCCATTCAGTAGGTGAACGAAATGGATGGAAAATTTCGAGTTTTAGAAAACTCGAAATTGATCCTCTTAAAAACGTACATCGTCTTCTGTCATTTCGTTTCATAAAGCTCCGTCGGAAGTGCGCCGGACATCTTTAAAAAGTTTCACATCGACACCTTCCAGCTCAAGAAGTTTTATTTTTTTATCGATACCGCCGGCATAACCGGTCAGCTTTCCGTCCGATCCGACGACTCTGTGGCACGGTATGATTACGGAAACGGGATTATGCGCAACCGCTCCTCCGACCGCGCGCGCCGATACCTGCCCAAACCCTTTGCGTTTTGCAAGCGTTCGGGCGATATCGCCGTAGGAAATCGTTTTACCGTACGGAATCTTTCGGAGGACGGCCCACACCGCCTGCCGAAAATCGCTTCCTGCCGGAGTGAGCGCGAGTTCAGCCGCATCCGGTCTTTTCCCCGCAAAATATCGATCGAGCCAACGTTTTACTTTGACCGATGTTTTATCGTCGTCTTTCGGCACCGCCTCCGAAATCGCCGCGCCGTAATATTTTTGCCCTTCGAACCACAGTCCGACGAGCGCTCCGTCCTTTACCGCTAAAAGCATATCGCCGAGCGGCGACGAATAAGATGCCGTGTATATCATACTGCTCCTGAGCCGGAAAAGAGTATACTATAAGCGGAAGAATCGGTAAACCGTGCGCGGAAATTCGTTATTGAAGCGAAAATACTGTTTTTAGTTTTACCCCGTGATGCGATCCTTACTTCATTTGCCTTTTCGTTTTTTTATTCGACAGCACAAGTCCGCAAATCGTAAGCAGGACGCCCGCTGTGCTCAATGCGGTGATCCGCTCACCGAGTACGAAATACGCAAACACGATCGTTACAACGGGAATCAAATAGATGCCGACGGTCGCGCGGACGGCGCCGAGCTTATCGCATGCGGTGTTCCACGCGGCAAAGCAGAGCGCGGACGCAGCGACGCCGAGAAAGAGCAGGTTAACCCAGTTGAGCGGTTTTGCGAATCGGGCAGTATTGACGGCCGCATCGAAGCTTACAAAAAAATTATTATTGTTTTTTGCAAGCGGAGACAATGCGCCGAAGAGTACGAGCGGCGCCATAAAGATGAGCGCATAAAAAAATATGCGCCGTACGACCGCCAATTTGTTGAGACGCAGCGCGTTGATCTTCGTGACGAAGAGCGTATAAAATCCCCACGAAACTGCGGAGCCGAGCGCGAGCAGATCGCCTTTCGGTTTTAAGTGAAATTCCGCCGCACCGTTAAAGCTTACGAGCGCGACACCTGAAATCGCGATGATAAAACCTGCAATAAAAAAAGGCGTAACGTGTCTTTCATGCAAAAAAATCTGCGCGATGATTGCGGCGAAAATCGGGCAGATCGAAACGATGACGCTTACGTTCGATGCCGATGAAAACATGATCGCGATATTTTCGAGAAATTGATATACCGCGACGCCGCTTAAACCGGCTGCAACGAAAAGCCATTCGTCTTTTTTGTGCGCGAGCTTGAGCGGATGCGGGCACAAAATCCACAGCATGACGTAGGCGAATAAAAATCGGATGACGAGAATTTCGAGCGCGGAAAAATCTTTTAAAAGCGATTTCGTGCAGACAAAAGTGATACCCCATACGAAGATCGAAAAAGCGGCGCAAAAAAAGCCGGTAAGCGATTTCGATTTTTGAGATCCGCGATTTTCAAACATGACGGAAGTATAGCACATTCGCCTGTTTTTTCACACAGCGTACCGATTGCCGCGCGCAGATTGGACACCGATTGTACAGCGTACCCATTGCCGTGCGCAAAGTGACCGCGCACCGCGCCGCAAAAAACCGCGCACAGCCCGTGACGTTTTTGCGCATTCCGTTTACAATAGCACTTGCAATAGGGAACCTCTAAAAACTGCAGTTTTTAGAGGTAACTTTGAAAATGCGATGTT
>ERZ773042.1072-NODE-1072-length-16903-cov-21.279796_pt1 | contig 16903 bp, 17 predicted proteins | sample MGYA00511664_ERZ773042 | MGnify/ENA primary metagenome ERZ773042 (study PRJEB29015, sample SAMEA2737984) | human oral metagenome | biome: human oral; feature: human-associated habitat; material: dental | place: China | collected 2036 ... | reverse complement strand
CCACCGCCAGCTCCGGCGGCCCCGCCAGCGGGTTGAACCCCACCGGGCAGGGATTAGTCGGATCCAGCACCACCACATCCGCAGCCCGCTCCTGAGGCAGGCGCGCCACGAAGTCCGTCGCCAGATCCCCCTTGGGGTCGAGCAGGAGCAGACCCCGACCCTCAGCCGCATCGGCCAGCGCCAACGACAGCAGCACCGTCGACTTACCCACCCCCGTCGGCCCCAGCAAATGCGTGTGGTAGACCGCGTCGGTAATCGGCAGGCGCACCAGCCCAGTCTCTCCTGGCACCGCACCCGTCCCAACGACGCGCTGGGACGACCCAGACGCTACCTCCGGCGGCGGGGCAATCTGGTGCGGGTGCCCACTACCCAGCAGCGGCAAGGGCAGCTCACCCACTGGCCATCCCGCCATCGCCACAATCTCTCCCGCACCAAGCTCCAACCCCGCCCGCCACGGCCGCCGCACCCCGTTGAGCTTGGCCGGGTTCTCTTCGCGGGCGCGCAGCCGCACCCCCGGGCCCTCCAGCAGACGCAGCGCCCCCAGTAGCCCCTGCAGCAGCACCCGTCGCCGCAGCGGCGAGGCCGCCCGCACTCCCAAGCGCAGACAGACTGCTGCCCGATGCCGCCCCACCTGCGCCTTTAGCCGCCGACCCCGCTCACCACTCACTGGCGGCGGTGGCACCAGGCCAAGCAACTCCAGCCAGCCCTGCGGCTCCACCCGCCCCAGTACTTGCGGGGCAAAACGCCGCCCCAGCTGCAGCTGCACCACCAGCTCCTCACCCTCAGCCGTAGATGCCAAGGCAGCCAAGACGGCCCGTACCACCGCCGTCAGCCGCTCCGCCGCTAGTAGCGCTCCGACCGGGCGGGCTGACACCACCACCGCCTGATCCACCACCCGCCGCGAAAACCCACGCGACACCCGGCACCCCGGCACCAGCTCACGCACCACTGAGACCAACCGCTCACCCGCCCGCGAGCCCACCGCCCAGACCGCCTGCCCACCCGAGGCCCGCAGCTCCAGCACGACCCGCCCCAGCGAGCTATCCGCCAAGACGCGCTCCACCAGACCCACCGCCGTCTCTGTCGGCAGCGGCAGGGCAAACCGCAGCTGATGCCACACCAGGGGCTGAGTAGGGCGGGCCATCACGGGTTACCTCCCGGGGTGGACGAAGCAGCGGCGGCCTCGTCGGATGAGAAGGAACTGAAGCAGCCAGCCGTGGCAGATTCATGAGTCGAGTGATGAGCGCCGTCATGACGCTGGTGAGCACACCGGCCTGCCGAGCAGCTCCCAGCCGATGCCGAGACGAACTTCTCCGCAGCGCAGCGCCCCACCGAGGCAACGCCGCGTACGCTCTGCCCGCTATGAGCGCCAGCCCACGGAGCTGCAGCATCATCACTCCCGGCAACCGACCCATCGCTGGTGCCAGGTTCATCTCTCGAGCAAGCCCCCACACCTGAGGACACAGCATCATCCGCCTCTACCGCCATCTGCCGCGCCATCGCCAGCACGATCCGCGCCACCGCCTGGTGATCTATACCGCTGTGCCGCACCGGCACCAGCCGCACCCGCCGCGATGAACCAGGGCGGCCACCGCCGTAGCGGGCCATCATTGCTGCCTCCTTGGGGAGTGAGGCCGTCGACCAGTTCGTCGCCGGTCATCGCTGGCAGGCTGGGTGCAGTGGTGGCCAGTGCCAGACTCTCTCACCACTCCTGTCGGCTGCGCCACCAGCGCACTGCCAGCCAGACGGCGGCGCTCACGGCGAGCAGCCCGACGAGCCAGGGCCAGCTGCTTTGCACGATGGCGACGATCCACCTCAGCCCCATCGCGATCAGGAGCAGGCCGATGCCGCAGCGCAGCAAACTCGCAGACAGGGAAGGCCTCGAATCGCTCATCATCACCATCTCCTCGAAGACTCCGAATTGGGTACTTGTCTTGCCACGGCCGACTCATCGCGTTACCTCCTTGCCGTTACCGTCAGCGCTGTCATCTCTGTCGCCACCACAGGACGCACCAGCCACCGCCGTCTGCACCGACTCCGTCCGCTCCGTTGTCGTGGTCGTTATCTCGGCTTCTGCCTCGTGCGCCCGCTCGCTATAGCGCGGCACGGCAAAGCCGGGGATGCGGATGTCGCTCGCCACCTCATCACCCCACACCGCCCAGGGCTGGTTCGACTCAGGCCTGCGGCGGGCGAACAGCTCCAGGTACGGCCCGGGGCTGACCCGCTCGATAATGGCGAACTGCTCAGCCGGCTTGCGCGAGTGCTCGGTGACGGGGGCGTTGAACCAGGTCGGCTGGGAACGCGACCCCAGCGGGGCTTTCCCTCGGGTGCAGAACAGCAGCTGCTCGGTAGCATTACGCAGCTGGTAGCGGCCACCCAGGCCAAGGCGGAACTTCACCCAGGTCAGTGGGCTGCACACCGTAAAGCCCCAGGCCTCAGCCACCTCATACGCTGTGGGCAGCAAGGCGTTGGTCGTCCATAGCCACAGGTGGGCATCACGGGCCGCCAGTGATCCCACCGGCAAAGCCATAATCCGCGCCAGGCTCATCGTCCGGTAGTGCTTCTCACCACTCTGCAACGGCCAGGGCGGATCGACCAGGATGGTGGCGAAGCCGCCAGGCGGTAGGCCGGGGATCTCGCCAACACCCCTAGTCGGCACGCTGGCTTTCCTGCTGCTACCGGCGGCTTTGCCTGGACTGTCTTGGCTGAGCATCGCAGCGCTGGTGGCAGCGCCCCCAGAGTCACTCCGACCAGCCGCGCCAAGCCCATCGCTCATCGCGCCGCCCGGTCGCGGCACGCCAGCACCTGGTCTCACTGCTGCGCCCGCCTGCCTGGCCACGTCACCGTGCCGAGCCGCCGCTCCCCCAGCGCACGCTCGTCTTGTCTGTTTCGTCTGCTGCTGCATGATGTCCCTCCTTTTTTGTTCATACGTGCTATTTGCTCCGGACAATCCCACTGCCAGCTTTTCCCACTTCGGCAGCCAGCTGCCCTTATCCCATACATTCCACGAACACTCGCGTGTTGCAAGGCCTCCAGATTTATATTACGAAGCGACGCGACACATGCCGCTCTTGATCCATTTCTGTGGTGCCACCCCAGCGCACAAAATGGACACACATGCCATTTAGTGGCCACGAAAGTCGGTGCTGTAGTTTTTGCAACAAGTGGGCGAATACGAGGCTCTTCCGGTTTGGGGGTGTGGTCAGGTGCTCAGTCGGTGTCTGAGGCCTCCGGTGTGGATGAGGGATCGGGTGATGTAGTGGGGCTCTTCGTGTTTGAGGGTGTGGTAGGTGGGGCCTATCGGTTTGGTTGAGTTGATTGTTGTAGGGTGTCTCGTAGTCGTCCGGTGTGGATGAGGCTGCGGGTGGTGTAGTGGGTCAGGTTCCTGAGCCCCAGGGCGATGCCTCGTAGGTGCTCCAGGCGTCCGTTGATGGCTTCGGTGGGTCCGTTGGAGGTGTGGGGGCGCTCGAGGTAGGCCCGGATGTCCTGGCTGCGGCTGGTCAGGGTGGTGGCCAGCGCTGCGACCTCCTCCAGCCCGGCCGGGACGGGCTGGGTCAGAGAGGTGATGGCTCGGTCCATCAGGAACCTGCCCAGGCCGCGGTCGGCGGCGCGGTAGGCCTGGATCAGGCGCTGGTAGATGCCCCAGGTGGCCTTGAGAGGGGCGTGGTGGTCGTGGGCGAACAGGTCCTCGAGGCGCGCTGCCTGGGCATCGGTGAGCAGGTCGGCCCCGGTGCGCAGGGTGCGCCTGGCCTGGTAGAGCGGGTCGTCCTTGCGGCCCCGGCCCCCAGTGGTCTGGCGCTGGGTACGGCGGCGGCACTCATCGAGCCTGCCGGCGGCCAGGGCCACGACGTGGAAGGGGTCCATGACGGTCCTGGCACTGGGCAGCTCCTGGGCGGCGGCGGTCCTGAACCCGGTGAAGCCGTCCATGGCCACCACCTCGATGCCCTGGCGCCATGCCTGGTCACACTGGCTCAGCCAGTCCTTGAGAGCCTTCCTGGACCGGCCTGGGACCATGAAGCTTATTCAGTGGGCATCTGCGTGCATTTCCGGGAATCGATATTATGATGGCCCGATCCCATGAGGTATGATGGCTGATGGAAAATCGTCAACAACCTCATGAGGAACGGACCATCGTCATGGAGTATACCACGGGGCTGCCCACGGCCAAGTTCGCCGATCTGCTCATCCGTCTGCGCGAGGAGGGTGTTGAGGGGCGTCCGCCGAGCCTGGGGTTGAGGGATTCTCTGAGGGCGGCGCTGATCTACATGCGTCACAACATTCCGCAGGCGGTGATCGGCGAGCAGCTGGGTGTGTCCCAGCCCACGATCTCGCGGGTCATCAAGGCCATGACCGATGCGATCGCCCGGGCCCTGAAGGACGTGCTGCTCACGGCCGAGGAGGTGCCCCAGGGGTGCGACTACGTGGTGGACGGCACTCTCTTCCCCTGCTGGAGCTGGCGCAATCACCACGAATTGTGGTCGGGCAAGCACAAGGCGACCGGCATGAACGTTCAGATCCTGGTCCTGCCGGGCGGCCGTCTGGTGTGGGCCTCCGATCCTTATCCGGGGTCCATGCACGACGTGGCCGCCCTGGACGCCTCCGGACTGCTCGAGGGAATCGACCCCTCCGGGTGGATCGCCGACAAGGGATACGTCGGAAGGGGAATGATCACGCCCCACAAGAAGCCCCCCAACGGCGAGCTGAGCGAGGCCGCGAAGGAGGCCGACAAGAGCATCAACCGGATCCGCCAGGTGGTCGAGCGGACCATCGCCCACATCAAGGCCTGGAGAATCCTCCACACCGACTACCGGCGCCCCCTGCACACATTCGAGCAGACCATCACCGCCGCCCTCTCACTCTACGTATTCAAAACCACCCTCTGAATAAGCTTCCAGGCTTCCAGACCTCTATCGATTCGCAAATGAACTGCTTGACAACACAATTCTATCACACTGGACTGAGGTGGTTGATACTTCTCGGACAGTGGTGCAAAAAGCCGTATTCGAAAAGCGAGGTTGAATCAGTTCGTGCAGTGCAGAGACTTGGCAGTAAGCTCAAGGAGCAGGTGGTCCTTGAGGTCGCGGGTGGGCTGCCGGGCGTGCGCGGGCGGACCTGCCTCAACAGAGGATCCGTGCCGCCGCTGGCGACTCATGGGAGGAAAAGTCCTGAACTGGAGGTACGTTCTGGGGTACACTCAGCAGGAATCGCCGCCCTGCGTCTCCCCAGGGACGACGAAGACCGCTGAGATTCAACGGTTTTCAGTCGGTACAGCCCTATCCCACTCTAACCTCTGGGAGACGTGCCGGCGGTCCGAGACCACGGCGAACTTGCGGAAGCGGTGGCGTGGTACTACCCGGTACTCCCAGCGGACCAGTAGGTCGAAGAACGGGGTAGGAGCAACGCTCCTACCCCTCGCTATAGCGAGGCGCGCGTCGACACGGACGTCATACCAGCGCCCCTCCGCAGCAATGGCCTGGTGGCGGCCCCCGTAAATCTCCCGGACGCAGGCAGCATCACCGAAGCGCAGGCTCAGGCTGGTGGTGGCCAGACCCATCCAACAGCTCCGGTGTGGCCACGCGAACTACATCGTCCGACTCGAAGCGGAACGCCCTGATGACGGCGTCGCGCAGGGTCAGGGCCTCATCACGCAGCACGCGACGGAACTGCGCTCGCACCGACGCTTCCTGATCGCGGCGCACCGCCATGTCCAGAATGGTGCCGATCAGGCCAGCCGTCAGCAGCGTCCCACCGACCCCGCTGATTGGCTGCGCCCACAGCCAGCCCCATACGCGTAGATCCAGACCGCCCAGTCAGGCGTTGAACATCAAAAGGCTGCTGGCCAGAGTGAAGGACACCGCGAGAAAGGCTGTCTTAAGAGCGAGGATGCGAGAGGAAGAAGTGGATCTTGCGCTGTTCGAACACATTATATTCTAATAAACTATACCAAAATCATTGCGTATTTGCTATAATTATATGTATCTATGACCACCGCGGAACGTCTCAGAAAACAACGCATCGTCGACGCCGTTATCGGCTCGCAGGAGCTGGAGGGCGGAACGGTCGATGCAGATACCAGAAAGACCCTCGAGGCATTTGTGCAGGGACAGCTGCTGGCCAAGGACCTGATGACCATGGCACACGGCCACAGTAAGGATGGGCAGCGCGCCGACTAGCCAGGCTCATGGTCTGCCAGTTGCTGCACGACCCCTACCTCGACCCGGACGCCGGGATGCTGCGCAACCGGCGGGGCATCACTGACGCTGAGGAACTGAAATACGTCGAACGGCAGCGCGCCAGCATGGCAGCAACCTCGCTGCTGACCGAGCTCCGCCCCACCCGCTGGGACCCTGCCCTCCTGCGCTTCCTCCACCAGCAGTTGTTCGGCCAGCTCTACGACTGGGCCGGGCAGTACCGGACGGTAGAGATCAGCAAGGGCACCTCGCGTTTCGCCTCCGCCCAGCACATCCCAACCCAGGTCAAGACGGTACTGGCCGAGTTGGAGCAGGACCGTCGCAGCTAGACACCAGGCGACCAGACCGTCCTGGACCACCTGGCCCACACCTACTCCGTCATCCACCTCTTCTGCGAGGACAACGGCCGAACCATCCGGCTGCTACTGTCCCTCCCTAGCCAACCGCTACCACTGGGACCTCCAGTGGCAGCACACCATCGCCGCGCAGAAGCAACACGCCTGCACCCTAGCCTTCTACGGCGACGAGACTGCGCCACGGGCGCTGATGCGACGAGCGGGGAGTAGGATCAGCCCATGACCAACAGAAGCCCCATCCTTCCGCGAACTATTTCTCCCGCCTTGAACCGCGGCAATCCTGAGTTGATTTCAGCGGTCGAGTTGAATCAGTGGGCGGACAGGGACGACGCTAAGCAGGCATTCCCAGAATTAATGCGGCGTCTCCTTGCCCAGACTCCTGGAATTACAAATATAGAAGTCCGCGCTCATGAGGGTACATCTGCACCAGGATGGGATGGCACCGCCGACTCTGCTGGCTCATCCTTCCTCCCCACAGGGAAGCTTCGCTTTGAGTTTGGAACAAATAAGAACCCAAAAGCAAAAGCAGAAAGCGACTACAATAAACGCGCCACCTCAAATGCGGTAAAGAGTGATCAAACATTTATTTTCGTAACACCGAGGAACTGGCCAGGCGCACAGGGATGGGCAACGGAACATACTAAGGGCGGTATCTTTGCTGAGGTCAAGGCTATCGATGCGCATGGCCTTGAGGGCTGGCTGCAGGCCACACCTCCGGTACACTATTGGATCTCAGAACGACTGGACCGCCATCCTCAGGCGATCAGCACTCTACAAAATTGGTGGGAATCGTTCCAGAGGCGTTCGAAGATCAGCATCCCACCTGAGTTTTATATGGCAGGGCGCAAAACCCAGAGTGATAAGTTAGTGAGTTTGTTGCTATCGCCCAGGTCCACCGATACTATTCCCATCGTTAAGTCATCCTGCTCCGACGAGTCACTGGCATTCATTTACGCAGCGCTGATGAGCACTCCCGATCTTCTCGAACGAGCAATGGTCGTCACAACTCCGGATGCATGGCACCAACTGGTGATGTCCTCGAAGAAAATGCTCCTAATACCCCAGTTCAGTGATCTCGATCTGCACACCACGCCTGAGGGGCCCCGTGTCGTACTCGCCGTGGGAAACAAATCACGAATTCGCCGCGACAACGACGCTATAGAACTTCCGAAGATTGGAAGGGCTGCGGCAGTCGAAGCACTGGAGAAACAAGGAACAGATCTGGGGCGCGCCGGGCACATGGTGGCCCTCGCTCGACGGAGTCTTCCAGCTTTTCTGCGCTCGGTGTCTCGTAATCCTTTTTTTGAGATACCCGAATGGGCACAAGATGCAAAGAAAGCCGCCATGTTAGCTCCGCTAGTCCTTCTAGGTTCTTGGGACAACAACAAGGACGATGATCAACGGAGAGTCGAAGAGTTTGTTGGCTTGCCGTTTAAAGAGATCACTTACCTTCTAAAAGATCTCTGTAATTATCCAGATGCGCCATTTGTGCAATCAGGAGGGTACTGGCGTCTAACAAACCCAACAGAAGCAGCGGAACTGTTGCTACCCAGCCTAGAGCCTGACGTTCTTGAGCGCTGGAAAAGTCTTGTTCTTGACGTCTTGCTCGTCGCAGATCCATTTGCTGATATGACAACCAACGAACGTCTTGCTGCACAGCCTAAGGACATGAGGCCGCGCTGTTCAGACACATTACAAAGGCATGTTGCTGAAGGGCTAGCGCTAGCAGCAACAACTACATTAGCCACTCCAGATATGCTGCATCTCCAGAGTTACGTCGACCATATCATCGACCACTTATTTCAGCAAGCCTATCAAGATGTAAGTGGAGCCAAACTAGCCGGGCTGTCCAAGTCGTTTTCTTTCCTAGCCGAAGCGTCACCCGATATTTTCTTAGAATCGTTAGAGAAAGATCTGACCACCGAAGAACCACTTGTTAGGACACTATTTTGGAATAGTTCTGATTCAAGTTGGATTTTTGGGTCCTCATCGCCGCATCCGAATCTCCTGTGGTCGTTAGAAAGATTATGTTGGTCGGTAGACCATTATGGCCGGGCCACATCAATACTCGCAAGGCTTATGACTATCGATCCTGGCGGAAAAATGGCAAATCACCCTCTGGATAGTCTACATACATTCACAGTCGGTTGCCTTCCTTACGGAGCCGCTTCTGTCGAGGACAAGATTATTGCTATAAAACGGGCTGTCAAGTTTTCCCCTGATACAGGGTGGGAACTTATAATAAAGTTGTGGCCTTCATATGGCAGGTCCACTATGATGGTTCCTAGTAAACCTCGTTATCGAGATTGGGAGCCGCCACAAGATGGCGTCACGCGCGATGAGTTAGATCGATACGTTAAGGACCTGGTTGACCTTGCGCTTGACGTGGCTGGAGGCTCGGCAAATCGATGGGTAGAGATTATTGAGAAGATTGGCAACACGCTTGCCACGGAACGTCCTAAAATTATTGACGCTCTTCGCAATACACTATGTAGGTCGTCGTGGTCACCTGATGAGGTATACCGGGTGTGGGACGCATTAACTAATCTCATTGAACGGCATACACGGTTGTCTGATGCTGGCTGGGCAATGCTCGACACTATGCTTGCTGAACTTAGAGAAATTGCAACCGACCTTGAGTCGTCGACTGATCCCCGCCATAACTCACGGCTCTTTAACTGGGACGGATTTATGACGTTAGACGGTCTCAAGTACGGCGATGATGGTTTTGAGGAACTACTAGAAGAGAAACGCCGGCAAGCGGTGAAGTGTGCCGTCGATCAAGGAGTTGAGGCGACACAAGTCCTCATAGAGAACGCGATGCAACCAGGTGTTGTTGGGGATCATCTTGCGCAGATCGATGGCGTTTGTCAATCAGGTTTTCTTGTCTGGCTCGACGCTGGGTCGTCTCAGCTCCAGCGCGCTGTCAGCGCCTACGCCTGGCGTAAGGTGTTGAATCATGGGGTCGGCTGGCTGAAAGCAGCGCTTGCGGAAACTTCTCTCAGCGATAACGCCCAGGAGCTGCTCATGTCGTCTGTGCCTATTAGTAAGACATACTGGGCTGAGATTGATACCTTAGACTCTAATCTAGTAGCCGCCTACTGGAGGCAAGGTTCCGTTTACCAGATTGACGATGCTGATCGCGTCGAGGCTGGCCGGCTATTCCTTGAGCATGACTGCCCCTGGCAGGCTGTCGACATTGCGGGAATAATTCTTCATGATGGGCAAGAACTAGACGTTAACTTCGTCAAGAGCGCGTTAGACGCTGCTTGTCGTTCGGTGAATACGTATAACTCGGTACACCATACTGAGTATGCTGTTTCAGAACTGCTAAAATGGTTGGAACATGAGGCACCAGACGATCCAGTTCTTCCGGGCTTAGAATTCCAGTTCTTCGATTTTCTCCACGATCATGATCCGTCTAATGCGCTTTATCGAGCGCTTGGCAGCAGTCCTGCTGACTTTGTCCAACTGGTGAGATCGGTCTACGACCGAGACTCGGACGAGGCAGAAGGTAGCGATATTATCAGAAAGCAGAAGGAAGCCCATTTTTGGCGCTCCTTGAACGTCCTGCGTGAGTGGAGCGTACTTCCGGGGTCGCGTGAGGATGGCACGGTCGATGGAGATCGTCTTTTTGACTGGATAAAACAGGTGCGCGATTTGCTTGCGCAGTGCGGCTGCTTGGACGTAGGTGATTCTCAGATTGGAAATGTACTATCTTGCAGCCCTGATGATACGGATGGCATCTGGCCAGCCATGATAGTGCGCGATGCCGTCGAGGAAGTGGCGAGCAAAAAACTGGATTCTGGAATCGCCACGGGGAAGTTGAATAGACGAGGCGTATCGTCAAGAGAGGCGTTTGGCGGCGGAGGCCAAGAGCGGGGCCTTAGCAATCAGTACTCTGAAATGGCTCGACAAGTGGCCAGTCGCTGGCCGCGAACAGCGGCCATCCTCCGTAACATTGCAGTGGAGTACGAAGGAGAGGCACAATATTTTGACACGCGGGCAGAACGTCTGGCTGACGATGGGTGACATACCCATCTCTCTCATCACTCCCCCGCATACTCCCCCAGCACCTGCACCAGGCGGCGGGCACTCTCGGGGCTGAGGTCCAGGCCACGAATACCATCACCGATGTAGATCCAGTCCTCGGTTTCGCCGTTGAAGCGGTAGCGAACGATGTCGAGGGTAACCGCCTCAGGGTGGTGCTGCACGATCACGGGCCGAGACGAGCTGGGGTAGTGACCAGGTGAGTAGCCGGTATGGTGGCTGCCGCTGGGACTGCTGGGGTTGGGACTAGTGTTCCAAGTGGTAGTGCTGGCACTGCTTCCTAAGCTGGCACCGCTCATACCACTACTATGGCCGGAATTAAACAAAATGGCATTCTGTGGCAGTTGCTGCGGGATTCTTGGTTGGCGTTTGCGGAGCATCTGGCATAGGATAGTCTTGTGCAGATCGACATGACGGACGAAAAGCGGGACATCCTCATCAGGTGGAAGAATCGTTCGGACAACTACAGGCTTGTGAGAGTGAAGGCGGAGGCGATTCTGCACGCTGCCCGCGGCGTCGGCCTGGATATTATCGCGGGGATGGTCGAGCGGGCCGAGGGGACGGTACGCGAGTGGCTGTCGCAGTGGTGGCGGGCCAGGCTGAGCTCCGTGGTAATCGGTCGTGTCGTGGGCGGGAACGCGGCGAGGCTCAAGCGGGCGCGGAAGGAGGAGCTGGAGGAGATTCTTGGTAAACCGCCGTCGGAGGCAGGTGTCAAGGCCGGTTTCTGGGACGTCCCGGCCCTTAAGGACGTCGTGTCCGTCAAGTTCGGAGTCGAGTACAGGTCCGAGTCCTTCTCCCGGCTGCTCATGCACTTTCTGGGCATGAGCCTCAGGCTCCCCGACCCGTTCGTGGGGCGCCGCGACGAGAATGCCGTCGCCAGGCGGATGGCCGAGATCCGGGACCAGGTCGCCGATCTGCTGAAAGAAGGCTGGGAGGTCTACACCGTCGACGAGGTCCGCGCCCGCCACGAGGCCGAGACAAGGCGCATGTGGCTCCCCAGAGGAAGGAGGACAAGGCTGTACGTGGACCGCGAGAAGGCGAGCCAGTCGTTCCTCGGGGCACCGGGCCTGACGACCAGGAGAATGAGGATCTACCCCATCGAGGGAGACCAGAACACCGAGCAGACCATCCTCATGACGGGGCCGCCTCCAACGCGAGACCGACGAGGGAAAGAAGATCGCCGTCGTCCTGGACAACGCCAGGTTCCACCACGCCAGGGCCCTGACCGACCTCTACGCCCCCGGCCAGGCCCTGGAACGCATAACACCCATCTACCTGCCACCCTACGCCCCCGACCACAACCCCACGGAACACGTGTGGAACGCCGCCAAGAACAACATCGCCAACCTCCAACGCGACACCCCGGAGAAAACCTTCACGGCCTTCACCACCTACATCACCAACCGCACCTTCGACTACGACCTCGAGCACCTCCCAACCACACCACCACACACCGATCTTGTTTAATTCCAGCCATAGTTTGTTGTTTACGATCTTATGTTGTCCTATTGGCATTATTACCTGCTTCGCTGGTGCTAGGATGTTTAATGGAAGGCCGGTATCCGTATCCTGCAGTCTGGCTGTCGCTGAGGCGTTCGGGGTGTATGCGTTGAGGCAGATAATTAGAACGTTCGTCCAAATCACGATTTTTCCGAATCGAGAGGATCTCTGTATCAATTATATCGAATGGCTTACACCGGTTCATTATGACTGTCTGGAGGGTGTGCCAACTATTAATTATTTTATTGGTCTGCTTCTTCTCATTATTATGGTTGTCGCGTCGATCCTGTCGGTACTGGCAGGGCTACGGAAGCGAAGTCGCGTACTTATGATAATGACTACGATCGGAGCAGTGTTCCCTGTTTTTATGGCGAATTTTTATTGCTCGATATTGGCTGGTTTTGCAGACGTGTGGGGTTTTGTGATGATAACAGTCGCTGGTATCGTCATTTTCCTTGCTTTGGCGCTCATGCCGTTGAGGCGTTCGGGCGCGGAATGGTTCGCTGGGAGGTGGGAGCCGAGAGTCCGGCAGCCTGTGTCGCACCAGGTTGCGTTTGTCGCCGTCCCTGTGGTCGGGCAGTACGCGGGTGGGCAGCCTGCTCCCGTTGTGGGGGCGCCGGTGAGTCCGCAGGTTGCCGCCCTGTTGCCGTCCACCGCACCGACGTTCTGGATCAGCTTCTTCTTCGGTCTGTTCGGACTCATTCCCATGTCAATGGCGAACTCCATGGCGGCCAGGCTCGGTGCTGTGACCAATCAGTACAACCACGCCTTTCTCAAGGGCTGGCTCATTGGCATGGCCGCGTGGATTGCGTGCTACGTCCTGGTCTTCGTGCTCATTATGTCGAGTGGGTACTGAGAGTGTCATTCACCTGCGGTGGGTGTGTCGTCGGGTACATTGACAGATCGGCCTGACGGGTCGCGCGGCTCTGAATTGGCTGCCTACCGGCGGCGCCTGGGTTCTTGGGACACCAGCTTGCAGGAGCGGCGCCACTTCTGCCTGCACAAGGGCGCTCTTTGGGGAAGTACCAGCGCGCTACTGGAGTGACTTGCTTCTGCCTGCGCAGAACGCCTCTACACCCAGGGGACCAGGGTCGCTGAGGACCCACTGCCCTGCTTGCGCGTGCCTCTTCTGGCCGGGCCTCGCCTGACCGCCAGTCTGTGCTGCACCTGTTCGTATGGGTGCCTCAGCCCGGTCAGCACCTGCTGGCCCAAGCTGCACCGCATCGTTCCCACTTGTGTGGGGCCTGGTCCGGAGGGCGGCAAGGTGGTCTCCCGGGCGCGAACCTTAATGGTTTATGTGGCGTCCTGGGTATCCTGCCGCCTGTCTGCTGGCCGTGTTCTGCGCGCGTGTCGCAATCTGAGGATCAGAGCGGTGGTCACTCCCGACCTCATCAGAGCTCAGGCCTCTGAGCTGCGTGGACATTAGGTGTACAAAGCTGAGAACGAGGTGGGCTTGGTTCTGATCCTCAGATTGCGACAAAACCAGGTACCCGGCCTCACCGGGACCGTGCATAGAGCCTGATCCGGTCCCAGGGCGGGGCGTCTCCTGGCCGCGCCAGCGACATGGCCGGGTCCCGGGCGGGGCGGCGTGTCTTCTCCCGGCCTGCTCGGGCGCGTAGGCTTTGGGGACCAGAGGACCAGTAGACGACCTGGAGCCTGCACAGGCTGACAGGCCGTCGCCACATGAGGAGCTAACCGCCGTGCGCCTGCCTTCCCGCGATCCAGGATCACAACCCACGCAGTCCCTCAGCCAGGGCGCCCAGGGCACCCCGCCCTCGGGCGCGAGGCCGCACCGGCACGCTGCCTCCTCTGGTGACCTTCCCGGCTCAAACGAGCCGACGACCTCCATCCCGGCCGAGGAGCTGGAGGAGTGGAGGGAGGAGTGGCAGGACGACGGCGAGGGCTTCTCCTCCTCAGGCGACCGCACCACGGTCGTGCCCGCCCCTGGTCCGGCCACGCAGGCCTACCCCTCGCCGGACCCCACCACTGCTTTCCCCGCAGGCGCCTCACCAACCACCGCCCTGCCCGCAGGCGACTACGACGAGGGCTTCCCCTCCTCGGGGGACCGCACCACGGTCGTGCCCGCCCCTGGTCCGGCCACGCAGGCCTACCCCTCACCGGACCCGACCACTGCTTTCCCCGCAGGCGTCTCACCAACCACCGCCCTGCCCGCAGGCGACTACGACGAGGGCTTCCCCTACTCAGGCGACCGCACCACAGTCATGTCCACCCCCGACCCGACCACCGTCTTCCCGAGCCGGGGCGTACCTGCGGGCGGCGGACCGGTGCGGACCCCGATTATGCCCGACCACCGGGCCCAGGCGGGGGCGCGGTCCCCGGCGGGTACGTGGTCCCAGGCAGCACCCCCGCCAGCACCCCGGCCCCGCTCCCAGGCGGCACCCCCACCCGCCCGGTGGGGAGAGCCCGTCGAGTCGCCTCTGCCACCAGCAGTGCCCCGGTCCCAGGCGAGTACGCAGTCCTCGGCGGGCACGTGGTCCCAGGCGGCACAGCCCGCGCCCCAGTCTCCGAGCTGGCGAGCCTCCCAGCCGACGCCCCGACCCCGGGAGGCCTACCAGCCAGCTGCCCGCCCTCAAGCCGAGCCCCAGCCCGCCCCGTGGGGAGGACCCGTCGAGAGCCCCCGACCCGTCCTGCCCCCGCCCCCGGCCAGACGGCACACCGCCGCCCTACCGCTGGGGACTCTCATGCTGGTCGTCACGATCGGGCTCCTGGGCTGGGGGACCTACACCTTCCTCACCTCCCTCCACATCCTCGACCTCGTCCAGGGCACCGTTGACAAAACCATCTGGACGGCAGGAGGTGCGGTCATAGGTGGCGCCGTCCTCGCCTTCTTCACGGTAATCGTGAGCTTCGTCGCCGTGGCCCGCGCCAAGCCCAAGACGGCAGCCCTCACGCTCATGCTGGGCGCCTTCTTCCTGCCCCTGGGGGCCTGTGCCGCAGGTGTCCACTACGGGTGGCCCGTGCTCAAGGAGAACACCCTCGCCGAGGCGCGCCAGATGGCGGGGACGGTCAACCCGGATGACGTCGATGCCCTCATTGGCCAGGTCGAGGACCTGGGGATCAACGTCCCCTGGCGTGGGGAGCTCATGGAGATCCTCCGGGGGGAGTCGCAGTAAGCGGTGCGGCAAGCTGGTACGGACTGCAGCCGGGCCCAGCTGAGGTGCTGGGCCCAGCGCAGGAGGTACAGGGTACGGGCCTCGTGACCGTGACTCGGACGGCAGGGCCGGGTCCACCGGCCCACCGCAGGAGGTGCAGGGCGTGAGTTGGTGTGATGGTCCGCACAATGGGCGTTGCCAGGCCTGACTCAGGAGGTGTACGGGACCCACGCCGTGTGGGTGACTGCCGGGGCCGCGGCCAGGTGCGGTAGGAGACAGCGGCGCCTGCAACCGCCCTTGTCGGCCCGGTGCCAGGTACGACCGGGTGCGTAGGGCCTGGCAGGCGTGGTGCGAACGGAGCAGAACCTGATTGTGGGCTTGTTCTGGTCGTGTCGCGTGTCTGGGTGTGGTGGCTGGCGGCCCGGTGGCAGGCCAGCTGGCGGCCATAAGCAGGCCGTCAGCCGACCCGGCTGGCGGAGTTGCACATTCTTTTTACAAACCACGATCAGTAAACGGCGGGATCATGCGGATCTGCTTGGTGGCCTGGGCCTGGGAACCAGGATGAATGTGCAACGGCGCCCGCGTTGCACATTCATCCTGCTCACCTCCGCCTCCCGGGGCGGGAAAACGTTGGAATGACGCCACCATCCCGACCAGCACCCCGGGATGAATGTGCAACACCGCCACCCAGGCCCCCGATGAACACACCACTGGCAGCCACCACGGCCTCCCCGGCCACCTCCGGCCCTGGCCCCGGCCCCCGCACCACCAGCAGACACCCCCACGTAGCGGCACGGGGACCAGCCGATGAGGGGCCGACTCCCACGCAGCTGGCGGACACCCCGACAGGGAGGCTGAACCTGACGGCCTGACTCCCGCAACCAGGTCCTTGCCCTGTCCACGTTATAAGTACCGTTCTCACGGCCAACAAGTACCGTTCTCGCGGGCTGGGTGCGGCCCTGGGCGGGTGCCAGTGCGCCTGCTGGTGAGTGAGTCCGCCCACCACAGGTCCGCCCGGGTGCAGGGCGGCTGGCGCGCCTCCAGCGGTGAGGACCACCGAAACCGTTCCAGCGGCGAGGACCACCGAAACCATTCCGGCGGCGAGGACCACTGAAACCGTTCCAGTGGTGAGGACCACTGAAACCGTGGCCGCCCTGGGATGGCGGGCGACGGCGTCGAGCACGTACCCTGGCCTGCGGTGCCCGAGCGCGGGCCGCCACTTCTCCGTTCCCAGCGAGGCCGGGCCTCACGCGACCCCCTCGTGATGCGGGTCTGCCGCAGCGGGAACCGACGGGCCCCATCCGCGGGGCTCCGGACGTCATCAGTCGCGCCCCCGGCCGACGCAGGCGGGCCGGCCCTCACCGCGGTGCCGTGCGCCCCGGGGGTGGGGTCAGCGTGAGAGCAGCGACAGTTCTCGATGCACGTCAAGATGGAGAGTCTCAGTGCCAACCATTCAGCAGCTGGTCCGCAAGGGCCGCTCGACGAAGCGCACGTCGTCCAAGACGCCCGCGCTCAAGGGCAGCCCGCAGCGACGCGGCGTGTGCACCCGCGTGTACACCACCACCCCCAAGAAGCCCAACTCCGCCCTGCGTAAGGTCGCCCGTGTCCGCCTGTCCAGCGGCATTGAGGTCACCGCCTACATCCCCGGTGAGGGCCACAACCTCCAGGAGCACTCCATCGTGCTCGTGCGCGG
>ERZ773042.1071-NODE-1071-length-16923-cov-7.657734_pt1 | contig 16923 bp, 21 predicted proteins | sample MGYA00511664_ERZ773042 | MGnify/ENA primary metagenome ERZ773042 (study PRJEB29015, sample SAMEA2737984) | human oral metagenome | biome: human oral; feature: human-associated habitat; material: dental | place: China | collected 2036 ... | reverse complement strand
AAATGATTGAATTCATCTGTTGGGCTAAGGACCACAACATTGCTTGACTCACAACACGGAAAGAAGATCCCTTTGTCTCGTAAGCTCAAAGCCGTTATTGGATATTGGACTGATTATTTTTCAAATAGATATGAGGACAAGGTTTCGTTCATTATTTCTGGCGAGAAAGTTGTTATTAAGGATCGTGATGAACACTATTATACGATCCTCTATAAATGGCTCAGTTTCGATGTTCATTATATGTATATTTTCGAAACACTCGATCTACTAGAACAACTCTTGAAGGGAATGCATGACGATGTGGAAGAATCTTAATGGCGAGTGGATTTACATGGATATGGAGATGGGGGCTGACGAGTATGAACGACAATTGGCTGAACAACGTGCTATGCGGTACGCTGGCCGTCGTTGCAGTGATACTGGGGTTAGCTTGTCTAAGGGAGATGTTGCACTCGGTGTGTCTTTGGGGATTGTAGGTGCTAAGGCGGTTTCTAGGATTGGGGGTTGGTTGTTGTGGATAGCAGGGATTTTGATCGCCCTTATGGTTTTCATGTGAGGTACTATGACAGCGGGTTGCGCTATAGAGTACACAATGTTATTCCTTATAAAACTTCTTCACCAAATCATTTAGTTTATAAGGTTATGCGTTCAATGGACAAGGTGAATGTGTGGCTAACAAGTGAGGGGATTGTTGCACAATTAGACATTCCGGGCCATAGTAAATACATTCAATTCTCAACAGACAGTAGTGCGGTAGAAATTATTTGCACTATGCTCTCTCAGACAGGAAAGCTTGTTGTGGCAGATATAGATTCCCTTCAACCATCTTTGTTTTGACTATGCGCGTAGTTTACATAGATGGGCTTGGTAGAGTTTTATCGCTGTTCGATTTTTCCGGGCTCGGTTGCTGTAGTTGACACAGGAACGTTTGTTCGGTAAGTTTATCACCATGACGATCCAGTTACAGGAGCACATATAAAGCAGAGCAATTAACTAAAAGCAATAAAGTAAATATCATCAACATTGCGGCAATGTTCATGCCCTCACATTATTTAATGGTCAAACCAGCTGAAAGGAAATCATCATGACTGTTCTTTACACTTCTTTCTCCGACGACTTCAATGGCCTTAAGGCTTTCTTCAATGCTCAGGCTAACGCACTTCCTTTTAAGACTCTTCGGGGTAAGACAATTGAGATTCGGGATGTCGTTATTCTCGAGGAGGATATTGTTGATACGTCTTCTGGGGAGCTTGAGACGCGTAAGACTGTGATCCTTGTGGATAAGTCTGGTCAGGCTTATGGGACTACTTCGGTTACTGTTTCTTCTCAGGTTCAGCGTCTTATCGATGTTCTTGGGGATGTGCGTTCTTGGCCGGAGGCAGTGAAGGTGAAGGTCTCTACGGCTAAGTCTGGCAAGGATCGGGAGTATACGACGCTTGAGCTGGCGTAGCTGGTTATAATGACGGTGCCCCCTGCCCCTATAGGGGGCAGGGGGTATTGTTATGGTGAAGAGTCATTGGGGTAAGCATTATCGTGCTTTTAAGCGAGCTAGCAGGCATGTTAGGAATACAGCTAATACGATTAATGCGTTTCTGTCTGGTGGAAATTTGGGTTTGCCGGATACGCTGTCACAGGAGACAGCGTCGGTTAAGACCGAATCGATTAAGACTGTTAGGAATCGTGAGCATCGTAGCGAACTTGATATTGCGCGGGGTCTTTTGCAGGCCGAACGCGATCGTGCGATTCATAAGATGCATAGGATGGCAAAGTCGATTGATGGGGCGGATATTCGTGGGACGAAGTATGATCCCTTGGGTAAGTCAGCTGTTGGAAGAGTTACTCTTAAGAATGCAAGAAAAGAGCTTGAACGGCTTAACGAATTTAATAATAGCAGTAGTGTGTGGTATCATACTGACCGCAAAGGGAACATCATTTCTGATAAGGATGTTCGTAGATACCGTGATGCCGTTCGTAGATACAATGCTGATATTGATGCTTATGAACGCAGTGTGAGCGGCACAAAAATTCCTTTTCTTGGTGACGCTACTGTCGGTGATTGGATTAGGGATTTTCGTCCGAAGAAAACTTATTTGCATGGTGGTTCTAGTTATGCGCTTGAGAGAATGAATGAGAATAAGCGTACATCGTCTTTTGAATCTGCGGAGGCCATGCGAGCTAAGACAGAGAAGGTTTTGCATGGGCTTACCTCTAAGGGTAAGCAAGAAAAGTTGACGGCGGCGAAGCAGCAAATTGCAACAATGCTTGATGTTATTGGCGATCCTGAACTTTATGATGTTCTTACTGACATTCCTGATGATGTTTTATGGTTGATGTGGACTGTAAATGACCATTTCGCTAATCAGCTTTCTCTTATGTATGAGGCCGCCAAAGAGGGTTATTATGAGAGAAAGAATGCGGGCCAGGATTTGTGGTATGACGACGTTGAGAATGCTAATTCTGAGATTAAGTCTCTTTTGAGGGAAATCAAGTCGATTAAGATTAAGCCGGAGGATGATTTTAGTGGTTCGCCAATCAACAAGCGTAACCGCCGCCGCCGGGGTCGCAAGGGTTAGAAAGTCCCATAAGAAATTACCTAATTATGTTGCGGATTTTGAGACAACGACTGATGAAGATGATTGCAGGGTTTGGTCATGGGGCTTGATTCGTGTTGGGAAGTTGAGTGATTATGTTGACGGGGTTTCTCTTGAGGGATTTTTGGGTTGCGTGTCTCAACGCGCGTCTCATGTGTATTTTCATAATCTTGCTTTTGATGGTGTGTTTATTATCGACTGGCTTCTTAAGAATGGTTATGTTTGGGTAAAAGAAAATCCTGGTTTCAGGGAATTCACTTCTCTCATTTCTAGAATGGGGAAATTTTATTCTATATCGGTCGTTTTCAATACTGGCTACAGGGTGGAGTTTCGTGATTCTTATAAGAAATTGCCGATGTCGGTTGCGGCAACCGCGAAAGCCTTTAACTTGCATGATCAGAAACTCGAAATCGATTATAACAAGTCGCGACCTGTTGGATATATTCCTACTGAGCAAGAGAGGCGATACCAGAGAAATGACGTGGCGATTATTGCTCAGGCACTTGAAATTCAGTTTCAGGAGAAGATGACGAAGCTTACCGTTGGTGCCGATTCTCTGGCTACATACAAGCGGATGGTTGGCAAACAGTTTACTAGGCGTTTTCCGATCCTATCCCCTGAGATCGATAGTGAGGTTCGTAAAGCGTACCGCGGAGGCTTTACTTATGCTAATCCTAAGTTTTCTCGCAGGATTGTTGGACCTGGTTCCGTTTATGACGTTAATTCTTTATATCCTTCGGTTATGAGGCACTGTCTTTTACCATATGGCGAGCCTGTTTATCGTGAAGGGGCGCCTTCCGGTGATTATCCCCTCTATATTTCTTCTATTACTTTTACAGCAAAGTTGAAGAAAAACCACATTCCCTGCATTCAGATTAAAAAGAATCTTTCGTTTAATCCAACAGAATATATATCTGAGATCAAGGAGCCCACAACAGTTAACGCAACTAACGTAGATATTGAGTTATGGCAAAAACATTATGAAATAAATATTTTGTCTTGGAATGGCACATTTGAGTTTAGAGGGAGTCATGGTTTCTTTGATAAGTATGTTGATCACTTTATGGAAATTAAAAAGATATCTACGGGCGGACTCAGGCAAATCGCGAAACTCCATTTAAATAGTTTGTATGGGAAATTCGCAACTAATCCTGACATCACTGGCAAGCGCCCAATAATTAAAGATGATACGGTTTCATTGGTTTTAAATGAAACAGAAATGCGCGACCCTGTTTATACCCCCATGGGAGTTTTCATCACTGCTTACGCTCGCCAGAAAACGATTAGTGCAGCGCAAGATAATTTCGATAGTTTCGCTTACGCAGACACAGATTCACTCCACTTGGTGGGGGTAACAGAACCGCCTACCACACTTGACGTTGACTCTGTTGAACTTGGCGCCTGGAAACATGAGGGTAATTTCACTAAAGCTGTATATGTACGCGCAAAACAATATGCAGAAGAGATTGATGGTGTGCTAGACGTTCATATTGCAGGATTGCCGCGCAACATTGCTTCACAACTAACTTTGGACGACATGTTGCATGGTGGTCAATGGAATGGTAAACTTATACCCACGCGAGTTCCTGGGGGAGTAGTTCTCAGGGATACAACATTCACACTCAAGGTTTGAAAGGATAACACGTTATGCCACGTCCCATTAGCACTTACACGGTCGCCCGTTTTCGTATCCCGAAGTCTCTTCTAGAGGATATTGATAATGTTCGTTGGGAGCTTCGTAAGGAAAAGGACGAATTGGTTACCGAAGCGATTATTGAGTATATCGCCAACCATGCTCCCAAGCGGGCAAAGTGACTATTAACCCACCGGGGATTGTGAACCCGTGATAAGGCCCCTGGTGGAATGACCTCACAAGTTTTAATAGCGCTAGTTCGCATTGGGTGATAGAATAGGCCACACAGTATTGTGTGGCCTATTCACTTATTTGGAGGAGTAATGCCTGACGCTAAGGGCACAGGGAATGCTGCTGAGGATGCTAAGCGTTCTCGTGAACAGATTGAAAGGAATAAGAAAACCAAGACGCCTAAGAATCAGCTACCTGTAACTGGTGTTGATAATGATAAGCTCGCTGATCCTAAGTATCAGCAGGAGCGGGCTCAGGAGCTCAATCGCCGTCGGTCGCATATGACTGACGAACAGAAGAAGGAGGCTGGGGTTCCTAAGGTCGAGGTTTACGACCCGGGTGATTCTGACGGCGATAATAAGGCGGTTTCGCCATCGGATAGAAACCTTTACGGCGGCGATCCCAACCCCGAGAAGGACGAGGAGGATCCTTTTAAGGACACTAAGGCTGCGTGGAAGCATCTCACTGACGTTTTCGGGGAGAAAGTGTCTGCCCTTCAGAGTGAGCTTGAGGGGCGTATGGATTCTATGCTGACTCCTACGGAGCGTGAGGTAAATAATCCCTATGCAGGGGATGATGTGCCTGCGTCTAAGGAGATGACGCCGGGTGACGTTCATGAGGCCGTAAATTCGACTGCGAATGATGTGAAGTCAGTCGTGTCGGGTATTGGTGAAATCGGCGGTGCGGCGGCTGAGCTTGGAGGAGCTGCTGCTAAAGATGCTGGACGTGCTACAATTAAGGAAATGGGTGTTGATACGGATGCTGTGAGGCAAACGGCGAAGACTCTTTCAGGGCTTTCAGGTTTGTTTTCTTCTGGTGATTCTCCGGATTCCAAGGTTCCGGATGGTAATTGGCGACCCAAACACATTAGCGATCTGTTTAAGTAAGGAGATTTATTATGCCTCAGCTTCGCGATGATATTGATAATGTTGATATTTTGAATGCCGTTCGCGGCGATGCGCGTTATGATTATCAGAATATGGTTCCTGAAGCCACTAAGGGAAATATCAAGGACACCATCGCGGGAATTATGCGGGATGACATTACGCGCAATGAGTTTCTGCGTGGTCTTGTGAATCGTATTGGTTCTACGATTGTTCGCGATATCACGTGGAAGAACCCTCTGGCTGTTTTTAAGCAGGGAATGCTTAATTTTGGCGATACTATCGAAGAGGTGCATGTCGATCTGATTAAGCCCACGGTTTACAATGAGGATCGCGATTATCTTGAGTCCGATATTTTCGGTCAGGCTCGACCGCCCGTGTATTCTGCGTTCCACAAGATTAATCGTAAAGAGAAGTATAAAATCACAATTAATGAGAACGTTATTCGACGTGCTTTCCTTAGTGAGAACGGTCTGTCGGAGATGCTTTCTGCGATTATGTCGGTACCCGCCTCTTCTGATGAGTGGCATGAGTTCCTCACGATGTGCTCTCTTTTCCGTGAGTATGAGAACAAGTGGGGTTTCTTCCGTCAGCAGATTCCCGACATGAACGTGATGGTAGCGGATAAGAATTCTACGGATAGTGCTCTTAAGGCTCTGCGTATCATGGCCGACAAGCTGCGCTATCCTACTCCTGCATTCAACTACTACGGTGTGCACTCTTATGCGCGTCCCGAAGACTTGGTGATTATTGCAACACCTGAGTTCAAGGCGAACATCGATGTGACGTCCCTTGCAGCTGCTTTCAACCGTGTTGACGCTGATGCTCCGTCGCACATTATTACGGTGCCGAATGAGTCGCTTCAGCTTGCCGATACGTCTGCGATTCTTACGACGAAGGATTTCTTGCTTATTAAGGACGTCCTGCTTGAGAATCGGCATGTGAATAATCCCGAGGGTCTTTATGACAATTTCTTCCTTCACCATTGGTCTATTCTGAGTATGTCGGCTATGGTTCCGGCGGTTGCTTTTGGGACTAAGGCTACTTCTCCGATTGTGATTCCTGCGGAGGAGACGAATGCTGAAATTCAGGCGATTGTTCTGACGAATAAGGAGGGCCAGGCTCAGACGGTTATTAAGCCGGGGAGCGTGCTTCAGGCTAGTGTTACGTGGAAGACTCCTCCTGCTAATAAGGGCTATGCCTTTGATTGGTATCTTGTTAACGCTAAGCATAAGGGTACCCAGATTGATAACGACGGTTTGCTGACCATCGATATCGACGAGCCTGAAGCCTATCTTGAGGTTTGGGTTAGTGTTGATACCAAGGGGCCGGATGGCAATAAGCCGGTGAAGAAGAAGATTGACATTCAGATCAAGAAGTAGTAGATTGTAACTACAGGGATCAGATTGGGTAACCACCCCACCACTCTTGGGAGTGGTGGGGTGGTTAATTTAGTGATTGGTGTTTGTTTTGTCTCAGATTAACGAGCTGCCGGGTGAGACTTCGGCGGGTCTGTCTTTTGATTATTCGGTGTGGTCACCGGGTAGTGTTGTTCGTATGGTTAATGTTCCTTTCGATAATACGTATAGGGATATTATTGATTGGTCTGAGTATGGTAATCCGAAGAATTATGTGGAATCGTTTGATCACTCTCAGACGATTATGCTTGAGTCTATGACTTATCTTGCTCAAGGACGTCCAATTCGTATTCCCACCCCTTTTTCCCGGGCAGTGCAGTTCAATTATTTGATGGCAACTAATCCCGGTCGGCCTTCAAATGCTTTTAGTGCGGATTATCGTCCAACGGTTTTCTTCTACTTCATTACGGATGTGCAGTACATTAATCCCAGCACTACACAGCTTATTCTTCAGCTTGATGTGTGGACTACGTATTATAGTCGCATTAAGTTTGGCCGCGCTTATCTTGAGCGTGGCCATATGGGGATTGCTGCGCGTAATTCTTTTGAGGAATATGGGCGTAAATGGTTGCAGCAGCCTGAAGGGATTGATCTTGGGGGTCAGCATCTCGTAACCCGTGCGTATCGCAAGGTTTTGGGTGATATTGCGAATAAGAATTATGACGTTCTTGTTACGTCGACGATTAAGCTCGATGCTCCATATGGTGATAAGCAAAATCCTAGTGTGTCTATGGCTATTGGTTCTTCTCTTGAAGGATTGCCGAATGCTGTGGATATTTGGGCGACTACAGCGGATGGTTTTTTCGCGGGGATGGAGTATTTGTCGTCCTATCCTTGGATTTCACAGGGTATTGGGTCGGTTTACCTTGTGCCTAAAGGTATTTTTGGTGCTGAAAGCACTAGGTCGGTTGTTCTTGGTGGTGGTTCATGGCGTACACCTAAATCTATTAATAACAAGAAAACTTTTTACATGACTCACGAGAATTTCCGTGACGTGTGCATGCGCATGCTTTCTCCGGATTTCGCGGAACTTAAAAAGTTCATGACGTCCCCGTATTGCGTGTTGGAATTCACAACATACACAGGAAATCCTCTTGAAGTCTCACCCGAATCTATTGATTCTGAAAAGATTGGCGCAACAATGTGGGCACACATTGCGCCACCGAATCCTCAAATTCTTTTCTCAATCAATTGGCACAACCACCTCGAAGGCGCCGACGTTATTGATGTAGATCAATCAACGTGGAAGGGCATTAGCGGAGAGGAATTCGACGCGACCACGGGTTACCAAAGTTTGCCTACTTTTGCTGTTCTCAATAATTCTGCGCTCAACAACCTCGCCTCTAACGCCCACACGATCGCGCAGCAGTACAACGGTGCTCGATGGCAGCAGCGGCGCGCGCAGCGCGCGGCGACCGCGAGCCGGGACATTGCGAACGCGGGGATCGCGGCGACGCAGGCGGGGGCTGAGAACACGATGTGGGGCGCGTCGGCGAACGCGGACAGTCAGTCCCGCTACAACAACATGAGGGCCACGGTTCAGGCTGTGCAGGGTGGAATGACGGCGCTCGGTGGAATTGTGGGCTTGAATGGGCAGGCCGTCGGGGCTGGGCTCGGGCAGGCGGCGACGGCAGGTGTGAATGCGATGATCTCGAATTCGCAGGCCCAGTCTCAGGCACATATTCAGAATCAGTTGACGTCGGGTGCGTCGCAGATTTCGCAGACGCAGCAGAGGGCCGTGCGGGACACGAATTATGAACTCGCACAGTTCTCTGCTAACGGTGATTATGAGAACGCGGTGGCTAGTATTAACGCTCAGGTTCAGGATACGCAGGTCATCCCTCCGTCAGTGATTGGGCAGACTCAGGGCACTATTACTCCGATGGCGGCGTATGGTCTACATTTGGATTGCCGTGTACGGCAAGTGTCGCGTAACGCGATGACGCGCCTCGGCGAATATTGGTTGAGGTATGGATATGCAATGAATACCTGGGTGCGCATTTCTTATTTATCTCTCATGTCACATTTCACTTATTGGAAGCTCACAGAATGTTATCTCGAACGCGCGGACATGCCCGAAACGTTTAAGGGGACCATCCGGGGCATCTTTGAAAAAGGTGTGACGGTGTGGAAGTCGCCTGGTATGATTGGAACTGCAAATGTTCGTAAGAACCGTATTGACAGAGATAAGGAGGTGTGGCTAGGTGAGCAAGCGGGGTGACTTCGTCAAGCAAGAATTTTACGATAAACCCACGGCTGTTGTTGGTTCGGCGTCTGAGATTCGCCAGACACAGTTACAGAATATGTACTGGTCTCAGATGCGGGGCAAGTGTATGTCGCGTTTTACTTGGGAGGGATTGCCTAACGGCATTGATCCTAGGTTTATTGAATCTACGTTGTTGGATAATGGTTTCGCTATTTTCTACTACGACACATTCTTCGAAATGTTTATGTGTATGCCTGCCACGCAGACGGGTATGCTAGACATTCAAGATAACCCCATTTCTTTTAGGGTTACTCGCAATGGAGTTTATTCTCGAGAAGTAGGAATCGATGAATGTGTGGTGATTTGGGCTAATCAAACGCGTATTCCGGATTCACAGATTATTAAAGTGTATTCGGAGCGTCTAGCTATTGTAGATCGCACCATTGAAATCGACCTACTTAACGAACGCAATCCGATGATTGTTGCTTGCAGTAATGACCAGCGGAATACGATTGCTAACGTCATGAGTAAGATTTATGACGGGGAACCTGTTGTTTGGGGAACAGAGAATCTTGCAATGGAGAATCTCGCTCAAACTATTGGCGTTTTCCCGCTTAATCAAAATGCGGGCACGGGTGCCGTTTCCTCAATCAAGCACATGGAATCGAAAACTCGTATTTGGGGTGAGGCGCTTACAATGCTCGGTATCATGAATATTGATTCTGATAAACGTGAACGTATGGTAGTTGCGGAGGCGGGAGCCAATACCGGTCAAGTTTTAGCCTCTCGTGAGCAATTTATGAAGCCGCGTGAATTGGCGTGTGAACAGATTAACCGTATGTTCCCCGGACTCGAAGTGTCGTGCACATGGGCAATCGAGGACAATGCCAATCCTGACATGAATGATTACTTGGCGGCTAATAACCTTCTTCAGAACGGGGGTGGTGAGAGTGGCGACGCACACGATCAGGCTTAAAGACGTTGACCGTATTACTAAGGGTCATTGGGGATTGGACAGCTATCCAATCTTTAATGAGGACTATCGTAAAACTCTTAATGATCGTATCCGTCGTGAGTTCTGGCTCAATGAAATTGGGCATGAAACCATCGATATTTTCATTTGGCGGCTTAAGCTCAAGATGGACCTCATCATGCCCCGCTACAATCGAATGTATTTAGCTGAGCTAGAAAACGTTGATCCCCTTGATGGGGGCATCTCTGAAAACGACACTCGGCAGTGGGGAAACAGCAACGCACAGGGCAGCAATTCTCAGACCAGCGACGGAACGGGCTCTACCGGGTCCCGTGGCCGTACGGTAGCTTCAGATACACCTCAAACGAGACTTGAAGGAAATGCGGATTATGCGTCATCTATGAGCGATGCGACGAACGAAACGACAAATAAATCTAAGTCGTCTTCGGAGTCGGCTAGCAAAAATCATAATGAATATGACAATAACCAGAGTAGTCGCTCTAAGCAGCGCGGCAGTAAAGCCCAAATGATCGCGCAGTATCGTTCTACTTTGATTAATGTAGATAATTTCATTATTGAAGAACTTAGAGAACTTTTCCTCGGAGTGTGGGACATTGACCGCCCGTTAACTCACAGCCCTATTTACGGAGGATATTATGGCTGATATTAATGATATTATTGGTTCCATCGATCGTGCTCTTTGGCGTGTTCGCGACAGGTCCGTCAACAATATTACACCTTTCACCTATCGTGACGGTCTAACGTATCTTGAAGTGCTTGAGCGCATTCGCGGTGCCGTTGTAGAGTGTATTGAGTATGTGGGTAAGTTCGGTGAAGAGCAAGATAAAATCATCAAAGAGCTTAACACCAAGGTTTCTACTTTCATCACTGAGATGGAAAAGGTCCATGACGGGTGGAATAAGGATATTGAAGAGAAGCGCAAGAATGTTCTATCCACCATTGAGGAATTTAAGAGTAGGTTAATTGCTGTAGCACTGACGCCCGCTAAATCTAACCGATATAACCTGAATAATGCGTTTTTGCAAACAACCATGCAGGATGGTTCCACGCATTATATGGCTACTGTTAAATTAACAGAAAAGATGGAGGAGCGGCTTGATGCCGTCAATTCATCTCTAACTAATTCCTTAAACACTGGTCTTAATGATAGATATACTAAGTCTGAATCGGATAATCGTTTTGTACAAAAAGAAATCAAACACGGAATTATTATCGGTAACTCCAACGCTACGTACCCATGGTTCAATCGAGTCTTAACGGAACAGGGATACATCCCTCACAATCACGCTATTGGCGGTGCCGCTTTCTATAAAGGTTGGACGGGGGCATACATCAACCAGCTGAACACTGCTAAGAATCAAGCGATTCAGAATGGGTATATGGATAAAATTAAATGTGTATCTTTCGTATGCATGCTCAATGACATCCGGTTGGGTCAGTCTATTAGTGAGACTGCAGCAGAATGTGCAGCTTTCGTAAAAGCTAATTGGCCTAACGCTAAAGTGATTTGCATTCCCGTTATTCTTAACAGGTCTTCCTTGAATATTTCAAGGGAAACGGGCAGATCAGTCGTTATGCGGACCAATGAATTCGCTGAAGCTTTCGCTGACCTGAAACCCCTTATTTGCAATGGTTCAAAGTCCTGGTTCTGGGAGTCGGGAGACGCAGGACATAATTGGATTAAGGGCAATGATGAAGTTCATCTCACCGATGAAGGTTATGAGCGCGCTGCCAATTATGCTATTTCATGGCTCAATGGCGGTGATGGTTGGCGTAATCTTGGTTGGACGAATCTAGAGAAATTTGGTGAGGATGCCAATCCTCCGATTAAGTCTAGTATGAAAAATCTTTGGATTAAACGGGAATTCGATAAAGTCACAATCTCAGGAAACTTTGCTGTAAAGGCAGAAACCCCTATTGACACGAATCTGTGGTGGATTCCTAGCTGGGCAAGACCGGCAGGAGAAGTCCTCTTTGATGGATTTAGCGGCTTTCGCGAGTCAGCATTTTTCCGTGTAACGACTTCAGGTGTTTTCAGTAACGTCACTAAGTGTGTTCCTAACACGAGCTATTTCATCGAGGTAACATATTCCGTGTGGTGAGACAATTGGTCCTCCTGCTACAATAGTGGCAGGAGGACCAATTTATGGCTTGGGATACTAAAAACAAAAGAATTGCTATTAAAGTGATCGGCACAGTTGAGTCGTCACTCAAATACGATGCGATTAACTACAACGACCCAATTACCGTCGGAATCGCACAGTGGTTCGGCTCACGAGCCATTAACCTGCTAGACACAATGTTCCGCGTGCACCCTGCTGATGCACAACCTCACGCTAATGGAAGACTACGCCAGCAAATACGTCAATGGGGAAAAGACTCCCCCAACTGGTCAACCTTCTACCTCGGACGCGACGAAGGTGACGGATGGATTAAACCCCTTCTCGCTAAAGCTGCTGCACTGCAGGATAAACAGCTAGTGGCTGACCTCGAAGGCTATACGGCGACCGCTAAACAGTATGGTCTTGACCATGAGTCCAACACTGAAGCATTCATCATGTGGGCCTGTGCCTACCATCAAAGCCCTCGCGAAGCGCTGCGCATTCTTAACCGTAGCGGCGGCGCACTTACCTTGGACCAAATGTATAACGCCATTATGGCCAATGGTGTACTGGGCCGCTACCGCAACCGGTACAACCAAGCACTCTCAATCATCAAATCTGGCGACACGTCCGGCGTCGGATCAACCGCATTCGACTCCACCGTCACACCCGGAAATGGCGGCGTCATCACCCAATACGGTAAACAGAACATTGACATCCCCGAAGTCGGAATGATACTTACCATTGACGACTCAGGCATGCCCGTCATCCGCACAAACGAAGCTAACGTCTTCATGTACTCCACAGGGGGATACAACACATGGCAGGGACGGCTCCCCAAGCGCTCCGTCCAAATGGACGTCCAAAATCAAACATTCATCACTAACCCCGGCGGGGGCGGCACCCCCGGCGGGGGTGACGGCTCCGCAGGGGCTAAGGCAGTTGAATGGATGCGCAGCAGGATCATGAAATTCAGCTATCTGCAAGCTCCTGGCAGGCTTGATCCCGATCGATCTGGATTCAGCGATTGCAGTGGCACCATCTGGCGTGCCTACAAAGACACGTCAGGCCTGGAAGTGGGTACATGGACCGGAGACCAGTACTTCCGCGGGAAAGCTGTTATTGAGCGTGGTAGAGGCAACATGTCGGATGCGCAGAAAGCTCTTTGCAAACCCGGGGACATTATTGTTATGTCGTGGGGCGGTGGTTACCCGCACACTGACCATGTTGAAATGTTTGTTGATTCTGGTCATACTATTGGGCATGGTGGTCCAGGTAATGGGCCGCATATTAATCCTATTAATATGCTCGGCAAGGCAGTGTGGTGGACGGTTAGACGACATGGGTAAAAAGAAATTCAGCTACTACAGCTTCTCAAATGTACTCTCATATGGGGGTGTGTTCAACATGGTTATGGGCGCCCGCGGTTTAGGTAAAACCTATGGCGCCAAGAAAATCGTCATCAAAAACGCCATCAACAAGGGGCAACAGTTTATATACCTACGCCGATACAAAACTGAGCTCAAAGGTCGTGCGTCATTCTTCGCTGACATTGCTGACGAATTCCCCAACGAAGAATTCAGGGTAGAAGGACAGTTTGCGCAGCGCAAGGTAGGGAAGCGATGGGAAACCATTGGCTACTTCATCCCCCTCTCCACTGCCCAGGCTAACAAGTCGATTGCGTACCCCCAGGTGTATACCATTATTTTTGATGAGTTCATCATCGATAAAGGATCACTACGCTATCTCCCAGATGAAGCAAAGGTCTTCATGGATTTCTACTCCACAGTAGACCGGTATCAAGACCGCGTCCGCTGCCTCATGCTCTCAAACGCAGTCAGCATTATGAACCCCTACTTCATCCGATTCCACATCGAACCAAAACAAGGCGTTTCACGACACGCCGACGGGTTCATCGTCACCGACTTCGTAGACAGCAAACAATTCCAGTCCGAAGTCGCGCACACACGCTTCGGAAGCTTTATCGTCAATTACGCCGAAGACTATGCTGACTACGCAATCAGCAACGAATTCGCCGACAACTACGACGACTACGTCATGAAAAAGACCGGCAAAGCAAAATACATGTTCTCCCTACGCACAGAGCTAGGAAACGTCTCCATATGGATCGACGGCGGCACCTGGTTCGCTCAGAAAAGACAGCCTAAAGGGCCTTTGGTACAATGGGCGTATAAAGTCAAAGACCTACGAGAAGGTGAAAGGCTGCTTTTATATGGAGACAAAGTGTTGACTATCATGCGTACTACATACCGAAAAGGACGTCTATTCAGTGATAGCCCTGAAACGCGAAATATGTTCGCAGAAATTTTCGTGCGATGATTAATATCCCTATTCAAACTATTGATGTTGCTGTAGTTCTTGGTGTGACTACTCTAATTGCAATTATCGGGCGTACTGTGATGCGCGTCACTCGTTTTCTAGACCACCTAAATGCTATGCTATTAGTATGGGAGGGGACCGACTCTAAACCAGGCGTCCTAGCCCGGCTGGACGACATAGAAGACAAAATCGCCGATATCCAATATCACGTAAAACCCAACCACGGGAACTCTTCTATAGATGCCCAAAACCGACAACTAGCAGAAATCATCGGCTACCTAAGGAGCAAACAAAATGGGTGAACACGAAACCCCACAACCCCCAACATTCATGGGAACACCCCAATTCCGACTCTGGCTCTACAGAATCTTCCTCGCCATCAGCTTCGCACTCGGAGTATTCGGCACCCTAGACGGAAACAAAATCGCGGCACTCAACTTCATCGTAAGCGCCGTACTCGGAGTAGCAGCAGGAAACGTACCCCGTCAGGAGAAATAATGACGCGCCTAGACGACTTTCTATGGTGGTGCAATTTCTACTGCAACGGAATAGACGTACTATACTCCCAAGAACTGCGCCAAGAAGGATTCAACAACCCCGGGTCCCCCACCTACATGGACTGCAGCTCCATGACAATCATCGCCGCACAACAAGCCGGATACCCCACCGGCGGCGCCTGGTACACCGGCGACATGGTCCCAGCCTTCATCAACGCAGGCTGGGAATGCTACGACTACTCATGGGACATGCTACAACCCGGCGACGTCGTCATCAGGCCCGCCAACGCGTGGCGCGGAGGACACGTCGTCGTCATCGGCTACGAAGGTACCTGCTACGAAGCATACTCAGACGACGTCCCCATCGACGAGCAAGTTCGACAGACATCAATCTACGAATTCGGAGCCGACTACATCCTTCGCCCCCCGGCTGACAATTATATTCAGGCGCCTGAACCAAAACCTGAACCTGAACCTGAACCAACCGCCATCACATCACTTAATGAAGGACCCCTTATGTTTGTTCGAGTAAACTTTGGTGACTCCTATGGGTACGCACTCATCCCCTACGGCCTCGGAGCATCCGGCATCACCCAAGACCAAGCCGACCGCTACTACCGCGCAGGACTCCGACCCGTAGAAATCTCCGGCGACGACTTCACCATACTCGTCCAGGAATCATGGCAGCACTTCGCAGCCTGCTTCGGAGGACTCGCCACCAAAACCGACATCACCACCCAGACCAACACAGTCATCGCGGCCGTCCGAGAAAACGCCACCAAGATTGACTAACCACAACAAAGAAATAGCCCCAGCCACATTTGTAGCTGGGGCTATTTGTGTTGCTATAGTACGTCGTCAAGATTTGTACTCCGCATTGTCGTTGATCGTATCATAATCCAATCATACTCGTGTCTAGTTAAAGTGTACGTCACACCCGCAAACTTAAAATCAACAACACCCTTAGTCTTCATATCAACATCAGATGATCTCGTGAGATATCGTGTAATCTTAGCCGCCGAAATAGGAGAACAATTAAAATGTTCTGCTACGTCATTAATTAAAATAACCATATATGGTGATCCTCAGTAATTATACTTAAAACGGTTCAGGGCGATCAGTCCCTCGCTTAGGACGGCCATTAGCATGTCTTCGACAGATTCGCAATTAACAATAGTGCCCGAAGACTGTAGATGGTAAGGCCACCATTCATATGAATATTCGTTAATCAAACGAAATGCGATATTACCACAATAAAGAATATTGGAACCGCCGCCTTCCCCACAAGTATATTCTTCTTTCATGCCGTAACTACGAAGAATACGCTTTACTTCAATCAGGCTGATCATTTCCATATCTCCTTTGATCTTCAATCCAGTCAATCAATTCCGATTGACTGTAAAATCTATAAAGGTGGGATATATAGTACACTTCCCATGATTTATTCGATATGCGGTTTACATTAACGAAATGGCCATGCATATTAAACCACAAACTATCGAGCGTAACACCAAAGCGTATACCCGACTTGAAAAAGTAATCAACCAACCTTTGAGAATAGGGCTTCAAGATCATGCTGCATCACCCACCAAAAAGTACACCTAGTTCGTCTAACAGATACTCTAAAGTTCCTCGAGTAATACGAATATGTGGCGTCTCGGTTTTAATGACATATTCTTGATTGATGGTGTCATAATACCAAGTGCAATAATGCGTATTCTTCATGACAGTAATAAAATGTTCGTTCAAACAAACCCTAGCAAACGTCCCGCGAAGCTTCTCTGCAGCTTCCGGAGGAAATGGAGCTGGAAAATCATTGCAATCCAAAAAGAACTTATCACGCAAAATGCCATCAACCATCTTCACTAGCACGAATCCAACCTTTCGATGACCTCATACTGAGACCCGAAAACTGTCGTCGAAGATTCTTTCTTGCATCTCCACAACAAACTTATCGCCAAATTTACTAAATGAAAATCCCATCGAATTAATGTAATCCGTAATCTGTCTTGTCATAGGATTCATTG
>ERZ773042.1067-NODE-1067-length-16942-cov-4.637828_pt1 | contig 16942 bp, 18 predicted proteins | sample MGYA00511664_ERZ773042 | MGnify/ENA primary metagenome ERZ773042 (study PRJEB29015, sample SAMEA2737984) | human oral metagenome | biome: human oral; feature: human-associated habitat; material: dental | place: China | collected 2036 ... | reverse complement strand
AAAAATTATCTACTTCGATAGTGTCAAAATTTTTTAGAGCCTCATACTTAATTAGCCCATCTTTTTTATCAATAATAAAATTTTTATTTAAACTGATAAATGCATCTTCAAAACTGGCTGGCTGATAGCCATCAGATTCTGGAGTTTGGTAAGCAATTCTTACATTTCCGTTAGAGCTGATTTTATCTTCATCAGTTTTACTTACAATTATTGAAAAAATATTATCTCCTGAAATATTGAAAAAGTCTTTAATCGATCCATTCGTGGTAGAGGTTGCCTCTGAGGCTTTACAAGAAGTTAATTGATTTTTATTATTTTTATTCGCAGGGTCAATGTCAGTAATAATCAAAACTTTAATGCCAAGAAAATCAAATAATTTTCTAAATACTTGTGAATGCGCACCTGTTTCAATAATTGATATATTCTGGGATAGTAATGGCATCATTGATGGTTCTACTGGATTTTCTTCATCTACTTTCTGCATCATAGTGGGTATAAGAATCCTTTCTGTATCTCCTTCAATGCAAATCACTTTATCTGCGAAAAACAATTCACTACGGTTAAGGGTTAGGTATTGTTTTACAAACTTATAACCCTGTCGATCATCGCTATACTCATTTTTCAATGAGTTAAATGGTTTGGAAACAATTTGTCCATCCTCTCGTTTAAAATAGATTAAATCATCAAAATCACAATCAGAAACTATATGAGATGAATGAGTAGTAATTAGTGATTGAATAGATTTTCTTCCGTCAATCTGTTTTAATTCTTTTAGGTGTTGATTTAATAGTTCCTTAATATTTTTTATAAAAATGTACTGCAACTGTGGATGCGTGTGCGATTCAGGCTCTTCAATATAAATTAAATTTATATCGGCAGGATCTTGCTTAATACCCGTCATCAATGTTTCAATTTCAAAAATCATTCCATACAAATTTAAATACCCTAGGCCATTATATGATTCTGGCAACAAACTATCATCGTGTTTATAAAATAGTGTAGCATTACTACTTAATAGTTCTCGTTCTGACAACGAAGATTGTATAGATAGCTCTGTTGTACCATCCGTTCCTCCAAATTTCTTTACTCGGTTAAAGACCGAATTAAAAATTCCCTCAGTCTGCCCATCTCCACTGTATGCGGTTGTTAAAATTTCATCTGCTTTAATGACAGCTTCTTGAAGAATATCGTTCGCATGGCCATCAATTTCATCATTACTATTCAGTTTGTAATAAAGATTTGATTGCTTAGAAAGTGAGTGGTTATTTTCCTTATTTGACATCTCCCGATTAGCGCTAACTCCTCTTATTTTTACAACCTTACTGATATCTTTCATATCGAGGAGTTCGGATTTTTCTTCTGTTGATTCTCTAGTTTCAGGGTCATATCCTAATGAACGAATCTGAAGTTTGAAAACACTTTTTGCGTTTTTCTTCATGAAAGACTCAAATTTCGAAAAATCATTCAGGGAATCGGAGATTAAAACGTTCAATTTTTTAACTTCGTCAATAGGAATAGTCCAAGAAAAATCAAGAAGGATATAATTATTTTTAGGATTTAAATCCATCATAAATTTTTGGATATTTTCATAAGAATCATCTTCCGAATAGCTGATTAATATTTGAAGTTTGATACCTAATATATCTCTCAATTCATCCTCAGGGACATCATCAACTTGTTTAACTTTTTCAAAAATTTCTTGTCGTCGACTTAAATTAACATCTTCCCAAAATAATGAACTTGTTTTATTTAATATTTTCTCTAAACTAGTTAAAATTGAGGTTTTACCGCAATTATTTTTCCCGACAATTAAAGAGAGATCATCCTTCAAAATAAGAGAGAAATCTTTTAACAGACGAAAATTTTGAATACTGATTTTTTCTATTTTCATAAGCACACCTCGTTATACTCTAACCATATTATACCACACATCTCCTATCATCAATTAAATAGTAATCCGATAGCCAAGACTACTCTACCTCTTTAAAATCAGCATTTTAGGATAGTCTGACACTCAGAACTCTAAAATAATCTGAGTTCACACATCTTATAGGTAAAATAAAAGACGGTTCAAATAACCGTCTTTTTAAATGTATTATTATCAGACAAATCCTTATAAGACTATAAACAGATTTTATTTATCTATAATAACCATCTCAAAACTGTAACTATTAGTGGCGTTCGTGTCTTCCTTTGTAGCGTTTCTTAGTCAAACCTAAACTAGAAAGGAGTCCTACACCTAGGAATCCTAGGCTAGAAACGGCTTCGCCAGTATTTGGGAGTTTGTTTTTAGTAGTTTCATTGGGTTTGTTAATTTCAGATTGCTTGGTTGTATCCCTGTTATTATCCCCTTGATTTGAATTGTTTTGTTTTTCACCATTGTAGGATGGAGTTGAATCGTTACCGTTTTTAGCAGGATTTTGATTATCTGTTGGGTTTTCAGACTTACCATTTCCATTGTTACTAGGTTTGTTATCGCTCGGATTGAGTTTGTTTCCTTGGTTGCTGTTATTGCCATTTTCGCTTGGATTTGGCGTTGGCTGCGGAGTTGGCTCAGGCGTTGGTTTAGGGTCTGGAGTTGGCGTGGGTGTCGGTGCTGGTTTTTCTGGTTCAGCTGGCTTTTCTGGTTCAGCTGGCTTTTCTGGTTGAGCTGGCTTTTGGGATTTTTTCTTATAAATAAGATCAATCCCTTGGTTGCTGTCGCCATACTTTAAGTTGTACGGCAATTCAACGTCAGTACCCGTAGCGCCATTGTCTATTGAAGCTCCCTGGAACTCATGTCCAGGGAAATCTTTTTTCTGGACTGTATAGGTTTCACCTGGTGAAACTTCTACAGTTTCAGTTCCTACTGTATTCCCACTAGTATTTGTTAATCCATGATCATCATTACATCATCAGGAGCAATCCGCTGATTGAGATCGCCTCCAATCGTATAGCTTAAAGTGAATGGTAGTGGCTGTTTTTCCGCCGCCGGAGTAATCGTTTCAACCGCTGGGGCGTTATCACCAGCAACATCATCAGCAGTAACAGTAGCTGCTGAAGTAGTAGCCGCTAAAACAGCTACTGAAAGCAATACGATTCCATATTTAGATACTTTTTTCATTTGTTTTTCCTCCGTTTTTTTTGAAAGTCTAAACTTTTTCTCTCCAAATAACCTCTGCTACAAGGCATTTGGTAGATTCTAATGGACGAACGTCAAATAGAACGCTTAAAAAACAAAAAATGCTAGCATCAAAAAGGCACAAAACCTGATGAAACCAGCATTCGGAAAATGAATTTTTCAATCTTTGAGAATTCTAACAAACGTTCGTCTGTTAGAATGTTTTGACAGTCTTATTTTACCATTTTATCTCATAAATGCAAGCACTTAGAGGGTATTCTTTGATTTTGTTTTTATGTTATTACGCTTTAAGATATTATAAAGGGTGGCCGTGGATATGTTGGAAGTTTGAGAAATCTCTTTAGCTGTTAGATTTGACTGTTGATATAGCTGGATAACTTCTTTTTCCTTAGTTTTAGAAATTCCTTTATTGCCTAATTTAACACCTCGTTCCTTAGCTTTACGTAAACCGTCTTTGGTTCTGGAGCGTATAGCTTCTAGTTCCATCTCTGCGACGTATCCTAGAATAACAACCAGTAATTTTCCAGTTAGCGAGTCTGTCGCGATATTTTCTTTCAGGCTGATTAATTGAATATCATGAATATTTAGGTCGTCCAATATATTTACTAGAGTAAACATTTTTCTAGTTAGTCTATCTAACTTGTAAACAACTAGCGAGACCTGTTTGTTGATTCGCTTAAATTCTTTAGCTAGTTTCAAGGCTTTAAGTAACTGAACCCTGTTATCTTGAGATCCTGATTCTTTTTCGATAAAAAGTATATCGCAAGACTTCAGAGCTTCTTTCTGAACCTCTAGACCTAACTCTTGGCGGTTGTCCGTGGAGCTGACACGAGCATAGCCGATTTTGATTTCCTGTAGATCCTTGAATTTATTGATGTAGTATTTGGTCACGATTATCTCCTTGTTTAACTTAGCCTTGCCATTGTAGCAGAGGTAGGTTTAGTTTAACAAGAATTTTGGAGAAAGAAAGAAAGACCCACAGTTTGTAAGTCTTAAAAGTTGTTTAATATTTATAAATTTCTCGATATTGAGAAATTGTAAGTCCAAGCGCTTCCGCAAGAGCCATTTGATGAATAATGAACGAATCAATCATCATATTTTCTGGCTGGCTATATTCACCATAGTTACCAAATTTCCTTTCGTTTTTAGAAATCAATCTGGTGACTTGAGATATACATTCCTCGTTTTTTTCTTTCAGTTCCTCAATTTTATTGTCTGAAACATTGAACAACTTCATGATATATTCATCCGTTGCACCATTAATAAGTAGGCGACGGATGATAGATTCCTGTGAATACGGATTTTTTGCGGTATCGTTTAAAACTACTTGTACGTTTGCTCTTGTCATAACATTTTCTCCTTAAAAATAGTTCAACCTACCGCCCACTCGGTAGGTTTTATTCTACCAAGCGTGGGTGGTCGACTAAAATTTTTGAAGATATTAGCCGTACAACTCCTTTATTATACCACTAATCAGTAATTATGTCAATATATTCTTTCCAGTATTCTCGTTTTGGTCTAGCAAAAACACAATAACCAGATTTAGAAGGAATCCATTCGTCTATCTTTACACACTGTAGAATAGTATTGGGCGGGGTATCGTGTTTATTGATAGTATTGTCACCGAATTTTACTGGTGCAAACATTTTCAAACCTCCACGCCATTTACTACATTCATTCCCTTTAATTTCAAGCTTGAGATAGTATTTTTTGCAAGGAGTTGCAAGTCTATATGACATGTGATACATAGGAAATGTGCGATAAGATTTAACGACATGAGTCACATCATAAAACTTTTGCCTTGGGACGTTTTCCAAAATAAACTCCCTTTGGTAAATAAAATCCTTAGTTTCATCAATAGAATCCTTTATTTGAACATTTTCAGTATAATCAATTCCATTAATAATCAAACTGGTCATAATACACTTCGAACGAATTTGTTCGGTCTCAAAGCGGAAAAAATGACTAAACCGCTCTAAGCCAAAAGTCTTTGGTTTTAGATACGGAGATGAAAACCTAGTTGCTGTAATAACCTCCAAATGACCTTTGTCTTTATCTGGAACAACCACAATTTCACGCTCAAATCGTTCATAATATCTACCATGATTGATATCGTTTAATAAGTCTTCCGATAAACGCACTCCTCTGGCAATATCTTCCGATAATGGTGTGACTTTATTTGTAATATAAGCAGTCGCATAAAACAATAGTATTGCAAACAATTTACAGTAATTTCCTGAAGAATACATTCCTTCTAATTTCGAAAAATTTAAAGGATATTCGTCGACACCTTTCATTAGTTTATTATGAGGTGCAATATTAAAACTAGGTGCTTTGTACTACTCAAAAATTTTATAAACAACCTCCCTGAGAGGAAAAACTATATCAGTCTCATCGTCAGGACTAGCTTGATTAACATAATCTTCAATAAGCTCTAAACGTTCACCTATAAAGCTTTTTTGAAGAAACGAAACAATTTTTCCGTTAACATTATCCTTTCCCTGAATAATCCTATTAGCCATATCAGGTTTGTATTTGGGTTCATAGGCATCAACATATTCTTCAAGAGCTTTAGGTATATCTCCTGATAAGCAAGCACGAAATAAATAGTTGACAACATCCTCTTGTTTTACGGGTTTACTATCTATTTTGCGATTATTACAAATTTCTAAAATAATATTACATATTACACCAAAGCGAATATACATCTTTTTCCTCCTAGTCAATTCGATTTCTCAATTTGACCATTCTAAAAGTCAATGCGAGATTTTTTCAAGCATGATAATATATAGTCAAGCTAGCTAATCAAATTCATTATATCACATCAAACTCGAGTATAGATACCTAGAAAGGAAAACTCATGAAAATTCTACTCTTTACCCCATATTTTATCTTTGCGAGCTGGGCATTATATCTTGTGCATAAAACTCGTAAAAAATAGCTTGCCCAATTACCTCAGCGGAGCTGGAGCTGCATCTTCGAATATAGCACTCCGCTCCACCAACTTTAAAACAAAGGAGAAAAAGATGCTTCCTGTCAAACCAACTAATCAAGAATCTATCGTTCTACAAAATGCAAACCAATTTAAATTGGAAGTTGCTAGAGATTTAAGCAAACAGATAACTCTATCTCAACGAGACAGTCTGTTAATTCAAGATGCTTTGAATAAGGTAAATGATTTATCTACTCTAGAACAAGAAATCTTGAAGCTCAATCCGCAGGCTAGTCAGCGGACTAATTTTCTAATCGCTTGCTTCTGTGCTAGTATAGCCGAAAGATTGAAAGGAGAGTATTAAGATGACTCTCTCCATTCCTTCACTAATATTATTTGGAATCTTCTGCTCCATTCTTGGCATAGTACTATTTGTCTACTATATTTTAAACCAACCCGACGAGCCAGAAGAAACATCAGATTCTTCGTATACTGAGGAGGAGATAATTCTTGCGAGATTTCTTGAAGACAAGCAAGCCATCAACGAAGCTTTTCTCTCGGCTCAGGCTGAACTACTCAAAGAGCTCCAAAACTCTTAATTTCGGATTATGTTGTAAACTCTACAATACCGAACAATCGTGCAAAAACTAAGCGTTTTAACCACTGTTAGATTCTTTCGCATCACTTTTAAAGATTGGATGAAAAAGTTTGAAATATTTGACCTTTAAGGGTATGCTCGTCCTTGAAAAAAGAAAGGAATAAATTATGACTACACAAACTCAACATCACAGTAAGAAATTTAAACTCATTCTTGCTGACCCACCTTGGGATATCCAACAAAAAGGTAACCACGGAGCAATTAAACACTACAACCTGATGACCCTAGATCAAATTAAAGCCATGCCAATTGCTGACCTTGCGGATGATAACTCTGCTTGTGTGCTTTGGGTCACTAATGCCACGATGGAAGCTGGCTTTGATGTTCTAAGAGCTTGGGGCTTTAAACCAACAACCAGTATTTTTACTTATCTTAAAGGTGGAAATTTAGGGCTGGGATACTGGCTTCGCTCAAACACTGAACACGCCTTAATTGGTATTCGTGGCAAAGTGGATCGCAAAGTTCGAAACCAACCTAACTGGGGATTTTACCCTCGACTCAACCATAGCCACAAGCCCGAAGAATTTTACGAAACAGTCGAACGCCTCTTTGACGGACCTTATCTTGAACTTTTCGCAAGAAGACCACGACATGGATGGCATTCGTGGGGCAACGAAATAGCCAGCTCTTGCGTTATCAAGGGATATGATGTACCTTCCTACGTAGAAAATCCAATATATTTCACCCAAAAAGAAGGCAGTGATGAAAATTGAAAAAGATCTTCATCTACACTTTTGCCCTCTTCGTAGTAGCTTTTTTGCTCAACTGGGCGGTCAAGCTATTGCTCGAAGTCTGGGTCTATCTGCTTGTCGGTTGTGGTATTTTCACAATCGGCTACACCGTTTGTCACATCATCAAGAAAAAGAACGAATGGAGGTAAAATGAAAAAACCAACCTCGTTAAACTGGCTGGAAATGAACTGGCAGCGCCCTTTCGAGTTTCAAACCGTTTGTGACACCGTTATTCATCTGTCTGGACTGACAGGTCGTAAACCTTTCGTTTGGGAAGTTCGAGCAAACGCAAACTGTATAAAATTTTTACTTGGCTTTGTGCCAACAGATAAAAGCAAACTTAAACGACTCTTTTCTACTCACAACAACGTGCAGTTTTCGGAGCTAAAAAATAAGCGTACAAACCATTTACTCGCCAGCCAAATCAAGATTAACCACCAACATTTTTCGCTTAAAACCGATAATATCGAAAGTATGGTGCGGAGCTTTCTGTCTATTAGTTCAAACTTAGACAAGAATGAAAAAGTCACCCTCCAGTTAATAATTAGCAAGAGCCGTGCACCAAGCCCTATCCCCAAAAATTTGCCGAATCTCAGTAGTACTTGGTTTCAAAGGTTAACTTCAAACATTCCACCTCTCTCGCCCGAAAGTCAAAAACTGATGAAAGAAAAATTACATTACGCAACCTTTCAAACGGTCATTCGCTTAGGTATCTCGGCACCAGAAAAGGCTCGCCAAATTACACTCCTTAACCAAGCAATGGCAAGCCTACGAATTATCGAATCTAACGGTGCGAGCTTTCGCTTCAAGAAAATCAATACAAAAGAAATAGATGACGCAGAAATGCCTTGGTCTCCCCAGACTCACTTATCTGCCCTCGAACTTGCAAGTTTGCTGATGCTTCCTGCAGGTGAGGCGGATATGCCGACTTTTCCTTGTCATCCAAAAACTATTATACCACCAATTGCTTACAGCATTCCAGAGAAAAAATATTTGCGAACTTTTGGCAATACGCTGGAAAGCACCACAAGACCGCTCCATATTCCTTTACAAAATGCTTTAATGCATACCCAGATTTGTGCACCGACTGGAGCTGGAAAATCCGTTGTAATGACTAATCTTGCCCTCCAAGACATTGATGCTGGGCGAAGCGTGGTAGTCGTTGATGCCAAGCAAGATACTATCACGCAAATCTTGGAAAGAATCCCCGAAAAGCGAGACCGAGATGTGGTCGTATTAGACCCGTCTTCCACTCGCTTGGTAGGCGTTAACATTTTTAACTTGGTTCACCACGGCATTTCGCCTGAATTAGCCACAGATATGTTGCTAAATATCTTCGAGAAACTCTTTCCAGATAATTTCGGCATTCGCAGTCGCGATGTGTTGTTAGCTGGAATTTCCACTTTGGCAAAAACTCCCAATTCTAACCTTGCAATGCTCCCAATTTTACTCACTAACAAAGCTTTTCGGCAACGAATTTTACAAAACATTGAAGACCCCTTAGGCTTGGAAAGTTTTTGGAATTACTACGAAAACCTCTCTGAAGCCGAACGCCAACAGCTTATTGCTCCCAGTCTGAATAAGCTCCGCCAGTTATTTAACCGCCCAAGCATGCGAGCTATTTTAGGGCAAAGCAATGCGAAATTCTCACTAATGGACATTTTCACTTCTCGTAAAGTGGTTCTAATTAATCTAAATAAGGGTGTTCTGGGGGCGGAGTCGGCGAGACTTTTAGGAAGTATTATCACTGCCAGCCTGCATGCTTTAACGCTGAGACAAGCCCAAATTCCGCCCGAAAAACGCCACCCTGTGATGATTTACATTGATGAATTTCCAGCGTATATATCTGTGGCGGAGGATTTCGAAGAATCCCTCGCAATGGCTCGCTCTTTGAGCGTTAGCTACACTTTAGCTCACCAAACTTTGTCTCAATTGCCGAGTTCTTTGAAGTTCGCCATCGAAGCCAACTGCAAGAACAAAATCATCTTTGGCTTGGGAATGAGCGACGCTCGGGAAATTGCACGCCAAACAACTGAACTTTCTGCTGAAGATTTACACACTCTTCCGCCCTACCAAGTTTACGCTCGAGTTCCAATGTTCGCCAATCACTACAAATGGATTTCAGGGCGAACCAATCCCCTGCCTCCAGCTAGCCGAGATGATGCGAAGTTGTTTCTCAGTAGCTTGCTGAAATACGGCACGCCACTGGAAGAAGTTGAACAGGAATTGTTAACCAATCTTCGAACAATAGCACATCAAAAATCGCAAGCTTCGAAAGATTTCAGCCCAAATCTTGGTCGCAAAAAGAAGGAAAATAATGCGTAAAACTTACTTTTTTCATTCGCACCGCTTTTCGCTTCAACCCTCTAAACCTTCCGCAGCTCATCGCCGTTTTGGAGCGAATTTCGCACACGACTTATATCGCATTTCTCAGCGATATCTTTATCACGGAGGCAAGCCTATGACTAACCAACATCTTGAGATTTTACAGTTTCTGGCGGACGCTCGCTTGGCAACCAGTTCGCAACTTGCTCGCCTGTTTTTTGCCGAGTCCCCCACTCACCGCTCACAAATCCGCAGAAGTAATCTCGCTACCAAACAGCTAAAAGAGGCAGGTTTCATTTACCACCAGCCTCGCAAAATTGGTGGCTGGACGAAAGGCAGCTCTTCCTATATTTGGAGTCTAACTTATAAAGGCTGGAAAAAATTAAAGGAAGTAAATAGCTCAATTTCGCTAAGATTTCGAAACAAGGTAGATTTTTCTCAAAACCATGTTGAGCATACTTTGGCAATTACGGAGATTTTTGTGGAGCTCAAAGAATTGGAGCGACTTGGAAAAATTAAATTGGAAGAATTTCACTATGAACCCAAATCTTGGCGATATTACTCCGATATTGGAGGTTCAAGCTTAGTTCTAAAGCCAGACGCTTTTGCAAAAATTACAGTTGGCGAATATGAAGACTTTTACTTTTTTGAACTCGACCGCTCCAGCGAATCTTTAACTCGCATCGCTAACACCTGCAAAAAGTATATCCAGTACTACAACACAGGAATCGAACAGCGTGTGAATGATATTTTCCCTTTTGTGCTGTGGATTGTGCCTGATGAACGGCGAAAAGAAAATATTTCTAATGCTATTCATTTGAAACTGAACAATTTTTGGCAGATGTTTCAAGTGGTGACGCTGGACGAATTTTCGCAATTTATTCATGGAGAAAACAATGATAAACAACAAGACTGAAATTGAAGCAAATACTGGAGTAAACACTAGAATAACTTATATTTATCAAGCAAAAATTCGTAGGAACAAGACGGTATTTCCTCGTTGAGACTTTAGGCTATGTTAGAGGACAAACGCAACGAGGTAATTTAAAAAAGGCTAAAAGAAGAACTGAATTGCTGTCACCCTATATCTCAAGTGATAACGCTAAATGAATTAAGTTCATAGATTGGAGAATAAACAGATGATTAGCGAAAAAGAACGAATTGTCAAAGTCGGAAGAGTAACTTATAGGATTAGCCGAAAATTTACTGGTTCGAAAAGTTTAAAAGAACTTCTTGAGAAGCTGATTTTGGCGGAAAAATAATGAATTGTTCTACTCATTGACAAAACATTTATTTTATAGCATAATTGAATTATACTTAAAAACGAAGTAGAACTTTACAGACCTGTGGATTGTAATTGTTCTATTTCGTTTTTCTTTTTAAGGAGGGACAAGATGAGATTTTTACGCTATTGCTATATTAAGATTAATCAAATTGATTTTTATTTTAAAAATAGAAAAAAGGTTTATGAAGAGCGTATTAAGAAAGCAAGAAATGAGTTTATACAACTCTGTAATAAGGGATATAGTGGAGAGATAATTTTGCCAAAATATGTTCTTAGAAAGTTTGCTAAATCGAAAACTGTGAAACAGGTCGAAAGACTTAATCAAGAAATCAAAAAACTTAACGGTCTTGACTAAGTTACAAGAGTCCTGTTGAAGGACTCTTTTTAAAGAATATTTACATCAGTATCTACAATAACATCACCATCCTCAACCCCTAAAATAGGATGAACTGCAACAACTAAATCTACTTCCAAAGAGTGCTTAATATTATTCGCTAAATCTAATACAAATCCTTTACAGCTAACATCTTCTATAAGATTATAAATTTGTTGACCAAATCTTGTTAAAGGATAACTTTCGAATTTAAATACCATCTCATCAGACAAAGTTTCTGAATAAAATCTAACAAATAGATTCCCATTATAGAAACCATTACAAGCTTCAACATCTAACTCGATATCGTGATTCTGAGTTACGCCCATATTAATTAGACCACACTCCTCCATCAGTAAAAAGTCATAGTCGTTAATGCCAAACTTTTCATATATTTCTATTTGTGAGTCTGATGGAGCGTAAATATAAAGATTCCCATCTGGTTCTAACAATGTTAATTTTGCTAATTTTGAAAATGTCTCTGCTTCATATTGGCTTAGCAATTTCATAGATTCAATAAATCGAAAAGAATATGTTCCCCTATTATTGGATTCTTCACTTAGAATTTTTGCCCAAATAGCTTTCATATCATCGTCTGATACTCTTGATGCGGCATCAAAAAACCTATCAAACCATTCAAAAGAAAACTCAGTATTTGAACTGTTTTCTATTTTTCTATATGTTTCAGCGAGTTTAGCAATGTTCATGATATTTTTACATTTAGCCAACTCTAAGGGAGAAAATCTTGGATCGTTGGTGTCAATCATTTGACGCAACACTGTAGCGTTCCCATCCTCTATTGCTTGTTTTATCCCTAGCCTATAGCTCACATAAGAAGCTGCCACTCCAGAAATAGTATTCGATATTAAATTCGGAAGAGTTTCATTTAAAAGAACAGATAAATCCATATTATCACCTCGATATTTTTAGTAACTTCATTCTACCATAAATCAATTAAAATCGCTTACAACCTACTAAAAAACTGGACTTCTTCTCTCTTTCGAGGTATCCTGTCCATGGGTTAGAGTGTATTGAAAGGAGACACGATGACAAACAACACATTAACAAGGCAGATTCCAGACTGGACAGAAGTTAAGCTTGAGAGCTTGACAGAGATTAGTGTTTTATATTGTAGGCTTTCTGCAGAGGATGCCAACGAAGGTGAATCTAACTCGATTTCTAACCAACGCTTGATTTTAAGCAAACTGGCGGAGCGAGAGAATTTGAGTAACCCGATTGTCTTTTATGACGATGGCTACTCAGGTTCAAATGCCCAGCGGCCAGCCTTTCAAAAGGCTCTGGCATTGGTTGAAAATAACCAAGTCATCAACTTTGTAGTTAAGGATTTAAGCCGTGTTTCACGAGATTACCTACTTTCAGGCAATCTTTTAGAAGTAATTTTCCCTTCAAAAAATATTCGCTTTATTTCCCTGCAAGAAAATATCGATAGCAATAAGAAATCCAGCCAAGATTCGTATCTTACACCACTTATTTCCCTGTTTAATAACTGGTACAGTATGCAGTGTAGTGAGAAAATCAAGCTTTCAAAACACACTAAAGCCAAGTCTGGCGAAAAAATCGGCTGGATTGCGCCATATGGCTATCTCAATAATCCAGAAAATCGTAAGGAATGGCTGGTGGATGAATATGCTTCAAAGATTGTGAAACGAGTGTTTACGGAATATATTTCTGGCAGAACACCATCTGAAATAGCACAAGGTTTGAGAAAGGATAAAATCCTCACCCCTGCTCGCTACAAAAAGAAGCTGGGCGTTTCGAACTATCGGATTTTAGAGGCCGACCCTTATTATTGGAAAACTCAGATGGTTTGGCAAGTATTGGAAAAGGAAGAATACATTGGTTCAACCATCAACTTGAAAACCGCAAAAATTTCCTATAAACAACGCAAACATAAACTGAGACCTCGTGAAGAATGGCTGATTTTCCCAGATAGCCACGAAGCAATTATTTCGAAGGAAGATTTCGAAATTGCAAGAAAAATGATGAACCACAAGCGAGTCGTTCAAAGGCATAACTGGAAAGATAAACCAGGACACGAAAACTTGTTTGCAGGCTTGCTTTTTTGCGAAAATGGTCATAAACTGAGCTTTTGCCCACAAGAAAAAGCTGGCGTGAATCTTGACCATTACAAGTGTTACCATTTTGAGCGAGCTGGCGATACTTGTTCAGGCGGTCACTATCTCCGCAAAAAAGTGTTGGAGGATTTAATTTTGAATGAACTTCAAGATTTAATAAACTCGTTTCAGATTAATGAGGAGGATTTATTACAACACTTAAAGGATAAGTTTGAAGTTAAGGAGACCAAGAAAATTAGCGAATTACAAAAACAGTTGGTGAAAGATGAACAGCGGATAACGGAGCTTGACACCATTATTCAGAAACTTTACGAAAAACAATTGTTGGACGAGATTGCAGAGGAACGCTTCAAAAAACTTTGCGACAGCTATGAGGCGGAACAAATTGAGTTAAAAGAAAAAGTCCAAACCGCAACTGATTCGCTGGGGGTGAAAATGAAATCAGCCTACAATATTGAGAAATTTATGGCAAACATTCGAAAATATACCCAAATTGAAGAATTAACTCCGAAAGTTATCAACGAATTGATTGATAAAATTATTATTCACCAACCGATCGGTAGAGGTAAAAATCGACAGGTTAAGCTAGAAATTTACTACCGATTTATTGGTGATGTTTAAAAGAGCGAGCCAAGACTTGCTCTGTATATAAAATTAAGACTGCTGAGTAAAGTGTGGACATTATACCAGAATAAAAAGAAAACTGCGGAGCTTTCTTGATTATTCCGTGACAGCGGAAGCGGACTCTGAAAAACCGCTAATTATACCGTTAGCTTTTGTGTCTGAGTTTCAGACTGCAGGTCATTTAGGCGGTAAACCACTCAATCTAGCTTGCACCAGATTAAACTTTACTTTTCTTCAGAAAGAGTTTCAAAACTTAATTGTGGCCATTTAGCCTGCCAGTTTTTCTTGCGGATTCTTTGCATATAAAGCTTCTTTCGCTCTGCATCCGCTAAAAAATGTGGTGTCGGCCGCACCTGAAATGCTCGAATATCTGCCAAGCCATAGGGCGCAAAGAGCTCTAGCTTGTCATCTTCCAGCAATCGCAGACCGATAGCCGTGCAGCACTCAGGATACTTGCTCATAGCATCTTTCGAGCTAGTATAAGGCTGGCTATTGGGACTATGAATATGCATATAGACTTGATTTTTCAGCTCCCAAGAATAAGCGGGAAAAGCTTTTCTCAGCTCCATCTCCAGCTGCAAAGTCTTCTCATAAGATACAGTTGGATCAAAGAATATAACATCCACATCCGTTTCGGCATCAAAGCCCGACTTGCTAGACAAGATATTCCAGATAAAATTTCTGATACTGCCCGCAGCCAGCCAAGAGTCCTCGAGCCGCAAACTGCGGATTATTTCCAAAATCGCTTGGATATCCTGATCCTGACTCAGCCTCTCTAAAATCTCTTGATCGGTCATCATTCCTTCATATACTCATATCCTAGATGCTCATAGGCTTTCCTTGTAGCCACGCGCCCAGTCCGTGTCCGCATGACAAAACCTTTCTGAATCAGGTAAGGCTCATACATGTCCTCTACCGTTTCGCGCTCCTCAGCAATATTGACTGAGAGGGTTCCCAGCCCCACTGGACCGCCACCGTAGACCTCAATCATAGTCTTCAAAATCTTCTGATCCACATAGTCCAGCCCTTCCTGGTCCACATCCAGCATGGAGAGAGCCTGGTCGGTTATCTTATCATCAATCAAGCCATTGCCCATAATCTGCGCGTAGTCCCGCACCCGCTTGAGCAAACGATTGGCAATCCGCGGCGTTCCTCGGCTACGAAGAGCCAACTCCCGAGCAGCCTCGTGGGTAATTTCCATCTCAAAAATCTCTGCTGTCCGCTCGACGATTTCGGTCAGATCGCTGGCTTCATAATACTCCATGTGACCGGTAATCCCAAAGCGAGCCCGCAGAGGATTGGACAGCATGCCCGCCCGAGTGGTCGCCCCAATTAGCGTGAAAGGTGGCAATTCCAGATGGACGCTGCGGCTGGTTTCGCCAGTCCCAATCATAATGTCAATGTAAAAGTCCTCCATGGCGCTATACAGCACTTCCTCTACCGCCATAGGCAAACGGTGAATCTCATCGATAAAGAGGACATCGCCCGGTTCCAAATCATTGAGAATGGCCACCAAATCACCAGCCTTTTCAATGACCGGACCAGAAGTTTGCTTGATATTCACACCGAGCTCATTGGCGATGACAAAGGCCATAGTCGTCTTTCCCAGACCTGGAGGACCAAAAAGCAAAGTATGATCCAACGCCTCATCCCGCAATTTAGCCGCTTCAATAAAAATTTTCAGCTGATCTTTGACCTTATCCTGACCAATATATTCTCGTAAATACTGAGGACGGAGGGTACGTTCTACCAGCTCCTCGTCCCCCATTAGTTCATTATCTAAAATTCTACTCATAGGACTATTATAGCAAAAAATAGGGCCGAGGAAGCAATCCGACTCGCTTCTGAATACAAAAAAAGCCACCGAATTTGGTGGCTCTTATGGGAGATTATTATGAAAAAGTTTTAGGATTTCTATCAAATAAAGTTAGGAGGTCTTCATTTGATGGTATTAGTATAACGTCCTTATCTTAAAATTTGCTTAAAGAAAAAATATTTTTTAAAAATAAAATACTTTTAAACATCTTACTAAGATGATACAAACTAATATGAATTGTTCAGTCTGATTAAAATAGCCACTATTTCATTGACTGCCTCAGGAACTCATGATACAATGAAAAAAATCGAAAAGGAGATTTTAGATATGAACAACCTTAAAAAGAAAACTTATCGGAATACACCAGCCTTTATGTTTATGGCTTGGGGCTCATTCGCCTTCTTTGTGACACTTGTTCTCGTCGGCCTCTATACTTTGAAAGAACCTTTGATGGTTAAGGGATACTATCTCATGGGTTCTGTCGGACTGATTTCTTCTTCATTTACTCTTGCAAAAGTTATCCGTGATAACCAAGAAGACGAAGAGCGTTACAATCAATTTTTCCAACCACAAGACGTAGACAACCAATAAAATAAATAGTAAAAACGGCAGAGGGGGATTCTGCCGTTTTCTTGTATCTAAGGCTAGTATCGCCATGTGAGATACACTTCAAATGAAGCAAATTTGCTGTTTATTTCACACCTGCGAAATAAACGGTGGTGCTGGTGAAGAGGCTTCCTGCCTTGAGAATGACCTGATCTTTCAAGTCACTATGAATCGCATCAGGCAAGGCCTGTGCTTCCAGCGCTATACCATTATGCTGAATCATTGGCTGTCCATTGATGATAACTAACTCATCGACAAAATTAGCCGAATAAGTCACGACACAAGGAGCATCCGTACGGAAAGTCAGATAGCGACCTGATGCCGCATCATAAAGACATCCTGCCTCTTCCTGCTCTTTATCCAGAGCAAATGGAT
>ERZ773042.1066-NODE-1066-length-16945-cov-8.799704_pt1 | contig 16945 bp, 16 predicted proteins | sample MGYA00511664_ERZ773042 | MGnify/ENA primary metagenome ERZ773042 (study PRJEB29015, sample SAMEA2737984) | human oral metagenome | biome: human oral; feature: human-associated habitat; material: dental | place: China | collected 2036 ... | reverse complement strand
TTTTACCAAATCTTAAATGTGATCTTGTAACTCCACCAGATTTTTTAGAGTCATAAGCAAAATATCCTTGTGCATATAGGTCTGTTTTATCTCCTATAATTTTAATAGAGTTTTTATTTGCTCCAACTGTTCCATCTGCTCCTAATCCATAAAATAGACAAGCCTTTGTTGATGGGTCAGCCAATGCTAAAGCTGGTCCTACTTCAAGTGATGTATGAGTTACATCATCAACTATACCAACTGTAAAAGCATCTTTTGGAGTATCTTTTTTAAGATTATCAAATACTGCTAATACTTGTGCAGGAGTTGTATCTTTTGAAGATAATCCATATCTTCCTCCAACTATCAATGGAGCATTTTCTTTATTATAGAATAATGATTTTATATCTAATAATAAAGGTTCTCCAACTGAACCAGGTTCTTTTGTTCTATCTAAAACTGCTATTCTTTTTACAGTTTTAGGTAATACATCAAAGAAATATTTAGCAGAGAAAGGTCTGAATAAGTGTACAGATATTAAACCTACTTTTTCTCCTTTTTCTATCAAGTAATCTATGACTTCTTGAGCTGCTTCACAAACTGAACCCATTGCAACTATTACTCTTTCTGCATCTGGTGCTCCATAATAGTTAAATGGTTTGTATTCTCTTCCTGTAATTTTTGAAATTTCTTTCATATAATCAGCAACTATATCAGGAACTGCATCATAGAATTTATTTTGTACTTCTCTTGCTTGGAAGTAGATATCATCATTTTGTGCTGTACCTCTTGTTACTGGATGTTCAGGATTTAAAGCTCTTTTTCTAAATTCTTCTAATGCTTTCCAATCTACTAATTTCTTTAAATCTTCATAATCCATTACTTCAACTTTTTGAATTTCATGAGAAGTTCTAAATCCATCAAAGAAATGTAAAAATGGTACTCTTGATTTTAATGCTGATAAGTGAGCTACACCAGCTAAGTCCATTACTTCTTGTACTGAATTTGTTGCAAGCATTGCAAATCCAGTTTGTCTTGCTGCATAAACATCTTGGTGATCACCAAAGATTGATAATGCTTGTGCAGATAATGATCTTGCAGACACATGTATAACTCCTGGTAATAATTCACCAGCTATTTTATACATATTAGGAATTTTTAAAAGTAATCCTTGTGATGCAGTATAAGTTGTTGTCAATGCTCCAGCTTGTAAAGAACCATGAACTGTTCCAGCAGCTCCTCCTTCTGATTGCATTTCAACTAATTTTACTGGAACACCAAAAATGTTCTTCATTCCTTTTGCTGCCCATTCATCTGTATATTCTGCCATTGGTGAAGATGGTGTTATAGGATATATTCCTGCCACTTCTGTAAAAGCATAAGACGCATAAGCTGCTGCTTGGTTTCCATCCATAGTTTGCATTTTTTTTGCCATATAGTTTCCTCCTTAATTTCCATTTGTTCAATTTCTATAATTCACTATTTATATAATTAATTTACTAAACAATTTAGTAATAATTAATAACTATTTATATCTTTCCTTTAACCTTATTATTTTGCTAATCTAAAAGTATCTCTTGCTATTACTAATTCTTCATTTGTAGGTATCTTATATATTAAAACTTTTGAAGTATTTTTAGATAATTTTACATTTCCTTTTTTTCTAACTGAATTAATTTCTTTATCTAATTCAATACCTAAAAATTCTAAACCTTCTAATGCTTTTTCCCTAGTCATTGATGAATTTTCTCCAATTCCTCCTGTAAAGCATATAGCATCCACTCCACCCATAATAGCAGCATAAGCTCCTATATATGATCTTAATCTATGCATAGAAACACTTTCAGCAAGTATTGCTCTTTCATCTCCTTCTTTAACTGCATTTTCCATATCTCTACAATCAGAAGATTTTCCAAATAATCCAAGAATTCCAGATTTTTTATTCATTCTTTCATCCATTTGAGCATCTGTAAGTCCTCTTTTGTTTTTAACAAATAATACAGCTGCTGGATCTATATCTCCACATCTTGTTCCCATCATTAAACCTTGTAAAGGTGTTAATCCCATTGAAGTATCAACTGATTTTCCATCTTTAACAGCAGTTATTGATGCTCCGTTTCCTAAGTGACAAACAATTATTTTTGAATGTTCAGGATTTCCCATAATTTCTCTCATAATTCCAGATACATATAAATGAGAAGTTCCATGGAAACCATATTTTCTAACTTTTAATTCTTTATAGTCTTCATAAGGTAATGGATATATAAATGCTTCTGGTTTCATAGTTTGGTGAAAAGCAGTGTCAAATACAGCTACATTTTTCTTACCAGGCATAAGTTCCATACAAGTCCTTATTCCCATTAAGTTTGCTGGATTATGTAAAGGTGCTAAATCATTGTTTACTTCAATAGCTTTTAAAACTGCTTCATTAACTAAAACTGATTGTGCAAATTCTTCTCCACCATGAACTACTCTATGTCCTATTGCATCAACTTCATCAACAGAAGCTATAACCCCTATTTCCTTATCAGTTAAATGAGATATTACTAACTCTAATGCTTCTTTGTGACTTGGCATAGGAGTTTCTAATTTTTTTTCAAAATCTTTTGCTATAACTTCGTACTCCATCTTAGAACCATCTATTCCAATTCTTTCACAAAGTCCTTTTGCAAAAACTTCTTCTGTTTCTGGATTTATTAATTGATATTTAAGCGAAGAGCTTCCACAATTAATTACTAGTATTTTCATTTATCTTTTCCTCCATCTGTTTTATTATATAATTATTTTAGTTTATGCTAGTTGAGATTAACAATCTATACAAGCCTGAGCAGATGTAATAGCTGTCAATACAACTATATCTTCCACTGAGCAACCTCTTGATAAATCATTTACTGGTGCATTTAATCCTTGGATAATTGGTCCATAAGCATTAGCTCCTGCTAATCTTTGAACTAATTTATATCCAATATTTCCAGCAGATAATGAAGGGAATATTAATACATTTGCATTACCAGATACATCTGATAAAGGAGCTTTTATTTCTCCAACAGATTTTACTAAGGCGGCATCTGCTTGTAATTCATCATCAAATCTAAATTTTACTTTTCTCTCTCTTAAAATTCTTCCTGCCTCAATCACTCTATCAACACATTCATGTTTTGCTGAACCTTTTGTTGAGAATGTCATTAATGCTACTCTTGGGTTTATTCCTGCTATTTTTACTGCTGTTTCAGCTGCTGAAGTGGCAATATCTGCTAATTGTTCAGATGTAGGTACAGGTATTACTGAGCAATCTCCAAACACTAATATACTTCCAAATAAGTCTTTAAATTGTGATAATTCCATAATGAAAACAGATGAAACTGTTTTTACTCCTGGTTGTGTACCTATAACCTGAATAGCTGCTCTCAATACATTAGCAGTAGGTGATGCAGAACCAGATACCATTCCATCAGCATCTCCCATTTTTATTAACATAGCTCCAAAAAAAGTAGGATTATTTAATAATAATTTTTTTGCTTCCTCAGGAGTCATTCCTTTTTTAGCTCTTAATTCTACTAATTTATTTACATAATCATTAAATCTTTCAAAATTATAAGGATCTACAATTTTTGCCCCACTTAATGAAACTTCATAAGCCTTTGCACTGTGCATTATTGCTTCTTGATTTCCCACAAGAATAACCTGTGCTAAACCCTCTTTTAAAATTTGAGAAGCTGCTCTTATTACTCTTTCATCACTTGATTCAGGTAAAACTATTCTTCTGTTCGCTTGTAAGGCTTTTTTTCTAACTTGCCCTAAAAAACTCATTATAATCACTCCTTAGTTTTTATATAGATAAAGCTTTAAATTTATCTTTTAAATTTATCAAGTATATATTAACACTGATTACGATTAAATGCAATATTTTTATTATAAAATTCATTTATTTTTTAATAAATTTTTATTGGCTTAATATTTTTTGATTTTATTTTACTATTTTATAATTTTATGTTCATTATATTGATATTTTAGTTGAAATTTGTTTTTTAAACTTTTGTTATTATTTTAAACATACTTAATTTTTATTTTACCTTATTAAGTTACACTTAACAAATTTAAAATTTTTTTAATTCTTCAACAACTTTATTCATAACATAAGAGAAATTATCTTTTATAACTAATGAGGCTTCTCCATCATATTGAGTATTCATATCATTTATAATAATCAAATTCTTTCCTCTAAAATATCTTAAATAATATGCAGCAGGATAAACTGTTAAGCTTGTCCCTGCAACTATCAAAGTATCTGCTTGTTCTAATTGATAAATAGCTTCATTGACAATAGCTTGATTTAAACTTTCTCCATATAGTGTTACATCTGGTCTAACTATTCCACCACACTCACAAGAAAAATTTTTATCTGATGTTTTTCCACAACCTAAACAATACCATCTCTTTAAACTTCCATGTAATTCCAAAACATTTTTACTTCCAGATACTTGGTGTAAGTTATCAATATTTTGTGTTATTATAGCTTTTAAGATACCCATTTTTTCAAGTTCTACCAAAGCCATATGTCCTTTATTTGGTTTTAAACCATTAATATTTAATTCTTTTTCCACATATTCCATAAAAATATCTCTATGAGAATAAAAGAAATCTGAACTCAATACTTCTTCTGGTCTATATTTATCTTTATACAATGTTTTATATAGACCATTTTTTCCCCGAAAATCTTTAACACCGCTATCTGTTGATGTCCCAGCTCCTCCAAAGAAAACTAAATATTTTGTATTTTTTAATATATTAACCAATTCTAAAATTTTTTCATCTCTTTTACTATCCATAAATTTACCTCCTCAACTTTAATGTATATTTTATTTTATCAAATTTCTATATATTTTTATAGTTATTTTAGCTTTATTTTTTAATTTGATACAATTTTGAATAATAATAAAAAAATCACATCTAAAAATATTCTAAAAATTTATTTGACATTTATTTTATACTATGCTATATTGATTAAAATAAATTTGAGGAGGTTTAAAATGTTTCTTAGTAAGGCAAGGATAAGGAAAAATATATTTACAATAAAACTGAATAACTTATCTTATTGTATGCTAAGGGCTAATTATACCTTTATTTTTTAGTATAATCATTTTTTGATATTAAAATTAAGTAATAAAGTAAATTAATAATCAGTGTAGCATTCAATGTTATACTGATTTTTTATTTATAAAATTTTAGGAGGTAAATATGGAAAATAGAAAAAAAATTTTATCAGAACTTTTTGATAAATATAGGAATGAGTTTAAAGAACTAAATGAGTATCTCTATAATAATCCAGAGCTAGGGTTACAAGAATATAAGGCTTGTACTGCTCATACAAATATTTTAAAGAAATATGGTTTTGAGATTGAAAGCATTTTGGAGGAAATCCTTAGGGCATAGGTAATATGAATACTAATTTTGATAGAGAACAGTACGAAAAGCTTTTATCTAAGGCAACTAAGGTATTGATGGAGCAGAGAATAGATGATGACGAGCGTGCTCTTTCATGCATAGAGAAAATCGTTTTAGAAGATGCTAAAGATTTACCGATAGATAGTATAGTATTTTTGATAAACCGCATCTTTGGAAGGCTCAGGGGTGATATAGGTAGTCTCAGCTATCTATCGAATCGGAATGTTAACGAGATAATGGTAAACAGTTTCGATACCATATTCATAGAGATTGATTCACATATAGAAAAGGTCGATGATTGTTTTGATAGTACAGAAGAATTGGAGCATGTTATCAGAAGAATAGCGGCATCTGTTCATAGAGAAATCAATGAATTTAAACCAATACTTGATGCTAGACTTGAGGACGGGTCGAGAGTCAATGCTGTTATGAAGAATATCGCAATAGGAGGCCCAAGCTTGAGCATAAGAAAATTTGGTAACAGTAAGATTTCTCTTGATGAAATGGCAAAGGGAGGGGGGCTTAGCGCTGAGTGTGCAGAGGATATAAAGACCATGGTTAGAGGCGGTCTTAACATATTTGTTAGCGGTGGTACTTCATCTGGAAAGACAACATTGCTTAATGCTATCAGTGAATATATTCCGGATAGCGAAAGAGTGATTGTAATTGAAGATTCATTAGAACTCAATCTTAATAATATTGCAAACATAGTTAGGCTGGAGTGTAGGAACGCAAACAGTGCAGGAAAGGGCGCGATAAACATGGCCGATCTCATTAAATCCAGCTTGAGAATGAGACCGGACCGAATAGTAGTCGGAGAGGTTAGAGGTGGCGAGGTTCTCGACATGCTTCAGGCTCTTAACACAGGGCACTGCGGTTTTTCTACAGGGCACGGCAATTCATCTTGTGGAATGCTCAGAAGAATCGAGGCAATGTATCTTTCAGCTGTTGAAATCCCGGTAGATGCAATAAGGATGCAGATATGTGAGGCGATAGATATTTTGATACATATGGAGAGACTTCCTAGCGGAAAGAGAAAGATTATAGAGATAAATGAGCTGACAGGATATAGGGATGGTGAATATGTGCTTAATCCACTTTATGAACTGTCTGATGATATGAGAATTGTAAGAACTGAGAACATGCTCAGTGATGACATAAAGCTCAGGTTAAGAGGAATATATGATACAGGATTACAACGAGTACAAGCTGAACAATAAGGAAAGGATTGCTTTGATAGCAATATCAGCCGGATTCTTATTAATAGCGGGGTTTCTATACATAAACTCATTTATTACGGTAGTAATAAGCCCAATAGCTTATGGCTTTCTATCACAAAGATATATTAGCTACATAGTGGTAAAACGCAAGACAAAACTTAGGAATGAGTTCAAGGAATTGCTATACAGTTTCAGTGCATCATTTTCTATAGGTTCCGGTATGCAGTCAGCAATGAAGGATGGATGCAAAAAACTTAGAGAAGTATTTAACGATGACTCAATAATGCTTGGTGAGCTTGAGGCTATGATTACCAAGTTGGAAACTACGGCATGCGATCCCGTTTTACTCTGGGAAGATCTTGCTTCAAGGAGCATGATAGAAGATTTACAGCTATTTTCAGAGGTATATAGAGGCTGTACATCAAGTGGTGGTGACATGATAGTAGCAATAGAAACAGCGGCCAAGACAATAGGAGAAAAGATTGAGATGGAAAATAATATCAAGCTGCTGGCTAAGCAAAAGCTCGTAGAAGGCAGGATAATAGCAATTATACCGGTGATAATAATACTTTTGCTTAGGCTTTGTTCTCCCGGATACATTAAACCTATGTACGATGGTGTAGGAGGAAGATTGATGATGCTTGCAGCGCTTTCCATATCGATTACGGCAATTGCCATAACAGAAAGGATAACTAGAATTGAAGTTTAAAATAGATAAAATCAAGTCACAGATTTGTGGTTTTGAATTCACCAAATTTTGCCTGAGAAAGAGAAAACTTCTGATTTCCGTTCTTGCTATTTCAATAGGAATAAGCATTATGTCTATGACATTTGCCGGTAGCAAGTCTGTAAGTATATGTGGAAGTAAAGATGACATAAGAGGAATAACTCTCAATAGGAATGATGAGGGCGAGGAGATAAAAGTCTCTGCAGTAAACGGTAGCGAGAAAGTTTCTCGGACATTATATCTTAAGGCGGATAATAAAAAATCAAAGAAAAGTAAGGCAATCGATAAGAGCCTTGAACTTAAGCTTTCAGATGTCATAAGAAATATAAGAAAAAAGACAAAGGTAAACAAGATGATAAGATTACCTAAACAGTTAGACGATGGAACGAGACTTAATTGGAGCATGAAATCAAAACAGGCAAACTATGTCCTTGCAATTGCAGCCACGCCAATGGTAATGATTTTTGCATATAGGAGTGAAAAAGATAAGGGGAAAAGAGATACTCAGCGAAAAAAGAACAACATAATTCGAAATCTTCCTGCCTTTGGAACTAAGCTTGAGCTATTCTTAAATTGCGGCATGGTGTATGAGGATGCGATGAGCAAGCTTATAGATGGATATAGCAAGAGTTATCCAAACGAGCTATCGAAGCTGATAAGAGAGGCAAAGGAGTTAGCTCTGATTAGCGGAAGAGACGAGATGGACATACTTGGAGAAAAGGCTAAATTACTGAAAATAAAAGAACTTACGCGTATTACAGCAATGATTGCTGATAGTAAATATAAAGGCACAGAGCTGGGAGAGAAGCTTTCAAGAGAGGGGGAGTATCTTTGGCAGAGAAGGATAAAAATCGCTGAGGAAAATGCTAAGCTTGCAGAGCTCAAACTATCTCTACCTTTAGCCTTACAGCTACTATCGTTGATAATCATCACAGCTGCACCTGCTGTAGTACAATTCTAAATTAGGGGGACAAGATGTTAAAGAACAAAAAGGGAATGGAGATGGTACAGGTAGCTATTTTGATAGCATTAGCAATTTCGCTGGGCATTATTTTCAGATCGCAAATTACGGAGTTTATAAATACAACTTTTGCAGATTTGAACGCTTAGGGGGAATGTGAGATGTTAAGGAATAAAAAGGGAGGTGAGTATGTAGAAGCTTCAATCGTGCTTCCGCTATTGGTACTTTTGATTGTAAGTATGATATATGCAATGATATTTTTTTACAGTCATACCGATAGACAGATGAAGCTGCATAAAGCATCACTTGACAAAGCAAAGACCAGTTCTTCACTGTTTAAAAAAGAAAAGTATAAAGTAGAAGACTCATCCTCAATAAGTGGAGCGGCAAGGGTTTTGCTAAGTAAGGATATCTATGCAGATATATATTTTATAAATGAAGCAGATTTGGTTAGAGCAGGGAAGTTTGTAAAGGGGTTAAATAACTGAGATGGTAAGAAACAAGCGCGGTATGGTAAGCGTATTCATTATGATTTTTTCGGTTTCAATTATATCATTAACCATGCTTTTTATTGGAGGTGCTAGGGTTAAGGCTATAAGCTCAAGTGTAGACAGCTTAGGATACCTTTGGGCAAAATCAATTCTGGGTGAATACACTGACAAGCTGTATGAGCGATATGGAATTTTCGCATATAGAGCTAAGTCGCATTCCGAAGTCAATGATAAGCTTAACCGGCTTAGTGAAATTACCTTCGGTGGGAAGAGATATATAGACTGTGAAGGGTGCAACAGCAGTCTATATAAATATTCCCTTGCAGATCTTGACAATTTTAAAAAACAAGTTAATAAGGCAGCAATATCCGAAAAACAAAAGAAGTTTAAAGACATTGAGCTGGATGTTTATGCCCCGTCAGATAGAACAATTTCAAATGATGCAATAGTGGCAGGACTTCCGTCAAAGGGAAGACTGAGCAACTTTTCACTTAGCAACTTTATAGACAAGATAAAAGAGATAGATGATATTAAAGATATCCTGAAGGGTAGCAAGGATGAACTTTTGCAAATGAAGTATATTAAGAACCACTTTCAGAGTGCAGTTTCACAAAGTGAAGAGGACGATAGTTTCTTTAAATATGAACTGGAGTACATACTTGCCGGTAAGTTTTCCGATGCGGATAATTTAAAAAGTGCTAAACACAGGATAATAGCGATAAGAGAAGCGCTTAATATAGCATACATAAACAAGAATCCACAGATGAGAGAACTTGCGCTGACAATAGCGGAGTTGATATCAACTCCGGCAGCTGCTCCTGCAACCCAGCAGGCTCTTATAGCGGCTTGGGCGTATGCAGAAAGTGTTAACGACTACAGGCTGCTTGTTCATGGGAAAAAGCTACCTTTGATGAAGGATGAGAACTCATGGGCAGTCAATTTAAAATCGATAATAACAAATCCTAATCCTGAATATATAGATAAAAATAACGAAAAAGGTAACACATATAACGAATATCTTCAAGCTATGATATTTTTGACAAATAAGGATAATAGGATTCTTAGGGTGATGGATTTGATAGAGATAAATATGAAATACTGCTACTATGGTAACTTCAGTATTTCAAGTCATTACACGGGTATTGATTACAGCATGGATGTAAATGGGAGGACACATGTATTCAGTGCAGAATACTAGACTGACTTTATCAAAGCGAAAGAAATCAAAGATAAACAACAAAAAAGGTGCATATATTCTAGAGGCATGTATAGTGTTTCCACCTTTTATAATTGCGATAATACTACTGCTATCATTGATACCCGTGATGGCTGAATGGGAAAATGTGGTATATGCGGCCTGTGATGAACTAAGGTCCAGCGATATACGTGCTCACTTCTATAATGATAAGCTCCTTGGTCAGGTGAGACTTAATAATAGGCTTAACAATGAGTGTCACTTTATAGACCCAATTCAGGTGACTAAATATAGATATAGGCATAGTGACGGCAAATGTAAGGATCTCATAACTGTCAGCATAGATGCAAACTTTTCTAAGCGTGTTCCACTAGCTATTAAAAGCCTTGATATGAATATGAAGATAAGATCAAGAGCTTTTACCGGGGCCAGCTTAGATGAGGATAGCGATAAGGATTGCTTTAATAAAAAAGAGGATTCTAAAGATGTTTATATATTCCCGGAATCAGGGAGTAAATACCACAATAAAAGCTGTCGTTGCCTTAATCCTGCGTGCGAAAAGGTGTATATGACGCCGGCTATTAAATCACGTTTCAAGCAATGCGACAAATGTAAGAAGAAGGGATATAAGGGAAACCAGGCAGTATTTTGTTTTTTCAATAGTGGTGAAGTCTACCATCGTGGAGATTGCTCCTGTGTAGATAAGTACTACGAGAAGATACAAAAGCGCGAGGCAATTAGCAGAGGGTATTCTGCCTGTTCATTATGCGGAGGATAAGGTGAAGAATAATATTTTGATAAAGCCAATTATAGACATTGATTATTATAGAGCTTTGATACTATCATCAGGAATACATAGTATTTTTTTGCCAATGAAGTTCCAGTTCATTAGGCAAGAAAGGGAGCTAAAAGTAAAGGAGTATTTCATTAATGTAGAGGGTTACACGAATCTAAAAGAATACATAAATATTTCTTCGCTGGAGGCGTGGGATATAGCAGACATGTTGATACAGCTGTTAGAGGGTATAAACGAATCCATGTATAGATACGTATTTCCGTTTGAGTACAGGATTAGTCTGGATTATGTCTACTATAGTGAAAGTAAAAAGAAGTTTAAGCTTTTATTTATTCCAAGTACCGAGCACTTGGATGATATGAATAGTCTAAGTAAACTCATTATAGAGAGTCTAAATACGATATTGAACGAGCTTGATGCTTATATCGGCAAAGGAGTTGTCTCTGAATTAAAGTCTTTAAAAAGCTCAATTTGTGAGTCTGAGACTGTAGAGGATTTCACATCGAAAATAAATGTATTTAAGAGAAGTATTTGGAGGAGCAGACATGGTAAAATAAGTCGCACTATTGCTTTATAACACGATTTCGTGTACGATTAAGCTATGATTCCAATTTCAACGAAAATGAGACCACAGAATTTAGATGAATTCATGGGTCAGCAGCACTTTTTATATAAAGGTTCGCTACTATACAATTCAATAAAGAATAAAACCTTCGGATCGGCGATATTCCACGGACCTTCGGGTACGGGTAAGACAACTCTTGCCAGAATTATTGCTGCAGAGCTGGATAGTGATTTTCATGAGATTAACGCAAGTACGACGGGAACAAAGGAGCTAAAGGAGCTATTAGATAGAGCGCGTCTTAGATTCTATGGCTTAGAGTCAAAATCAAGCTATATCTATATAGACGAGTTTCACCGTTGGAACAAACTTCAGCAAGATTCTCTCCTAAAGGCTTTAGAAGAGGGCGTAATCAAGTTCATAGCAAGCACAACCGAAAATCCGTATTTTGCTATAAACAATGCGGTATTAAGCAGGGTTAGAAATATTTACGAGTTCAAGCGTCTTGATAAAGATGTAATCAAAACGCTTCTTTTGCGTGCTGCAAACGATAAGGAGCGTGGATTGGGAAATCTTAATATCAAGTACGATGATAAGGCAATAGACATTTTGGCCGAGTTGTCAAATGGAGATGCACGTGTTGCACTTGATACACTTGGCTTTGTTTTTGAGAATCATCAAGATGGTAAACCTGTAAGTGCCGAGGATATATCAGAGGCAATGCAGAGAAAAATAGGATTTTATGATCGTGGAGACGATAAGTATGACCTGCTTTCAGCTTTGCAAAAGTCTATAAGAGGGAGTGACCCTGATGCGGCAATATACTACTTTGCCAGACTTGTAGATGGTGGTGCCGATATACAGATGATAGGAAGAAGACTTCTTGTTATAGCTAGCGAAGATATTGGTATGGCATATCCTTCAGCTATAAGTATAACCCATGCCTGTGTAAGCGCTGCGCTCATGGTCGGATTTCCGGAAGCCGCTATAAACCTGGCTGAGGCGGTGATTTTGCTTGCATCTTCACCTAAATCCAATCGCTCGGTAATGGCCTATTACAAGGCGATGAGCGATATCAAGCACAAGGAAATCGATATGATTCCTGATCATCTCAGGGATTCTCACTATAAGGGTGCAAGAGATAAGGGAATAGGCAAGGATTATAAATATCCGCACGATTTTGGAGGATATGTAAAGCAACAGTATTTGCCGGACAATCTTCACGCAGAGAACATCAGGTACTATGAGCCGTCTGAGAATGGCTCGGAAGCTAATTTTAAGAAGTTTTTAGATGAATTAAGAAAAAAATATGGAGATAATTAGAGCAGATAATTCAGGGTTTTGCTTTGGAGTTAAGAAGGCTCTGGAGACAACGCAGGAACAGATAAAAAAAAATAAGGCCGGCGGTAAGCGGGGAAGTCTATATACATGTGGACCTTTGATACATAATAAAATTGTCACTAATCAACTTGAGGAAGATGGTGTTCGTATAATCAATACACCGGATGAAGCAAAAGAGGGTGATACGATAATTGTAAGGTCTCACGGTGAGCCTAAGGTTTTCTATGATAAGATGGATGAACTGAATTTGAACTATGTAGATACAACATGTCCTTTCGTCTCAAAGATACACACGATAGTAAACAATGCTTATAAAGAGGGCAAGAATATAATAATCATAGGTGATTCCAAACATCAAGAGGTAATTGCAACAAGCGGTTGGTGCGAGAACTCAGCATATATCATAAACAGTCCTGATGATGTCGAGGTTCTGGAAAGCGGTACATATCTTGTGGTATGTCAGACGACGATAAGAAAAGAACTCTTTGAGTCAATAGTCAAAGCTTTAGAGTCGAAAAACTGTGATTTAGAAATCAAAAATACCATTTGCAATGCTACAAGTCTTAGACAGGATGCATGCCAAAGACTGGCAAAGGAAGTAGATGCTATGGTGATTATTGGTGATAAGCAGAGTTCAAATACAAAAAAATTATATGAAATTGCAAAAAAACATTGCAGTAATTCGTTTTTTGCCGAAAATATTAGTGATTTACCATTGAAAGAAATTCAAAAATATAATAAAATAGGAGTTGCGGCAGGTGCTTCAACACCTGAAAGCGTAATTAAGGAGGTTATTGCCAACATGAGCGAAACAGAAAAAACCACAATGGCGGATTTCATGGATGAAATTGATGCATCTTTGAGACTCCCACATAACGGCGAAATTGTAGACGGAAAGGTACATCAGGTTTCTGATAGAGAAGTGATTGTAAACCTAGGCTGCAAGAAAGACGGAATTCTTCCCGTAGAAGAAGTCACACTTGAGGAAGGAGAAAAACTGACTGATCTATTTCAGCCGGGCGACGAGATCCAGGCAAAGGTCGTAAAGACTGATGACGGTGACGGAAGTATCCTACTGTCCAAGAAGAAATTAGAAATAAGCAAGCATTGGGCAGAGATCAACGAAGCTCATGAGAATAAGACGGTAATAACAGTTAAGGTGCTAAGAGCCGTAAATGGCGGCGTAATCGCAGCATATAAGGAAGTTACAGGATTTATTCCTATGTCTCAACTCTCAGATAGATACGTTGAGAATGCAGATGAATTCATTGGACAGACATTTGATGTCCTTGTAACAAGAGTTGATGCTAAGAGAAACAGAGCACTATTCTCACATAAGGCTATTCTTCTTGCTGAGAAGCAGAAGCTAATATCAGGCATTTGGGATAGCATCAGCGTAGGTGATATCGTTGAAGGTACAGTAATGAGATTCACTGATTACGGTGCATTCGTAGATATCGGCGGAATCGACGGACTACTCCATATCTCAGAGATTTCATGGGGTAAGCTAAAGCACCCACAGGAAGTACTCGAGACAGGACAGACGGTTCAGGTTAAGGTGCTTTCAATGAACCAAGAGAAGGGAAAGATTTCACTTGGACTAAAGCAGATCACACCGGAGCCATGGAGCGTTATCAACGATAAGTACCATGTAGGTGAGATTGTAAGCGGTAAGGTAGTTCAGATTAAGGAATATGGCGCATTCGTTGAACTAGAACCCGGACTGGATGGACTTGTTCACATTTCAGAGGTTGCTCACAAGAGAGTTTCTGATATTGCTGAAGAACTTCAGCTTGGACAGATTGTTGATACAAAGATTCTTGATATCGATGTAGATAGAAAGCGTATCAGCCTAAGCATTAAGGCGGCTATTCCGGTTCCGGAGGCTGTAGAAGAAGCTGAAGCCAATGAAGAAACGGAAGCTGCTGAAGCTGTTGAAGTTACTGAAGCTGGCGAAGAAGCTTAATCGCAAATGAATTTACAATCGCAGGAGGCTACGCTTTCTGCGATTTTTTATATACTTTGATGAGGTGAGATATGAAGATAGAGAGGATTGTACAGGGAAGCCTAGAGAGTAATTGCTATATAATATACCATAGTGAAGGTGGCGAATGTTTTATAATAGATCCGGGATATAATGCAGCAAAGATTATAAAAGATATTGAGAAGAAGAATTTGAAACCAAAGGGAATACTTTTGACGCATATGCACTATGATCATGTCGGTGCAGTGCCGGGAATCAAGGCTAGATTTGATATACCTACATATATGCATGCTCAGGATGTACAAGAATATAAGGGACATATCGATAGACTCTTATATGGTGGTGAAGAGCTGGATTTAGAGGGTGAGATTATAAAAATTATCCACACTCCGGGTCATAGCCATGGTTCGATTTGTATAATGTGTGAGGAGAGTAAGGCTTGCTTTACGGGCGATACAATTTTTGATATTGATTTAGGACGCACGGATTTAAATTGTGGAAGCCAGAGCGAGATGGAAGACAGTATTAGAAATGTTATAAGCAAGTGGGATAACTCTATAACGATTTATCCCGGACACGATGTCAGTGCAACAATGAAGCAGGTGAGGAAATACAACACTGAGTATCTCGCTATAATGCAAGGAGCAGGAGATGGAAATTAAGATGATAGGGCTTGACCTTGATGGCACAGCGCTAAACGACAAGGGTGAATTTTCAGAAAGGACAAGGCAGGCTTTCAAAAGGGCACATGATTGCGGTATACACGTTGTAATTGCAACGGGTAGAGCTGAGTTTTCATTACCCCGAAACATTGCAGAAGTAGATGGACTGGAGTATGTAATTACATCAAATGGAGCTAGAGTCCTGAAACTCAGCGACCGTTCTGTCGTGTATAAGAATTTCATAAGTCCTCAAAAAGTTAGAGAGGTCATAGATGTTCTAAAATCACAGAATGCAAGAGCAGAAATGTTTGCTAACGGTAAGGCTTATATAAGCCGAAATGAATACGATGCCATTGTTTCCGGAGATATTTTGACAAGAAGCAGGGGCTATGTGATGGCAACGAGAAATCCCATTGATGATATATTTACCCATATGATTGATTGGGATAATCACATCGAAAATATCAGTGTGAACTATCCTAATAATGATAAAAAACGTGAATGTGAAAAAAGACTTGCCGAGATTGAGGGAATAACGGTAACATCATCATTTCCATTAAATAATGAGATAGGAGGGGCAAGCACCAGCAAGGCTGACGCATTGGAATTTCTTCTTCATAACTTTGGACTACATAAGGATAATCTGTTAGTTTGCGGAGATAGCAAAAACGATATATCAATGATAGAACATGCAGGACTGGGAGTTGCTATGGGAAATGCGGACGACTTAGTCAAGGAGGCAGCAGACCTTACGACTCTATCAAATGAAGAAGATGGAGTTGCATATGTTATCGAAAAATATGCGCTAAAATCCAGGTTATAAGCGAATCCAATATGCAAACACAGCTTCTTTGCCAAACTATGGCAAGGAGGCTTTTTTATTTGCAAATGTTGAGAATGCATTTTGATAGCTAATATTAAAATTATATATGAATTTTCGGATTATATCTGGTATATGGATTTATATAGTGATATAATATACATAGTTACTTATAATTTTAAATATGCATAATCTTTATTTCGCGATACTGATGACATCTGTTTCAATATTTATAAGTAATTAATATATGACGGTTTTAAGGAGGCATAATATGAATAAATATCTCAGGAAAGCCATCCCGATAATCAAGGATCCCGGAAATTGCGAAAGAAAAGCATTTATTAATTCGCCACTGGTCGATATTAAACCTAATAATAAGCTTTTAATCGACATGCAGTATCCGAGTCTAGGATTTAAAAATGCAGATAAGCGTTGCATGGCAAGAAAGGAAGTTGTGGAAATGCTGTATAAAGCTGCTACACTTCTTCCTGAAGGCTATAAATTTGTGATTTGGGATGCATGGAGACCATTTGCTCTACAAAAGGAATTGTTTACTTCATACAGTAGTAAAATAATCAAAGAATTCCACCTTGAAAATTTGACAGAGGAGGAGCAGGAATATGAGATTTCAAAGTTTATAGCTGACCCAATTCCGGATGAGGAACTTCCACCGGCTCATACGACAGGCGGGGCAATTGATTTGACTATAATTGGTCCAAATGGGAAATATCTTGATTTTGGAACTGATTTTGATGCATTCAC
>ERZ773042.1065-NODE-1065-length-16956-cov-3.121650_pt1 | contig 16956 bp, 17 predicted proteins | sample MGYA00511664_ERZ773042 | MGnify/ENA primary metagenome ERZ773042 (study PRJEB29015, sample SAMEA2737984) | human oral metagenome | biome: human oral; feature: human-associated habitat; material: dental | place: China | collected 2036 ... | reverse complement strand
TTGCCATTCCTTATAGTACGGCATTGCAGAAAATGTCAATTTTCGAAAATGCCGTACTCGTGTGCGAAAGCGCACACGTATATACACAAGTTTGCCTCGCAAACTTGCAGTTAAACGGGGCGCGCTATTTTAGCGTCCCGTTTAAACTCGGTCTGAGCGGCTCGGCGGCAGTTCCGCTGCCTCGCGTTCCGCCGCGTTTTATGTACCCGCATACACTATTTTCATACCTAATACATTTCCGACTCGGTTGCCCTGTTCTGCATTTCCTTAGTATTATAACACATTCCGCGCGATTTTACCGCCACGTTGCGATTTTTTTTATGAGCCGCTATGCTCCGGTACCGCAAAAAAATCCGCACCATACGCTGCAACCGCCGCCGCGCGATGAGCTAACCGCCGAGGTAAGCCGCTTTTACTGCGGGATCGGCAGCGAGATCGGCCGCCTTACCGCTCTTTGATATTGCGCCCGTTTCGAGGATGTACGCGCGGTCGGCAACGGAAAGCGCTTTATACGCATTTTGTTCGACGAGCAGAATCGTCGTCCCTTCCGCGCTGATTTTTTTAATAATCGAAAAGATTTCGTCGACGAGGATCGGCGCAAGCCCCATAGAAGGTTCGTCGAGCAAAAGCAGTTTCGGAGAAGCCATAAGTGCGCGGCCCATCGCAAGCATCTGCTGCTCGCCTCCGGAAAGCGTTCCCGCATTTTGCTTTACGCGTTCTTTCAACCGCGGAAAAAGAGCGAACACTTTTTCCGTATCGCGCCGGATTTCCGCCTTGTCACGCCGCAAATAGGCGCCGAGTTCGAGGTTTTCGCGTACCGAAAGGTTTTGAAAAATGCGCCGGCCTTCCGGCACCTGAATCAAGCGGCGTTCGACGATTTTGTCGGGCGCGCAATCGGTGATGTCTTCTCCGTCGAAAAAAACGCTTCCCGCATCCTTTTTCAAAATATTCGAAACGGCGTGCAGCGTCGTCGTCTTTCCCGCGCCGTTCGATCCGATCAGCGTAATGACTTCTTTATCTTCGACCGAAAACGAAATATCGTGCAGCGCTTTGATCGCGCCGTATGAGACGGTAAGATTTTTAACTTCGAGCAGCGTACTCATCGTGCCCCCCATATAAAAATTAATAAAAATCGATTCTCTTTTACGACGCGTCCCGGCCGAGATAGGCTTTGATGACCTGCGGATTCGTCCGAATCTCTTCGGGCTTTCCTTCAGCTATGATGCGGCCGTAATCGAGCACCATGATGTGTTCGCAGATTCCCATGACGAGCTTCATATCGTGCTCGATGAGCAAAATCGTCAAATCGAATTCCTTTCTGATAAAATCGATCATGCGCATGAGTTCCGCCGTTTCCTGCGGATTCATTCCGGCAGCAGGTTCGTCGAGCAAAAGGAGTTTCGGCTTCGATGCAAGGGCGCGTGCGATTTCAAGTTTACGCTGTTCGCCGTACGGCAGATTGCGCGCAAGTGAGTCTTTTTTGCCGTCGATTTTAAACAGCTGCAAAAGATGCATCGCCCGTTCGCTCATCATTTTTTCGTCGCGCCTGAACTTCGGAGTACGAAGCAGTACATCGAGAGGGGAAACCGTGCGCGACGAATGCAGCGCAATGCGCACGTTGTCGGACACCGAAAGATTTCCGAAAAGCCTGATATTTTGAAAGGTGCGCGCAATGCCGATCGCGTTGAGCTCGGCGGGCTTCATCTTATTTATGATTCGGACTTTGCCGTTTTTATCCCAAAACGAAAGCTGCCCCGAAGTCGGCGTATAGATACCGCTGATCATATTGAACAGCGTCGTCTTTCCCGCGCCGTTCGGACCGATCAAACCGTAGAGTCCTCCTTCGCGCAGTTCGCATGAAAAATCGCTCACCGCGCACAAGCCGCCGAAGATGATCGAAACGTCGGTTGCTTCGAGCACGAGTTTTTTTTCGTCAGCCATTGTGCGCCTCCGTTTTTTTGCCGCGCGCGAGAATCGAAGCGATTTTATCGAAGGTGCGGACAAATGAAAATTCTTTCATCCCCATGAGTCCCTGCGGGCGGAATATCATCACGATGATGAGGATGACAGGGTAAATGAGCAGGCGGTAATTTTGCAAAAAGCGTAAAAACTCCTGCACGTAGGTGAGCACAAAGGCCGCGAGCACGCTTCCGGTCGTCGACCCCATACCGCCGAGTACGACGAAGATGAGATAGTCGATGCTCTTCGTAAACGACGCCTGGTCGGGTTTTACGAATCCGATAAAGGGCGCATAGAGCGCTCCGCCGATACCCGCGACAAAAGAGGCGACGACGAAACCGAGCATCTTGTATTTAAACACGTCGATGCCCGCAGCATTCGCGGCGATTTCGTCTTCACGCACGGCAAGGATCGCGCGTCCGTAAGTCGAGCGTATAAAGTTTTGAAGCAAAACAATGAGAGCGACAAGCGTTCCGACGATAACCGTATACGCGAGCGCGGGATTGAGGGCGAGCACGGTCGGAAATTGTTTACCGTTCGGGCCGCCCGTCCATCGTTTTAAATTGACGAGTACGACGCGGATTATTTCACCGAAGCCGAGCGTTACGATCGCAAGGTAATCGCCTTCGAGTTTGAGCGTCGGAAAGCCGATGAGAAATCCGAAAAAAGAAGTAAGGATACCGGCCAAAACGATCGAAAGGGGCAGCGGCACGTGTGCGTTCGTCGAAAGCAAAATCGTCGCGTATGCACCGATCGCCATAAAACCCGCCTGCCCGAGCGACAGCTGCCCCGTAATGCCGCAAATCATATTGACGCTGAGCGCCATGATCGCGTTGACCGCCGACAGCGTGAGTATCTGCGCGGTATACGCATCGATGATTTCCAAGCGTATGAGGAGGGCGGGAAGCGCAACGGCGAGCAGTGCACACACACCCGGAACGAGCATATTTTTCAGCAGTATATTTTTCATAATTAATAATAACTCCTATGCGATGCGAAAGCCGTATCCCTACGCTTAGCGCATCACACTTTTACCGTGCGGCTTTTTCCGAATATGCCCGACGGCTTTACCAAAAGGACGATTATTAAAATCGAAAAAGAAATCGCGTCCGCATACTGCGAAGAGAGAAAGCCCTTCGTGAGCGTTTCCGCGATGCCGAGCAGGATACCGCCGAACATCGCACCGGGAATCGAACCGATGCCGCCGAGAACAGCCGCGATAAAGGCTTTGAGACCGGGCATATAACCCATCATCGGATCGACTTGCGGATAGGCGGTCGCATACAAAACGCCGCCCGCACCGGCGAGGATAGAGCCTATGACAAAGGTGACCGCGATAATGCGGTTGACGCTGATCCCCATCAGAGAAGCGGCCTGCATATCGAACGAAACGGCTTGCATCGCTTTGCCCGTCTTCGTCCTGTTTACGATATAATTTAAAACGATCATCAAAAACGCGCTCGATGCGATGACGATACACTGGATATTCGATACGGCAAGAGAGCCGAATAAAAAGTTTTTTACCGCAATCGTCGGAAACTGGCGAGGATCGGGACCGACAAAGGGCAGTACGCGCATCGTATTTTGCAAAATGAGTTCGACCGCGATCGCCGTGATAAGCGAATTGAGGCGCGGAGCCGAGCGGAGCGGTCGGTAGGCAAAGCGCTCGATGACGAGCGAAAGCAGCGCGCAAACGACCATAGCCGCGGCGAATGCGAGCACGAGGCTTACCGGAGTGACGCTTGCTGCGACCGAAGGCGCGGATCCGAGCGCGACAAGCACGAAGTAGCCCGCGTACGCTCCCATCATGACGACGTCTCCGTGAGCAAAATTAATAAGTTTTACAATGCCGTAGACCATCGTATAACCGAGCGCGATGAGAGCATAGATACTGCCGAGCGAAAGCCCGTTGATGAGCTGCTGTAAAAACAGTAAACCGTTATTCATAGCCGATTACCAAACCTTTTCCAACCTTTTTATTTTCTGTATTAAACGGTAAGTTTTACAGTACCATATCCGCGCCGATTATTCAATAAAACGTTCATTAATAATTTGCATACCGCGTACAAAAAAGGCGCCGCTTCGCAAAGGAAGGGGCGCCTTTTGCCGTACAAAAAAGCCTTAGGGATTGACCGTCGTCTTATACACGCTCGTCAACTTTCCGTCGCCGCTTCGCATGAGTTCGAGCATGACGGCGGACTTGACGGGATTATGAAGCGCATCGAAAGTCAAATGCCCCGTAACGTAATCGCCGTTCGTCTCTTCAAGAGCCGCGCGGACGGAAGCGACGTCGAGGGTTCCCGCTTTTGCGATCGCGTCGCGCAGCATATACACGCTGTCGTAACCGAGAGCCGCAAACGCGTTGGGCGCGGAATTGTATTTTGTCTTGAAAGACGAAACGAATTTCTGTACCGCAGGAACTTCCGAATCGACCGCATAGTGATTCGAATAAAATCCGTTGAGCACTTCGTCTCCCGCATTTCCGGCCAGTCCGTCCCATCCGTCCCCGCCGACGATCGGCGTCGTTATGCCCTGCATACGGAGCTGGCGCGCGATGAGCGCGACCGTACCGTAGTAATCGGGAATATAGACGACATCGGGTGCCGCATTTTTAATCTTCGTAAGCTGCGCGTTGAAATCCTTATCACCGGTCGAATACGATTCGCGCGCGACGACAGTTCCGCCGCCGGCTTCAAACGCTTTGACGAAATTTTCTTCGAGCCCGACGGAATAATCGTTTTGAATGTCGTACAAAACGGCGGCGCGCTTTGCACCGAGCGTATCCGTCGCGAATTTGCCGCCGACCGTTCCCTGAAACGGATCGATAAAGCACGCACGGAAAATATAATCGCCCGCTTCGGTGATCGCGGGGGACGTCGCCGCCGGTGCGATTTGAATGACTCTGCCCGCCTGCGCGAGCGTCGTTACCGCCTGTACGCAGCCTGACGTCAGCGAACCGATAATGAATTTCACTTTGTCTTTTGTCGTCAATTTTTTGAACGCGTTGACGCTCTTGTCGGGCTTGCCTTCATCGTCTTCTCCGATAAGAACGAGTTTTTTACCGTTTACGCCGCCCGCTTCGTTGATTTCATCGATAGCGAGGTCGATGCCTTTTTTGCATTCGACGCCGTATACGGCGACGTCGCCCGACAGCGGAAAGATGCCGCCTATCGCAATCGTATCGCTTTCGCTTTTGGAACAGCCCGCTGCAAAAAGTGCCAAAGCCGCAGCAAGCGCAAAACCTGCACATTTACCGAGCATTTTCATATCGAATACCTCCGAGGTATAACCTTAAGTATGAGTAAATATATTCAAAAATACTGAAGTCTGTCAAGCGCGTCGCAAGAGCGTTTACAACGCGCGTCCGCAGCTTATAAAAGCGCTTTTTGCGGATCGCACACAGCTTGCAAAAACGCCCGGCACCGCCGCGGCGATCGACGCAAAAACCTACACACGTTTCATCGAAAACGCCGTGTCCGGCTGTTACGCTGTCGCGACTATACGCCGCAGCGATCATCGCTCAGGCTGCACGCGTTTTGCCGATTTTTTTGCGGCGGGCTTTGACGCGTCTTCGATCGCTTTTGCGTGCGCTTCGGCTTTGACGATGTCTTCAAATTCTTTGCCTTCCATCGTTTCTTTTTCGAGCAGATACTTCGCGATGTATTCGAGCAGCTCGCGGTGTTTTTTCAAAAGCGCAACGACGGATTTATAGCGTTCGGCCATAACGCGGGCGATCTCTTCGTCGATATATTTTTGCGTTTCTTCCGAATATTCGCGCACAAGCTGCGGTTCGGTAGCCCCGTATCCCTGCCCCGATTTTCCGAGCGTAACGTTTTTGAATCGGTCGCTCATACCGTAATCGGTGATCATTTTGCGGATCGTGTCGGTTGCCCGCTGGATATCGTTTGCGGCTCCGGTCGAAATCTCATCGAAGATGACCTGTTCGGCAGCACGTCCGCCGAGGAGGACATCGACTTCGTTGATCAGATCGCGTTTCGTCTGCATCGTTTTTTCTTCTTCTTCACGGTACTGCGTAAAGCCTCCGATACCGTGCGAGCGCGGAACGACGGTGATCTTGTTGACCGGCGGATAGTCGGGCGTAAAAGCGCCGACGAGCGCGTGCCCCGTTTCATGGAACGCGACGATGCGCCGTTCTTTTTCGTTTTCCTTGCGCGTCTTTTTTTTGAGACCGATGCTCACTTTGTCGATCGCATCGTTGAAATCGGACATCGTCACTTTCGCGTGTCCGTTGCGTACGGCGAGCAATGCCGCTTCGTTTACGACGTTCGCAAGGTCGGCCCCCGCGAAACCTATCGTACCGTGGGCGAGGGATTCGAAATCGACGTCGGAATCGAGTTTGACGTTTTTCGCGTGGATGCGCAAAATCTCTTCCCTGCCCTTGACGTCGGGACGTTCGACGGGCACTTGGCGGTCAAAGCGGCCGGGGCGCAAAAGCGCGGGATCGAGTATGTCGGGGCGGTTCGTCGCCGCCAAAATGATCAATCCTTTTTCGTTGTCGAAACCGTCCATTTCGACGAGGAGCTGGTTGAGCGTCTGTTCGCGTTCGTCGTTGCCGCCGAGGTTGTTCATACGGCTTTTGCCGATCGCGTCGAGTTCGTCGATAAAGATGATGCACGGCGCTTTTTCGCGCGCTTGGCGGAAGAGATCGCGAACGCGGCTCGCACCGACGCCGACGAACATTTCAACGAAGTCCGAACCCGAAATGCGGAAAAACGGTACGCCCGCTTCTCCCGCTACGGCGCGCGCGAGGAGCGTTTTACCCGTACCCGGAGGCCCGACCAGGAGCACGCCCTTCGGGATCTTACCGCCGATGTCGGTGTATTTTTTCGGCTGCTTTAAAAAATCGACGACTTCGACGAGCTCCTCTTTCGCTTCGTCGACGCCCGCGACGTCGGAAAAGCGCGTCTTCACTTTGCCCTCTTCGACGGCTTTTGCGCGCGACTGCCCCGCACCGAAAATACTTCCCATACCGCCGCCCATGCCGCTTCCCATCTTTCGGAGCACGAAAAAGTACATAAGGAAAATAAAAACGATGGGTATGAGATTGGCGAGGATCGGAAGGAGATAACTGTTTTGCCGGAGCACGAATTTATAATCGACGCCCTTTTCGTTCATCAGTTCAATGAGCCCTTCGCTCAGGCCCAGTACGCCGAGCGTTTTATATTCCTGCCGGCTGCGCGTTTGAACGGGAAAGAGCATATAGCCTTTTGTGCTCTGTTCGGAAGACAGGGCGCGCTCGGGACCGTAACCGGTAAAATACGTTTCGCCGAGTTCGACCGAAACGATCTTTCCGTCTTCGATGAGACTGCGGAATTCCGAAAAATCGATGAGATTATCCGGCTTCGACATGACAAACATATTGACCAGCGCGAGGACGGCAAGCACGAGGAGCATAAGCGCCCACAACGGAAAACGGGAACGGTTATTATCGTCGTCTTTTTTCTTTTTATCGTTATTATCCGGTCCGGCAAATTTAAAAAAATTGTACGGATCGTCTTTATTGTCGTCTTTTTTATCGTCGATTTTATCGCTCATCAAAAACCTCACTGGGATACATTCCGGTACTTTAAATATACGAAATATCATCAGGTTTGTCGACAGAAAAAATACTCCCGCCGAATAAATTTTATATAAAGTTTCATTTTTAAATACCGATACTGATATACGGATGACTGTTATTTCAGGGAAATTATTTGCTGCATGGGTACACGGAGGTTGAACATGGGCTATAATCAAGCGTATAATGCATATAAAAATACCAATATCCGCACGGCCAGTCAGGGGCACCTCGTCGTTTTGCTCTATGAAGGAGCGGTGCGCCAGCTCTCGGCCGCAGCCGATATGTTCGATTCCGCGAACACCGTAAAAGCGCGCGATATCGAAAAGTTCAACAACTGTCTGCAAAAAGCGCAGGCGATCATCACGGAGCTGCAAGTGTCGCTCGATATGGACAGGGGCGGAGAAATCGCAAAAAATCTCATGTCGCTGTACATATTTTTCAATAACGAGCTCATGTCGGCAAACATCAACCGCGATAAAAAAAAGATCGATTTTGTATTGTCGATGATGACGGAACTTTCCGGCGCGTGGCGGCAGGCGGCAAGCAGCACGGCAAATGCGCCGGCGGCGACGGTCGCAAATGCATTGAATATAGAAGGCTGAACCGAGAGGTGATCATGCAGAAACTTTCACAAAACGAAATAAACGAACGGGTTGCCGTACTCAAACGATTTAAAACGCTGCTCGAACGGCAGCGCGACAAATTCCGCGAATATCTTTCAGTGCTCGAAAAACAGCAAACGTCGATTACGGAAGAAAATACCGACGCGCTCATCGCGCACACGGAACTCGAACAGCAGGTCGTTTCGAATATCGCCGGCCTGCAAAAAGTGATCGTGCCGATGGCGGAAATGTATTCGTCGATCAGAAGTTCCGCTCCGGAAGGCGAAACCCGCGCACTCGAATCGATTCAAAAAGACCTCGCGCACTTGCAGTCGCAAGTCCTCGCTCAAAACGAAAAAAACCGCAGCCTGCTCCGCGTCCACATCGCCGATATTCAAAAGCAGATGGAGCGTATTAAAAACCCCTACCGCGGCAACAGAAGCGTGTACGCGCAAAAGCAAAGCGTCGGAAGCTTTGTCGAAGTGCAGGCGTAAGAGGGCATGATCGCACTCATCGCAGCGTACGCAAAAAACCGCGCGATCGGAAAAGACGGCAAACTCCCGTGGAAATTAATAAACGAACTGCATCATTTCCGCGATATAACCGCGGGCAATATCGTAATCATGGGACGAAAGACATTTGAGTCCATAGGAAAACCGCTTAAAGGCAGAACGACGATCGTCCTTTCGAAAAACAAAATATTTTCCGAAAAACGGCAGCCAGAAGCAAAGCTCTACGAAGCGCGAAGCATACCGGAATCTCTTTCGCTTGCGGAAACGCTTTCGGCAAAAAGCGATCCCCCTGCCGATATCTTTTTTGCGGGAGGTGAAGCGGTTTACGCACAAGCGCTGCCGCTTTGCAGCGCGCTTTATATAACGGAAATCGACGCATACGTCGATGCCGACGCTTTTTTCCCGGAATTCGACGAAACGCTTTTCGAAAAAAAAATTATTAAAAAGGTAGACGACGATACCCTGCCCTACACATATATCCTGTACACGAAAAAAGAGCGCGATTGATTTTTCCGCATCGGATCGTTTCGTGCGGTGGATTTCGCGCCCTTACACTGCCCTGTACAGCGCCGCAACAAACGCATTCCGCGTTATCGCCTGCCGCGTACTTGCACGCGCTTCCGTTACCGGAGCACCGCTTCCGCCAAACGCACAAAAAGAGGAACGGTGACAAGGCTCAGCGCGGAAGTAAGGGAAACGACGAGACTCGCATACGACGTATCTTTTTCAAAAACGGCGGCGAACATTGTCGTGACCATACCCGACGGACAGAGGCTTGCGATGTAAAGCACGAACGCGATTTTTTTCGCGTCGGGAACGGCAGCCGTAAGACGGAGTACGATGAACATAAACGCGAGCATGACGAACGAAGATACCACGAGGCGAAGCAGCACGACTTTTACGGCGTGAACGATGTACAATGCGCTTTCCGACGGAATGCGGAAGTCCGCAAATAATATTCCGAGAATCACCATTGAAAGCGGCGTATTCATACTCGCGATGAGTGCCGCCGGATGAGCGATGACTTGCGGCAATCTGAACGGCAGGCAAAAAAGAATAAAGCCCGCCGCGACGGCGATCACGCTCGGATTGAGCAGCACTTTTTTGAGTTCGATTTTGCCGGACATTTCGAAACTTCCGTACGACCACATAGCGATATTGAATACGGCGATAAATCCCGTGAGATAAAAAACGCCTTCATCGCCGAACACTCCGTGTACGAGCGGAATACCGATATAACCGCAATTCGTAAACACGACGGCGATGCGGTCGATACCGTCGAGCGCTTTCCCTTCCGCCGTTTTCGATCGTGTAAAAATACGCGCGACAAAAGCCGAGAGCACGTGCATGGCCGCACTCACGAGGGCGATAACGATAAACTGCTTTATTTTTTCGCCGTCATAGGGTGCATCGAGTATGTGCAGCAAAAGGCACGGGGCGACCAGATAGAGGAGAATTTTACTTAAAAATTGCTGTTCGGTTTTTCCGGGCTTTATTTTTCGCGCAAAGAAAAACGATACCGAAACGATACACAGCATAATTACAAGCTGTTTCAATACGAGCAGTGCCATAGATTTCCTTACAATTCATCATAGCGATGTGATGCCCGCTCGGCAATCGACAGCCGCCTGCCTGCGGTTTTTCTACACTGCAAAACCCGTTTTCCAATGCCACACGGGTTTTGCGAGCGCGTTTGAAAAGGGCTGCGTGCGGTTAAAATCGGGGAGCCAGCTCGTATCGTCGGAAAGCTCCTGATAAAAAAGGTATTCGAAACCGTGAGCTTCGATGAGGTCTCGGAGGTCGCGGTCTTCGGCTTTACTTACGAGGCGGTTTTCGATCGCCGACAAAGCGCCCAGCCGCTTTGCACGCTCGCTTTCTTCAAAGGGTACGGGCGTGTACTGCGACATGAGCGAAACGAGCGCTTTACCGTCGGCATAACGCTTGAGCCATGCGAGCGTATCGGCCGTTTCGGAAAAGCGTCCGGGTAAAAAGAGATGACGCACGATGACGCCGCGCTCGATCTTTTCCTTTTCGGTTCCGCCTTTTGTCTTTTGCACGAGCGAAAGCGGAAAACGATCGATCATCCATCGGACGGCGAGAGCGGCAGCTTCGGGATAATTTTCCGCACCGAAGAGATGTTTTGCAAGTTCGGGCGAAAGCGTTTTCAGATCGGGCAGCCATACGGACACGAGGTCTTCGAGCAGTTCGAGCGTTTCGACCGATTCGTATGCCGAAGAATTCCAGCAAAACGGAATCGACACGCCCTCTTCGCGCGCGCTTTTCAAATACGAAGCGATGAGCGGGATCGCGTGGCTTCCGGTGACGAGGTTTATGTTTTCAGCGCCCGCATCTTCGAGCGTCCGGCAGATTTTAACAAATTCGGTTCTGTCGACGGCGCGCCCCATGCCGTTTTGCGAAATCTGATAATTTTGGCAAAAAGCGCAGCGAAGCGTACAGCCCGTAAAAAAAATCGTACCGCTTCCGCCGAACACGGTAACAGGCGGCTCTTCGCCGAAGTGCAGACACGCGGACGCGATGCGGAGGGCATCTCCTTCTCCGCACAATCCGCGTACGGCTTTTCTGTCGACGGCGCATTTTCTGGGACACTGCATGCACGGAGCATACGCGCCTACGCCCGATTGTAAGGGCGGCGGAACGCCGTTGCGGAGCGAAGCGGAGCAATGAAGCGGAGCGGAACCCTGCAAAGCGGGTTCTTCGATCCGCTCCGTCCTAAAGGATTGCGGCATAAGGCTACACCGCTTTTTGTTCGACGAGAGAAGCCATGAGCGACGAAAGCGATTCGATCGGAAGCGTTTCGGCTTCATCCTGTACGAGAGAGGCAAGATTTTTCCAGTCGCGGGGAGAGAGGCTCGACGTGTCGCCTTCGCCGCGCAAAAACGAAAGTATCGCGGCAAGTTTTTCGGCGTGCTCCCCCGTCGGCTCGTTTTCGATATCGGAAGACGAATCGATATACTCGGCGAGCCAATAGTCCCCGGCCGCGCGGGGAAGATCGCCGAGGTCGCGGATCGCGTTTTCGAGGGAGCGCGCGATTTTTTCGCACGTTTTTTTCGCGTCGTAACGGCCGGCGTTTTCCGCCCGTTCGCGCTTTGCCGCACGCGCGATATCGCTCAGGAATTTTTCCGTATAGGTCATAGAGTCACGGTATACCGCGAATGCCGATTTTTGTAAATTACCCCGCGGATGTACGGCGAGTTTTCGGCAAACTCGAAATTGCCCTGACCCGCGGGGGTGCTGCGGGGGTACGGATGTAAAAATCGGCAAAATAATGTAAAGGCGAAGGCGACAATGTAAAGGCGACAATTGTCCGTCCGTCATCAAATCGATAAAATGATAAGCGCTGATGCCCGAAGGGGCACGATCCGAAACTTCGGAGAAAAGCGATGAATAGATTTTCAAAAATGACGGCCGCTATTGCCTTTTGGAGCGACATTGCTTTATCGGCAGCTGTTTTATGCAGCGGAACCTTCGCCGCGGCGGAGACAAACACGGCTGCCGCCTTTAAAATCGAAGAACGGAACTTTCAAAGAAAGGGCATGAAAATATCCGGAGAGCTTTTTATACCCGACCGCGCATCGCCCGTGCCACTGGTCATCCTTTCGCACGGATTCGGCGGAAACCGCGGAGGCGTTAAAAGCTATGCGAAAGTTTTTGCGGAGCATGGTATCGCCGCATACATTTTCGAATTTATCGGCGGCGGCGAGCATATCAAAAGCGACGGAAAAATGACGGAAATGTCGGTGCTTACCGAAGCCGAAGATTTGATTGTCATTTTCGATAACTTAAAAACCGACGCGCGTTTTAAGGCGGAGCAAATTTTTTTATTCGGAGAAAGCCAAGGCGGATTCGTGTCAACCTATGTCGCAGCAAAACGCCCCGCCGACGTCGCGGGTTTGGTTTTATTATACCCCGCTTTTGTGTTGCATGATTACGTTCGGCGGCGCACTCCCGATCCGGAACGGATTCCCGACACAATGAAGCTGCTGGGAAAAACCATAGGCCGCATTTATAATAAAGATGTACTGTCCTTTGATATTTATGCGCTCATGCCGCAGTATTCCGGCAAAACGCTCATCATTCACGGAAGCGACGATTCGCTTGTACCGCTGTCGTATTCGGAACGGGCGATTAAAACCTTCCCCGACGCGAAACTCATAACGCTTGACGGCGCAGGCCACGGCTTTTACGGAAACGCGATGCGGAAAGCCGCGGAAGATGCGGTACACTTTGTACAAAGCATAATCGATGAAATCGCTGCTGCGCAAACGGGCGCGCCGATAGCATTTAAGATGAAGGAATTAGGGACAAGATGACCATTGTCCGGCGATGACATATATTATTCATCCTTTAATAAGCCGCTCTTAATATATTTTTTCATCAATTCATAAATATCGTTTTTTCGGTCTCCGCCGCGTCTTATTCCGACGGCAACAACAATGACTTCTATTTCCGTCTCTCGCACTCGATAAATAATTCTATACCGCTGTCCGACCGAACGGATTGAACGATATCCTTGTAAATTACCCTTCAGAGGTTTTCCGACTTTTAGCGGTTCGGATTTTAAAATTTCAATTTTTTCCAAAATGAGCGTTTGTGATTTTTGATCCAATGACGCAATATAATCGGCTGCAATCCGCGTCAGTTTTATCGAGTACATAAAAGCTTTTGTTTAAATGAATCGAAATCGACTAATTTATTTTGATTGATTTGCCGAATACCGACAGCAAGCTGTTCGGAAAGTTCTTTATCGGATAAAATTTCGAGCGTTTCGCGAATACTCTCATAGGTATCCCATTTTATTAAAGCAAACACTTCTCTACCATGATTGGTAATGGAAATTGTATCGTCATAATCCATAGTATGTTCAAGGGAAGTGATTTTTTTTCTGGCTTCCGTAATTGTCATCGGCGTAATCATTGTCGATTCCTCCGCAGATAGTGTACATATTTTTGCACAAAATACAAGTACAAACAGCCGGTAATAATGCGACTGCCGCGGCAAATTCGTTTCTTCCCCTCTTGACTTAAACCGAACTTTAACTTGTATAGTAAAAATACGATACTGACGCTGTTGTGAGACGGCGCCGCCCCGTGTTGAGCGCAGAGCATTCCGCACGTAAACGAGTGTGTGTATGCGCCCGTGCGTAAGCCCATACACACCATCCTATTGATAGCAGGCGGCAGACCGGATAATCGGTTTTTCACTTTTTACTTCTTCCCAGTCTGCCACAAGTTTACAAATTTTGCCGCCATGCAAAACTTGAGACGGACATAAGACCCACTATCGGCTTATCGATGCCTTAATATGTCTATTACTCATTTAAAAAGTCTGCCAGACAACAGACACTAAAATAGTAATTCTTTTGCTGGTAGCTCAGTTTGCCGGTCATGAAACCCACAAGCCACGCGTTGTCGCGGTGTTCGTAATACGACGACGAGTCGAAATACTGTGACGACGACCAATGATAATCAAAAAGCTCTCCCGAGACATAAGCAGAGCTAAGATTGCGTATTTTTTTATAACTTTCATTGATTGCAGTACGGTTTTTATATACCTCGCACAGTTCCGCAAGGCTCGGCATATACCATGCAAAACTCTTTCCGCCGAGTAGTGAAGCGTAAGTTGTGTTGTACTCATTAACCCAGTTGAACGCAGGATAGTTCGTTGCAGCATCCGCCGTTCCTGCGGGATCTATTGACTTTATGTATTCCCAGTTGTCGCTTCCATCTATGTCACCTGTGAACGTTGCAGTTGAAGCAGCCCCGTCTCCCGTTTGGCTCGGATTACAGATGATGCCTTCAAGCTTCTCAGAGTAACCAGTGGTACTCTCTTCTGCCCATTTCAATCTTTCATAGTGTTTTTTCAGTGAAATCATTCTCGGCACTCCGTAGGTATAACCACAGATAACGCCTACCGGCGGATTAGCATGGTCTACCATCGTATAGGAGTCTTTTTCGACAAGGCTCTTGTCCGCAAGCACAATCTTTCCTGCCTCGTAGCCGGTGCTGTAGTCCTTTACGCTCAAAACTCCCGTCTTACTTGCCGTTTTGCACGTTACCGTAACAGTCGTATCTCCGACAACTGACGGACATTCCACTTCTGCCATTGCAAAAGTGTCGCTTACAATATTGAAATTCGAGAAAGTTGCTCCGCTTCCGCTGAAATTCGCTTGGCTTACATGGTATGCTTTAAAGTTTTTGCCGGTAATTTTTACAGGGAGCTTATTTCCGCCGTAAGAGGTGCCGGCCTTTGGTATAATTACGCTTGAAATTTCGACAAGAGGAGTTTCCGCCTTAAAACTCACACTTACCGTTACGTTTCCGGTAATTTTCACTTTTGCAACCGTACTTCCGATTATTCCGGTTCCTGCTTCAAACTCGCCGCCGCTTACAGCCCATTGATTAACATAGTAATACGCATTCGGAACTGCCGTAAACTCAACGGTCGTGCCCTGCTCAACCTTGTCGCCCGTATGGATTTCGTTGCCGTCGACTTCCGCCTTGAGTGTACCGTTCGCCGGTGTGCCGTCCACCCCGAAGGTTATGGAATATGCCAATTTCTTAAATGTTACTTTCACTTCCGTTGCGGCGCTTACCGTTATTGCTGCCGTTGCGCTGCCGGTTGTTCCCGTACCGGGCTGCAAGGCTGATATGGGCGTTACCGTCCACGTATCTACCTCGTAGCCTGCAGCTGCCGTTGCCGTAAAGGTTACGGTTTTGCCCTGTTCGACTGTTATGGGGCTTGTATCGATTGCCGTGCCGCTGTCGACCTTTGCTTTAAGCGTGCCTCCCGTACCTGTTACCCCGAAGGAAATTGTATAAATCGGTACCCATTGTGCGGTGTATTCGGCATCGACTGCAGGATAGAGAAACGGTGTAGGCGGTTCGGGATTCCATCCTTTAAAAACGAAACCCGTTTTTACGGGAGCGGGGGCTGTTAAGGGTGCCCCGTATTTGCCTGTTTTTACGATAGGCCCGGCATTGCCTGAAACGTTGCCGCCTGCAAGATTAAAAGTTACGTTTACCGTATTGCGCTCGTAAAAGAGTTCTACGACGGTACTGTTGTCGGCGGCTATTGTGCCGTTTAGCTGTACGGTGCCGTTTACTTTGGTAAGATCCGATTTGTAGGTAAAACCTGCGTAGGCTCCGCCGGTTTTCGGCGTGTATGCGGCATTTGTTCCGACCGTACCGGTTTTATTTTCGGTTTCCGTCGGTTCTGTAGGGTAGCCACCTTCCGCTTTTTCCTGATAATGTTTTACCGTATACGAAGTTTCGCCTGCAAGAAAACTTACCTTAACGGTTACCGCTTCCGTTACGGTGCAGGTATAAGTGTTTGATGTGTTGTCTGTAACAACTGCGCCGTCTACCTTCCACTCTTTTACCGCATAGCCCGCGGCCGCCGTTGCCGTAAAGGTTACGGTTTTGCCTTTTTGAACCGTTATGGGGCTCGTCTCCGTTTCCGTAACTCCGTCTGCCTTTGCTTTAAGCGTTCCGCCGGTACCTTCTACACCGAAGGTGACGGCGTACTTGGAAACGGGCGTCCCGCCGCCTCCGCCTGAGTTGCCGCTGCCGGAATCGCCCGCATTGTTAGGGCAGGCGGTAAACAGCAGTGCGATGAGCAGCGCAAAAGCCGCTCCCAAAAAGGCAAATGCTTTGTGTTGTGTATTATTTGTTTTCATATGTTTTCTCCAAAATCATTAATACAAATCTTCTGGCTTTTTTATTTTTTCCCCTGTTTACCCAACAAGGGTTTGTAGTGATTCCAAAGGTAATCTTCGTATTTTTGCATTTTCTCTGCATCTTGATTTTTCATTTTAATTACGATGAGCCTGAGTTCTTCATCTTGGGGAAACCACTCCGAAAGATGAAGCGCATATACGGTTTTACTTTTAGCTGTTAAATGTTGTTCAAGTCTGGAAATCAGATTTTGAGAACTGCCTACATATAAACACCCGTCTTTTGCTTCGTTCTGACGTTCTTTTAAATCTTCTTCTCCGGGACAGCGTGCCATCTGATAATTGCCTTTTGCCCTGCTGTATTCTGCAAGGTCGAATTTAAAATTTTCACCGACAAAAAACAAATAAATTGCCCATTCTTTCTTATCAAATTTCTTGATTTCAGCCTCTATTTTCTTTTGATTTCCCGTTATTTCTTTAGGACTTTCCAAATCGTTCTCAAAATCAAGATCCTTTAAGAACTTCAGTTCTTCTTCTTTCTGTGATTTTAAGATAGTAATTAAGGCGTTTTTCTCCATCTTTACATTCTCCTTGCAAATTATTTTAAGC
>ERZ773042.1061-NODE-1061-length-16994-cov-54.883169_pt1 | contig 16994 bp, 14 predicted proteins | sample MGYA00511664_ERZ773042 | MGnify/ENA primary metagenome ERZ773042 (study PRJEB29015, sample SAMEA2737984) | human oral metagenome | biome: human oral; feature: human-associated habitat; material: dental | place: China | collected 2036 ... | reverse complement strand
CGGGCGTGCGCCGGGAGGGCCCGGGCCCGCCGCCGGGCGCCCCCGCGCGCCGCGAGGGAGGAGGCGCCTCATGAGGAGGGCCGTCGCCGTGGCCCTGAGCGTCTGCCTGCTGGTCGTGGTCCTCTGGCCGGCGCTGAGCATGTGCGCGACGTACCTCATGGGCCCCTCGGCGGCCGAGGCCGACGCCGCCGCGGCCAGGTACGGGAGCATCTCCTTCGCGGGCGACTCCCTGGGGAGGCACGCCTACGCGCGCGTCGGGGAGTCCGACCACGCGGGCTGGGGGAGGGAGTACTACTACGAGGCCGAGGACGACCCCTCCGTCCGCTTCAAGATCGTGAGCGCGTTCCACTGGGTGCCCGCGATCGAGAACCCCCAGCAGCCGCGGCTGCTCTTCGGGGCGTACTACAGGTTCGACTACTGGGAGCCGTCGTGAGCGCCGGCGCCGTAGGGGGAGAGGGATTGTGGGTTACCAGCCTTCCTGTACGCGAGCCCACAATGGCGCCATGGGTCTTGTGTCGCATGACTCAACATGCGCGGTGTGCTCACGCGATCTCACATGCTCAAGGACATCTTCGGGTAATACCAAGGCTCTTTGGCAAGTCGTCGGGCGATACTCCGCGTACGTCTTGTGGCGGTGCCGTCGCGCTACCACAGGTGGGCTGTCTTAGCGATCCTTTTCTTCTGCTATTATTTCGAAAGTGGGCCAAAGGCGGGCGCTTCGTTGGCTTTCCTAACCTTGGGGCTGAGCGTATGAATCTTCTGTTCTGGAATCTTAATTGAAACGACAACACTGGTCTCATAGCGTCTCTTGTCACGGAGAAAGACGTTGATGTTGCTATGTTTGCCGAGCACCAGCAAGTTGACGTTCCCGCGCTCGCCAGAGTCCTCGGCCCTTGTTATCAGCCGGGGCCTTCGTGGCTAGGCTGCGATAAAGTTAGGTCAGTCATGAAAACTGACCTCAGGGTTAGACACACATGGGAAGAGACAAGATTCTCGGTCAGCTATATCGGGGGCAGAGATCGAGACTATATCTTGGCGATGACCCATCTGCCGGACAGGCGCTCCAGTCCAAATGTGGCCTCCAGACTCTTTGAGATTCGCGCACTCATGAGGCGGGTACATGCAGCGGAGACACAGTGTAGCTGCGACAACACAGTCATCATTGGTGACCTGAACGCAAATCCATACGATAGCGAGCTGCTTCAGGTGGATGCACTCAACGCAATCCCCTTCAAGGAAGTCCTTAGAGTTCACAAGAAGAGAACGTGGCATGGGCGGGACTTCAAGTATCTATACAACCCAGTTCTCAACTGGCTTTCCGAAAGCACCACAATGTACGGGTCCTACTACCGTGCGACTGCCGATGCAGAGCCGTACTGGCACTGTCTCGACCAAGTGTTGGTGAGCCCCTCGCTTATGGATAGCATCTCGCAGTTTGCCTACCTCAGAAGCATCGGTGGCGAGGATCTTGTGGAGAAGTGGCGACCCAAAAAGAAGATCAGTGACCATCTGCCACTGTTTGTAACAATTCACTGAGAGGACTGTCAAATGACTGATAGTACGAACCTCTGGACCGGCCTTCTCAACGATGAGCTCTATGAGCGCACCAATGAGGTGGGGGTATTCCTAACAAAGATGGCCGCCGACCTGGGCGAGGCGACTGACGGTGCAGTGAGGGCGGCATATCACAAGCAGTCAGATGAGGACCTCGCCGGAGCGCTTTTTCCGATTTTTCAGGAGGCGCAGAAACTGCAGGAAACGGTTTCGGTGACTCATCTTCAGCAAGACTCGCATATTGATGCGAACAATCTCTATAAGAGCCATACGTACGTCTTCGACATTCAGAATGAGACGTATTCGTTTCAGCTTTTCCTGTTGGTGGTGCCTCCGGTCTTTCCTATCGCAATGACTGTTGATGAGGGCGTGTACCGCGATACCGCGCATCAGCTCAATAGCTGTGGCACGGTAGACGATGAGAAGTTTAGCGTTGAAATTACCAGTCAGGAGGGATTGGTCGAGTGTTTCGACATACTGCTGAAAAGCAAAAAGCTAAGATACCTGGTTAACTCGCTCTGCAAGGAGCAAGGGCAAGTCATACCTATATGACGAATCGACCGAGAAGGCCTTCCGATAGGTTACGCGCCGCAGAGAGAGGAGAGGTCCTGGTGAGGAGGGACGTCACCGTGGCCCCGGGTGCCTGCCCGCCGGTCCTTCGGCGGTCGAGACCGATGGCGTGGCGGTGAGGTGCGGGAGCATCTACTCCGCGAGCCACTCTCCTGGGAGGTGCACGTGGACTTCGGGCGTTCGGTGTGCGAGCTCGCGGGCATTGGGGCCTTGTGCGAAGGTAGGGGGCTCGTCGCGATGCGACTGTGCGTGCCTGGCGCCCACCATGCAAGCCTATGTTGTCCACGGTACGCCATGGTGCTGCAAAGCTCATCTTTTCCAGTCGGCCGGAGCACTCTTGTAGAGAATCCCCTGACCGGGGTACCATGATGCAACTTTCTTGATGTGGCCGAACCTCGTACAAGGCTGCGTCCGGCCAGGACGGTCGTGCCAGTGGTGTTATGGCAAGCCCTCGCGTCGTGGGACTGTCCCGACGTCCTGATTGCGGACTTAAGACCACCGAGTGCGTGACGCCCGTGTTGACTCGTACTGCCGGGTGCGCTGGATCGCCAGTCTCGCACGGTCTAATAGCAGGTCTCCATGATGGTTACAGTAGGCCACGTGAACCAAAGTATGAGTTACTCATTACTCAGAATCTACAGTGGTAGAACCGGCAAATGCCGATTTTCGACCGTTCAGAGAATCCAATAAAAATGTCACACACACGCTAAGGATAAGAGGTACCTTCATGGCGTAGGCGCACAGAGTTAGTGAGGGTACGTACCGTCGTAAACGGTACCTACAGCAAAGGAGACCAGACATGTCAAAACCCTATGGCAAGCCCAACCGCGTCGTTATCGCCCTTGGCGGCAACGCCCTTGGCAATACCCCAGAGGAGCAGATCAGGCGTGTGCGCGAGGCGGCGCCCACCCTGCTCAGGGTTATCGAGCAGGGCAACGAGATCATCATCACCCACGGCAATGGGCCGCAGGTCGGTATGATCCAGAAGGCGTTCACCTTCGCGAACCAGACCGATCCCAAGATTCCCACGATGGACCTGCCCGAGTGTGGCGCCATGAGCCAAGGCTACATTGGGTACCACCTGCAGCAGGCCATCGGCGCGGCCATGCACAAGGAGTACAAGCGCTGGCACGTCGCGACCGTCGTCACCCAGATCGAGGTGGATCCCGATGACCCTGCGTTCCAGAACCCCACCAAGCCCATCGGCGCCTTTCTCACCAAAGAACAGGCAGACGCCGAGATGGCCGCACATCCTGACATGACCTTTGTCGAGGACTCCGGTCGGGGTTGGAGACGTGTCGTCGCCTCTCCCGACCCCAAGAAGATAGTCGAGTACGAGAGTATCCTGAACCTCCTTGATAACGAGTTCATCGTCATCGCCTGCGGCGGGGGCGGCATCCCCGTGGTGCGCGACTATGGGGACAAGGGAGCCTACAAGGGCGTCGCCGCCGTCATCGACAAGGACATGGGCGGCGAGCTGCTCGCCGAGGACTGCCACGCCGACACGCTCGTCCTGCTGACCGCCGTCGACCACGTTGCGGTGAACTTCGGCAGGCCCGACCAGAAGGAGCTCGAGGACATCTCGGTCGAGGAGGCCAAGCGCTACGTCAAGGAGGGACAGTTCGGCAAGGGCTCCATGGAGCCAAAGGTCAGGGCGGCCATCAGGTTTGCCGAGAGCCGCCCTGGCCGCACCTGTGTCATCGGATCCCTCGAGAAGGCCGCCGAGGCCATGGCCGGGCTCTCCGGCACCCGCATCCACGCATAGGCCCTGCCGTCAGCAGGCTGGCGCTCGGCGTCGCCTCCCTTCACGTCATCGTCCCAGTTGTCGAACAGGACGCCGCCACCAATGCCACCTTTGACCGCGTACTGGAACGAGATGACCCTCGCGCTCTCGTCATACTCGACCGACCCCTCGACGACGAGCGGGGAGCTGTACCCCTCTATGCCGGGGTCGCTGCTCGCGAGCCTGTCCAGCACGGCCTTGACGGCGGCGGCCTGGTCGGGGAGGGGCTTCGCGTCGAACCCCTCGCCCTGCATGACGTCGGATATCGCCTGGTCGACGGCCGCCATGAGGCCGAGCTCGGCGTCGGTGAAGGGGGCGACGACGTAGAGCGCGACGGGCTCGCTCGCGAGGGACTGGGAGCCGATCGTGATGGTGCCGGTTATCTCGATGCCGCCCAGGTCCTCCCTTGAGCAGTCGACCGTGTAGAGGGCGGAGTAGACGCCGTCGCCGGCGATGTCGTCGCCATGGGCGCCGAGGTCCCCGTCGTCGTACATCGGGAAGGACTCGCCGCTGCCCGCGACGCTCGCGACGGCATGGTCGACGGCGAGGGTGGACTGCAGGCGGAGCGTCGTCTGCTGGTCGGGCCCGACCTCGAACTCCGTCCTGGTCGCCGAGAGGATGGCGATGTCGCCCTCGGCGATGCCGGTGCTCGGGGGCCGGCTGTGGTCGTCAGGCCACCTGGCCTGGGGGGAGCAGCCGGCCGTGAGCCCTATCGCTGCCGCCATCAGGGTGATCGAGAAGGCTGCAGCCAGGGCCGGTCCGATGCGCTTCATTCGGGGGCTCCTTTCCCTGCGGGGGCCATCCCCCGTCTCATAGGGGCGCGCTGATGGCGGGTGGGATCAGCAGTACGGGTTGCTCGGACCAAACGTGCAGGCCAAGCCGACGATGAAGTGCACCCTGACCACGCCTCGCTCCCTCGTGTAGTCGGCCGCGAGCAGGTTCAGCTGGTGTTCTTGCGGGTATGCCTCCAGCTGGTCGACGGCCTTCTCGCCCATGTCCCAACGCGCCCTCTCCAAGGCGATCAGCTTGGCGCTCTCCCGAGCCTCCTCGTCGGTGTCCCCGTACCTCTCCTCATCATAGTACCGGTTGAGCATCTCGTGCTCGTAGGGCCTCGGCTGCTCGACCACCTCGGACTCATAGGCCTCTGGGCGCTGGCAGCTCCTCGTCGTGGCGTACTTCGCAGGCATGAGCAGCGCAAAAGACCCGACCACGATGATGCAGGCGCCCTTCGCAAGGGCTCTCGCCCTCATGGCGTGCCTCCTCACGGGCTTTTAGGCCCTGCCGTCGGCCCTGATGCCCCTGGTGCGCTCCCTACCAGCCCGCCTGGCCCAGACGGGCTGTGACGTCATCCCCTCCTGCGCCTTCGTCTCAGCAGGCACGCGGCCAGCGCCGCCAGGGCTGCGCCGACTGCCAGGGCCGCCGGCAGACTGGCGCCCGACGATGTCGTCACCTCAGCCTCCGCCCCAGCGGGCACGCGGTCAGCGTCGCCAGGCTGGCGGCGTTCGGCGTCGCCCCCCTTCATGTTGGGATCCGGGTTCTTGAGCAGGACGCCGCCGTCGATGCCGGCCCCGATCGCGTACTGGAACGAGATGGCCGTTGCGCCCTCCTCGTACTCGACCGACCCCTCGACGATGAGCGGGGAGCTGTACCCCTCTATGCCGGGGTCGCTGCTCGCGAGCCTGTCCAGCACGGCCTTGACGGCGGCGGCCTGGTCGGGGAGGGGCTTCGCGTCGAACCCCTCGCCCTGCATGACGTCGGATATCGCCTGGTCGACGGCCGCCATGAGGCCGAGCTCGGCGTCGGTGAAGGGGGCGACGACGTAGAGCGCGACGGGCTCGCTCGCGAGGGACTGGGAGCCGATCGTGATGGTGCCGGTTATCTCGATGCCGCCCAGGTCCTCCCTTGAGCAGTCGACCGTGTAGAGGGCGGAGTAGACGCCGTCGCCGGCGATGTCGTCGCCATGGGCGCCGAGGTCCCCGTCGTCGTACATCGGGAAGGACTCGCCGCTGCCCGCGACGCTCGCGACGGCATGGTCGACGGCGAGGGTGGACTGCAGGCGGAGCGTCGTCTGCTGGTCGGGCCCGACCTCGAACTCCGTCCTGGTCGCCGAGAGGATGGCGATGTCGCCCTCGGCGATGCCGGTGCTCGGGGGCCGGCTGTGGTCGTCAGGCCACCTGGCCTGGGGGGAGCAGCCGGCCGTGAGCCCTATCGCCGCCGCCATCAGGGTGATTGAAAGCGCGATTGCCAGTGTCCGTCCGATGCGCTTCATGCGAGGGTCCTTTCTCTTCGGAGCTGTCCCGCCTCGTGTGGACATATAGGCTACATGCAAAGAGGAGAAATTCATTTGATTCTGCCCCTTACGTGGAAGTACGCTTGCTAGCTAATGCTGACGGAATCAATCAACGTCGCGGAGTCGTAAATCGTATCACCACAGTCATACGTCGTAAACGTAAGCGTTACAACCTGCCCTCTCAGAGAGGAGATGCGTCTCATGGAACACTCCTTCCCTCGGGGCGCTGCCCTTCCGCCCATACGGATATACAGCTAAATTATAAGTGTATAATATATCCGCTTGTTTTTTGTGTCAAGAATGAAAACGAGAACGGTGCTCTAGACGGCATCCTGACAAGCCCGACCAGAGGGAGCTCGAGGATCTCTCCGTCGGGGAGGCGAGGGCCTACCTCGAGGAGGGACAGTTTGGCAAGGGCTCCATGGAGCCAAAGGTCAGGGCGGCCATCAGGTTTGCCGAGAGCCATCCTGGCCGTACCTGCGTCATAGGATTGCTCAAGAGGGCGGCAGAGGCCATGGCCGGTCTTTCCGGCACGCGTATCCACGCGTAGAGCTGCACTGGCGACGCACGTGGTGTCGAGGTAGTTTCACCGGTGATCGCTGGCCCTGCCGGCAGGCCGGGCAACGCTGGGCAACCGCCCGGCCGACCGCCAGGAGGCGTGGGGCAACCGCCCGCCCGGGAGGGAAGCCCTGGCGCAGCCGCTCGGCCGCCCTGGGGCGCTGAGCAACCGCCCGCCAGCCTGCGGGGCGGTTGCTCCGGGCCCCACCGGGCCGCGCCGACTCCCACCAGCCCCCTGATGTCTTCCAGCCTGCGAGGAGCCTTCGCTTCGTTTGGTAGCAGCGCTCTACTCGTGCACCCCGCAGCGCGCATAGAGCTCCCGCACGCCCTCGGTCAGCGCGGCGCAAAACGCGGGGCGCGCGATCGTGCGCTCGAACTGTTCGACGGGCAGGAACCGACGCATCTGCTTGGCGAACTCGTTCCCCTCGACGATGGTGGCCAAATCACCCACCAGGCTAGGAGCTTCTTTTACGAAGATCTCCGACTCCCTGTAGTCGGTCTCCTTGCGCTTGCGCAGCGCGCATGCCTCATCGAGGTCGATTCCCGGTTGGCGCACGAGCCAGTGCAAGTCCCAAATATCGCGGTAGCGAGGGAGCTTCGAGCAGGCGAGCGCCTCCAGCTTGTCCGCCATGATCTCCTCGAGGCTCTCCGCGAAGAGGACGACGTCCTCGTAGCTCGCAGGGAGTCCCTCGTAGTTGAGTCGCAGCATGCGGGGGTGCTTCGTGTGCGCGGGGATGGCGGCTACCTCAACGGATACCTTTTGGGAAGCGATGTCCGGACGGGTCGGGGTCGTGTCTACGCGGATGCGCCACCTTTTTACGAGGGATGCCGACGTGTCCGGCTCCCTCACGTCTACGGTGACCAGGTAGCGCCTGGGCAGTGCGTGCTCGATGCAGGTCTTGAGCATATCTAGGTCGGCAGCGTCGAAATCGAAGCTACCCGCAAAGTCGAGGTCCTCACTGTAGCGCGACGCGCCGTAGCAGAGGCGCAGGCATGTGCCGCCTTGGAACACGAGGCCTCCCAGAAGGCCGTCCTCCTCCATGGCACGCAGAATCTCGTAGTGCAGAAGCTCCTTCTCGATAACCGGCGCCATGGTCTGTCGACCGTTTGTACGTGCGAGCTGGGCGGCATAGGCGTTGAAGTCAATCTTGGGCATGCAGTTCCCTTTCGTCGACGAGGTCGAGGTTACGCCGAACTGAGCAGAGGTTCTTGTAGGCGAGTTGCTTGGAGGCCAGCGGTAGCGCGTGTCCCTCGCGCCCGACGAGTTCGGACACGATGGCTTCGATGGGTTGCTTCGTATGGGTAAACTCGATGACGCCGTGGGGCGTATGGTACTCGCCACTCCGCCCGGTGGTCATGAGGGTGAGCCGGTCGACGGGAATCTGCGAGATTATGCCGTAAAGAGACAGGGCGCTCTCGAGGCTCTCGTAGGTGAGCTCTCCGCGCCGGAGGTTGCGGGCGATGTGCTCGATGGTGGCGGGGCCCGTGTTCCTGCTGTGCACAAACAGGTACACGCCGTGTGCAGGTCGCTCGAGCACGCCCGCCTTCACGAGGCGCGCAAGCGTTTGGTCGAGCGTGCGGCCCGACTCGTCCAGCACGATAGCGAGATCGCACTTGCGGAACACGTAGCGCCCGCGAATGTCCCAGTTTTGCAGTATGTTGAGCGTGTCGCGTAGTTTCATGTCTCTAATGGTACACGAGAATATATTGAAAAGAAAGTATTTCCGTATACCTAAGGAGAAAGATCGTTCGTTACGTTCAACCGACTCGAAGTCGCTCCTCCTTGGTAAGGAAGCTGCCTCTCGCCAGCATGGGAATTTCAACCGGTCCGCCCGTTCGGTTCGGTTAGGCAACACTGGGCAACCGCCCGGCCGGGAGGCGCGGGACAACAGCTCGTCCGCCGGGAAACCGCCCGCCACGCTGCGGGGCACTATGAAAAATGCCTCAACTGGGCAAACGTGCTCGAGCAACCGCCCGCCAGCCTGCGGGGCGGTTGCGCCGGGCCGCGCCGGGCCCCATCGGGCCCCCGCTCCCCCACCAGCCTCCCGTCGGCTTTCCTAACTCGCCCAGAAGGCGCGCTGGAGCTCCTCTCGCCTCGAGCACCCGCACTTTTTCATGATGTTGTGTACGTGTGCCTTGATGGTCCCCTCGGCAAGGTAGAGCGTGCCCGCCACCTCGTGATTGGTCCGTCCCTCCATGACGAGGCCAAGCACCTCGCGCTCGCGCCTCGAGAGCCCATGGTGCGCCGCGAAGGTGAGTATGCGGCTCTCGATGTGCCCTCGCAAGTCGCGTCCCTTGTCGTCCATCGGCTGGCTTGCGGGCGGCTCAAGGTAGCGTAGGCTCAGGTCCCTGATTGCCTCCCTGCAGACGTACCAGGCCAGGTAGACCATGAGGGCATTCTCGCTGAAGTTCCTTGTGGAGAGGAACAGCCCCGCAAAACTACCGCTTGCGTCTGGGACAGGCGCAAGCAGGATCACATAGACGTCTTCAAGCAGGATGCAGCAGGTCAGGGCAAGAATGGTGACAAACAGCTGTCTGTGTTGGACCATTCTCTGGCGAAACGCCGTATCGCTGCTGCTGCGATAGAGGTGGAAGCCATAGAGTAAACAGCCGATAAGAAAGGCCTGTCTCATGCTGTAGTACAGCCATTGTCGGAGCGGGCCATAGGGAAGGGCAGCCAGAACGACGACCTGTGCGGCCATGACAAGCGCAGTAGGCAAAATGATGGCGCGCACACCATGGATGTCCACCATGTCGAGCGCGGTCGCCCAGAAGCAGGCCAGGATCGCCGCGCCCATGGGGATGGCGACCCACGGGTTGCCGATGGCGTAGTAGTTGCTCTCGTCGATGGTGATGACGTGCTGCGCCATCCACTCTGCGCCAAAGATCCAAGAAAGCTCCAGCGCGTAGAAGACGAAGAAGAGAGAACGTAAGATGTAACGCCTGCTGTGGGAGACGAGAAATGCCGCCCCGCAGACCGAGAGCGCCATGATGCATATGACGAGAAGTGCCGTCGTATAGATGAAGAAGAACAGGATCACGCTCATCGACCTCCCCTCTGTTTGGTCTTGCAATGTTCTGTTGCCGTGGGGCATGGATGGGGGGGCTTGATGCGAGCAGCCCCAGTTCCTCGCCATGTAAAACGCCTCCCTGACTACGTTTGAGCTTAGGGTCATGGGTTGACGGGTGCGATCACCTCGCGAAGCGAACGGTATGAAAATGCCCGCGAACGGCATGGGCACGTAGGACCCCAAAAGCCTCCAAAATGGCACGCATGCGTGACGCAGCCCCAAGAGCAGGACAAACCCATGGTTTACGCAGGTTTAGATGCCCGAACCGCTAAACCATCCCGTATAAACTCGCACATTACTCACGGTCGGGACATGATGGGGGCACGCGACAGGGTCAGGCAATAGGCAATGGGGCGACGCGCGAGGAGCGACGCGCTAGAGCGGCGGATGTTCGGTGGGGCAGATCAGGTGTCTGTGCCAACACGAGAAAGGAAGCAACATGGCAATGCCCAAAGACTTCATCGACAGCAACGACTTCACCAAGGAGCAGATACTCGCCATCGAGGATCTTGGCCTTGCCATGAAGAAGGCCATCAAGCATGACGGCTTCTACCCCCATCTGCTTCGCAACAAGTCGCTCGGCATGATCTTCCAGCAGGTCTCTACCCGCACGCGCATCTCCTTCGAGACCGCCATGACCGATCTCGGCGGTCACGCCCAGTTCTTTGGTCCCGGCACCATCCAGCTCGGCGGACATGAGTCTCTGGGCGATACCGCCCGCGTCATGGGGTCGCTCCTCGACATCCTGATGGCGCGCGTCAACCGTCACGCCGACGTTCGTGGCCTTGCCGCAGGCTCGGCCGCGCCCGTTATCAACGGCATGTCAGAGTTCAACCATCCGACCCAGGAGATGGGCGATCTTATGACCATGCTCGAGCACCTTCCTGCGGGCAAGCGCGTGGAGGACTGCACGCTCGCCTTCATCGGTGACGCCACCCAGGTCTGCGTCTCCTTGATGTTCATCTGCTCGAAGATCGGCATGCGCTTCGTGCAGTATGGACCCAAGGGTCACCAGATCACAGACGGTGGCCTCCAGGTGGATGACAAGGTTGACCTTCTGGCCATAGGCAAGGCCAACTGCGAGGAGTCGGGAGGGACCATCGTCATCTCCGACGATATCGAGAGCATCAGGGGCGCCGACTTCGTCTATACCGACGTGTGGTACGGCTTGTACGACCAGGAGGAGGGCGGGGAGTCCTATATGGACGTCTTCTATCCCACCTACCAGGTCACCATGGACATGATGAACCTCGCTGGCCCCAACTCAAAGTTCATGCACTGCCTTCCCGCCACCCGCGGCGAGGAGGTCACAGACGAGGTCATGGACGATCCCGTGCGCTCGCTCTGCTGGGTCGAGGCCGAGAATCGCAAGCACTCCATACGCGCACTGCTCGCTGCCCTTGGAGATCGCACACCCTTGGTGGACGAGAACATAAGCTATTCCGCGAGGCGCGAGCTACACGACGCGCTCAGAAAGATCGACGAGCTTCAGGCATAAGAGGCCGCGCGACCTCGCCGATGGCAGAACAAGACGCCATCCGGGTCACGCGTCCTCATCGGCATACCATCCAACAACGTAGGAGGTCATTTGTATGCGTACCATCCATGAGTCAGAGTCAAGTCCTCGGGCCGACGGCTTTCGCATGCCGGCCGAGTTCGAGCCGCAGAAGCGTGTCTGGATGGGCTGGCCCCACCGCACCGACACCTGGTCGTTTGGCGCCAAGCCCGCGCAGAGGCAGTATGCCGACATCGCCCGTGCCATCTCGGAGTTCACCCCCGTTGTCATGTGCGTCAACCAGGCGGACTACGCCAATGCCAAGGCTGTCTTTGAGCAGGACGAGAGCGTCACCGTCCTCGAGATGACCACCGATGACGCCTGGTTTCGTGATACCGGCGCCACGTACGTGATCAATGATGCGGGTGAGGTTCGCGCCAACCACTGGCACTTCAACGCCTATGGTGGCTTCTACGACGGCCTGTACTTCCCCTGGGACAAGGACGAGCAGATCGCCCTCAAGATGGCCGAGTTCTCGGGCGTTCGTCGCTACCGTCCCGATAGCCTCATCCTTGAGGGCGGCTCCATCACCGTAGACGGGGAGGGGACCTGTGTCGTCACTGATATGTGTCTACTCTCTCCGGGCAGGAACGCCAGCGTGAGCGACCTTGAGCCGTGGTCCGAGGAGCTTCGCAGATATATGGATGAACAGCTTGCCAAGTACCTGAACGTCGAGAAGATCATCTGGGTCAAGGATGGCATCGATCCCGACGAGACCAACGGGCACATCGATGACGTGGCGACCTTCATCGCGCCCGGTGTCATGGCCTGCATCTGGACTGACGATCCCGACTACCCCTTCTATAGGGAGTGTCATGCCGCCTTCGAGACCCTTTCTGGTGCGACTGACGCCAAGGGGCGCAAGCTTAAGGTATACAAGCTTCCGATGCCCGTCAAGCCGCTCTACATGACCCAAGAGGCCTGCGACACCATTGACGTCGACGAGAACGCTGAGCCTCGTGTGCCCGATGAGCCGCTGATCGCTTCCTACATGAACTACCTCGTGACCAACAAGGGCATCATCACGCCTCAGTACGGCGACGAGAATGACGCCCTGGCCATAGAGACCCTCCGGAGGATATACGACGAGACGTGGGGAGAGGGTAGCTACACGGTCGTTGGCGTCAAGTCAGACCAGGTCGTCTATGGCGGCGGGAACATCCACTGCATCACGCAGCAGGAGCCTGCGCCCCAGGTTGGCTAACCCGGCTCCATACGATGGGGGCGCCCCTGAGGAGGGCGCCTCCGCACCGCTTGAAAGGACAACCATGGCTGGTACAAAGAGATTCAGCCTGCTTGACGCTATTCTGAATATGATCTGCGTCGTATTCGTGGCAGAGGCCGCAGCGCCTGCAGCGGCGATCGGAAACTCGCAGTACTTCTGGTGGCTCATGCTCATCATCACGTTCCTTTTGCCCTACGGTATGATCGTCTCGGAGCTCGGGTCTACCTACCCCGACGATGAGGGCGGCGTGTACGATTGGGTGAAGCGCGCCTTTGGCAAGCGGGTTGCGGGCTTTGTCGCGTGGTCCTATTGGGTGAACTTCCCCCTGTGGATGGCGTCTCTCGCGCTGGTGTTTCCGGACACCATAGGGACGCTGATGGGCATCCAGCTCGGGAGCGTCCCATCGCTCGCCATAGAGCTTGCGTTCATCTGGACTGTCGTCTTCGTGAGCTTCTCGAAGGCGTCTGACGCGGCATGGCTCGTGAACGTGGGGGCCGTCCTGAAGGTTGGCATCGCAATCGTCCTTGGAGTGCTCGGCTTCATGTACATGAGCCAGCATGGCAACGCGAACGCGGGAGATATCAGTACCTACCTCCCCAACCTCGCGGACACGAGCTCGCTCACGTACCTCTCTATCATCCTGTTCAACTTCATGGGCTTTGAGGTGCTCGCCACCTATACCGACGAGATGGATGAGCCGCAGCGACAGATCCCGCAGGCTATTGTCTATGCCGGTGCCGCCATCGCGGTCGTGTATCTGGTCTCGGCCTTCGGCATCGGCGTCGCCATTCCCGTCGCCGACCTTACCGTTGACTCTGGCATCTCCGACGCGTTGTCCGTGATGGTCGGTACGGCGTCGCCGATCTTTGTCGTCGTGAGCGTCGTGTTTCTGCTCACGCTGATTGGCAATATGGTGTCCTGGTCTCTTGGCGTCAACACTGTTGCCGCAAAGTCCGCCGAGGACCATAACCTTCCTGGCTTCATGGGCCATAAGGACCCCAAGACCGGCATGCCCAACGGCGCCTCTCTGACCAACGGAGTCGTCGCCTCGATACTCTGTGCCGTCTCCGTCTTCACGGGCTTCGACTTCTGGGTGCTCTTTGCCGCTCAGGTCGTCTTTCTGCTCCTTGCCTACGTGCCCATGTTTCCGGCGTTTTTGAGCCTGCGCGCGTCTGACCCTGACACCAGGCGCCCCTTCAAGGTGCCTGGTAAGGGCGCGGTGCTCAAGGTCATCACGTATCTGCCCGTTGCCCTGCTTATCCTCTCGGTGATCGCCACCTGCGTGCCGCTGAGTGGCGAGGAGGTGGCGGACAAGCTTCCGATCCTGGCCCTGGCCATCGTCTTGCTCGCTGCTGGCGTTTCCCTCATGGTTGTCTTGAACAGGCAAGGCCCAAGGCCTGGGGATATTGCCGAGTAGTCCCTGCGGGTGGGCGAGGGATAGTCTCTTGCCCGCCCGGCGCCGCCCGCCGGATGCCGCCCGGGGGGCGCTGGGCAGCCGCCCGGTCGGCAGGGAAACCGCCCGCCACGCTGCGGGGCACTATGAAAAATGCCTCAACTGGGCAAACGCGCTCGAGCAACCGCCCGCCAGCCTGCGGGGCGGTTGCTCCGGGTCGCGTCGACTCCCACCAGCCCCCCGATGTCTCTCAGCCTGCGGGGCGGTTGCGTCGACCTCTTACCAACGCTTGCGCAAAGCGCCGAAGTAGGCGTAGAGTCTCTGTGAGCGCAAAGGATGGAAGTCGTGATAATTGTCCGGCCATCCGGTCCCATGGTCTTCGGGGGAATGCGGAGGATCGACGCAGGTGGGGATGTGACGGGCATATGGGGAGCGTGAGGCTAGCGCGATGCGAGCACCTGGGGATAATACCGTGGTGAGGACGGGAGCAGTTCAGACTGACGGGGCGTTCCAGCTTGGGAAACCCGAGCTCGTCTGCCGCTGGCGGCTTGCTGGTGCCCGTCTGCCCCTGGAGAACCGACACCTTCGCGCCCTCGGGCGTCGCCACGTCAACAGCGGAGAGATGGACAAGGCGCTCGTCGCCTGGGCCAAGCAGCACATCGAGTGGACGCTTGCCGACGGCGGCGCCCTGCACCCAGACGGCGTGCTGATGCTCATCGTCGACGAGAGCGGGCGTGCGGCCATGACGGTGGGACCCCATAAGCCCTTGGCCTGCCGTTCGACGTCCGCGCTCATCGCGCGTGCGAGGGAATCCTGGTATGAGGGTCTTGTGACGAGGGTCTCGCCCGAAAGCATCTGGATCGTGAGCGAAAACACCCTCGTCTGGGGGGTTCCCGAGGACTCGGCACCTTCGGGGGCGACGTCGCTTGTTGAGGACCTGGCACGGACCTTAGGCATTCCTGTCGAGAGAAGCAAGAACCTCCTCGATGACCTTGACAACGGAGAGTTGGGCTACGACGAGTTCTTCCTCGTCTCTGACGAGCACGGCATCGTGAGGGCTGCGGACGCGCCGGGAGCCGAGGGGGAGCGCTTCCAGAGGAGCTACGAGAGGCTGCTTGACCAGGTCCGTCGGGGCCGCCTGCGTTAGGGAGACACAGAACAAATCCACCCAACCAGTTGAGAAACCGTCCTGTCCGTAAAGAGACTCTCTCCGCGAAGGGCCGTCTCCGGGTAAGGATAAGGCCTATGTCACACTCCGGCCGGGGTGTCTTGACGTTGGCGCAACGGCTGCGGGTTCGGAGCCCGTCCCGATCAGCACTGCCACTCAGCCTTGAATATTCCGTTCAGTACGTTCACCACCGAGTGGCAGTGTGAGACGCACCACCCGGTACGCTCACCGCCGAGTGGCAGTGTGAAGTACACTGCCACTCGCCCTCGAGCGTACCGGACGCACTGCCACTCGGCCCCGATCGTACCAATACGGTACGCTCGATGCCGTCTGGCAGTGAGGACTACACTGCCACTCGACCCTGAACGTTCCGTCCCGCACGTTCATCGCCGAGTGGCAGTGTACGGCGCACTGCCACTCGCCCCCGAGCGTACCGACCGCACTGCCACTCGGCCCTGAGCGTTCCGCCCCGCACGTTCACCGCCGAGTGGCAGTGTGAGAGGCGCTGCCAGGTATCCTCGGTTGTATCCTGCAACGGCTGTGGGCGAAATACCGGCAGGTTATCGACGTGTCCCGCATACCCACAAGCGTCTTGACAGCGTACTATCTCATGCCGGCCTCTCTCCTGAGGAGCTGCAGGAGCTGTGCCTTGTCGTACATGCCCAGCCTTCTGAGGCTCCGTGCCCTATAGACGCGGAGTATGTCGACAGCCTACTGGATCCTTGTCTTCCGGCTGTGTGGGGAGGTTCTCGGGGTTACCCGCCTCGGGGTCACCTGTATCAGAACCACCTGCCTCAGGGTAGCCTGACAGCATTACCCTGACCCCCGGCACTTCCTTAACCCGCTGGACACAGACCCGTGCCGTCGCCTGCCTCGAGGGCCTGCGCCCGGCTGCGGAGACCCATGGGCCACCGCCCGCGCGTGACGGTCGCCAAGCCCGCGGGGGGACGGCGCCGGGGTCGCGCGCGGACCTGCGGAGGGGCGCATCCCGGCCCGACGCCTCACGAAAAGGCGCAGTCTGCGGCTCCCATGTTGCGCAGAATGCGCTTTTCCGTCACGTCGAGGTGGCATCGCTGGTACAGAATGCGCTTTTCCGTGAGGTATCGGTTGCAGAGTGCGCCTTTCCGTGAGTCGTCGGGTGCAGACTGCGCTTTTACGTGAGACCGTCTGCGCAGAATGCGTCTTTGCGTGAGGTGGCTCCATGTTTGCGCAGGTAAGGAAAAGCGCACTCTACGGAAAAGCGCATTCTGCGCACGGGCCCTCACGGAAAGGCGCACTCTGCGCGACCGCCCGCATGCAGAATGCGCTTTTTGGTGAGCCCCACACGCAAAATGCGCTTTTCCGTGACATCGCCCACCCAGAATGCGCTTTTCCGTTACGTCGCCGCTCGGGAGGCGTGGGACACAACCCCCCGCCAGCCTGCGGGGCACTATGGAAAGTGGCCCAACTGGGCAAACGTGCTCGAGCAACCCCCCGCCAGGCTGCGGGGGGTTGCGCCGGGGACCCGCAGGCCTCGGCCGGCGGGCCCGGCCTCACGGAAAAGCGCAGTCTGGGCAAAGGGCCTCGCTGAGAGCGCACCCCGGGCCAGGCCGGGACACCATCAGGCTGCCAGTTGTGGGCTAAGGGGGTGCCGGGAACTCAGCATTACTTCCCGGACCCCCGCCCCCGCGCCCCTTGTCCCGCGAGCTCAGGGCGATGGGCGTTGACACCAGGTTCCCCGCCCTCTCCGCCCCCCTCGTCCGAGGCCCCTTGTCCCGCCGACGGACAGATCCTTTGAGTCGATACACAGCATATCGCTCTCCGCGCCCCCCACCCTCCGCGCCCCTT
>ERZ773042.1057-NODE-1057-length-17032-cov-6.582847_pt1 | contig 17032 bp, 12 predicted proteins | sample MGYA00511664_ERZ773042 | MGnify/ENA primary metagenome ERZ773042 (study PRJEB29015, sample SAMEA2737984) | human oral metagenome | biome: human oral; feature: human-associated habitat; material: dental | place: China | collected 2036 ... | reverse complement strand
CGGTTCTTTACGCGCAAGAAAATGCAGGCGATGTCGTTGAAGCCCAAACGATCGATTTTACCGAAAAAGATGCGCCCTCTTTTAGTGAAGCGGATGAGGGCGATGTCGGCAAAAAGGCCGAGCGTGATTTCGGAAAAGCGGAATTTACTAAAGCTGATTTTCGGCACGGCGCGATCGCCGCAGGCGAAGTCTTTTCGTTCAATATTTTCATAACGACGTTCAATCGAATTATCACGCGATCGGAATTCGCGGATATTTCACTTGCTACGATGGGGCACAATATCACGCATCCGTGGGTGTGGGATCAGGACGAATTCGAAATAAACCAAATCGGCCATCCGTATCAGGGATCGATTTATTTTGCGGCAGGCAGAGCGAACGGTTTTAATTTTTGGCAATCGTTTGCGTTTGCGGCATTCGGCTCGCTCATGTGGGAATATACGATGGAAAACGAACCGCCTTCGTTCAACGACCTTATCCATACTCCGATCGGCGGAAGCTTTTTGGGCGAAATGTTCCATCGCATCTACCTTTCGCTCGACGACAAATATCCCTATCTTTCGTGGATCGCAAGTCCTCAGGCGGCTTTTAACCGGCTCCTCACCGGAGAAAAAGCTCCGAGAGAGGAAGGCGGGATCGAAGCGTTTTCACTTCGATTGTCGGCCGATCACATCGACAGCGCGTTCGGCTTTTCCGACAACGCATATCAAGACAAAGGCTACCGCAATGTCGTCTCCGGCGGTATCGGTTTCGACATCTTGTACGGAAATCCTTATGTGAGGGATGTAAAAAAGCCTTTCGAGCGGTTTACGCTTTCAACCGATGCGAGTTTTGACGGAAATTATTATGACATAAAAATATTTGCCGACGGCTTTTTGCGCTCGTGGGTTTTTGAAGCGAACGATGCCGTTGCGACGACGCTCGCCCTCGATCTTTCATACGATTTTATCATGGCGACGGATTTGAATTATCAAAACAATTCGTTCGGTTTTTCGGTTCGTCAAAGATACGCTTTGCCGCACAAGTGGACGATCGAGTGGAAGAGCGGCATGGGAGCTACGTACTTGGGCGCGTCGGATTATTATTTTAACCTCAAAGCGAACAAACGAAAATCGAAATACGACGGAAGCGAACAGCGCCTCTATGATTTGGGAATCGGCGGAAACGCAAAGGCGGGATTTAAAGCGGCGAACCCTTGGGCGGGAACTTTTTTTCTCGAAGGAGCGTTCAGCGCGTTTTACACGATACCCGGTTCCGCTCCTCCCGAAGGTTCTTCGGGATACAACCTTATCTGGTACGGAAACGCAGCCTACGAACACTGCGTGTATAAAAATTATTATGCGGGCTTGTCGTTCTTCTTGTATCAAAAATTCGGATTTTACACAAAGGGATCCGACGTCTTTCAAACGACAAGCGATTGGAAACTGTACGTAAAGCGTTATTTTTAAAATCGCGTATACGCATCGCGCGGAGAAAATGCGCCCGCACTCTACGGCGAACGCATGATCCCGTACGAATAAAACCTCGACATTCCGTTCGAATATCATTATCATAGCGATATGATAAGTGCGAAAAAAATCTGCGCGCTGTGTATTTTTCTGTCGATTTCGCATTTTTGTTTTGCGAAAATTCACAGTTCTCAGCAGCTCATTCCGTCGGGGCATTGGATATACGACGCCCTGTATATGCTGAACGCCGAATCGGGAAGAACGTCTCTTGCGGACAATGCGCCCCTTTCGGCTGCGGAAATCAAAATGTATTTGGATGCCGTCGATGAAGACGCTCTTTCGGCATCGGGGAAAAAACTCTATGAAAAAGCGCGGGATTTTCTGAAGCGCGATGCTTTTCTTTTGAAATGGGGAGAAGTCTCTTTTGACTTCAATGTCATTGCGAAACCCGCTCTCATGTACAAAAGCAATAAAGATATCGACTGGACGTTTGCAAGCGATTATACCGGACACGAGGGACCGAAACCCTACGGTGCCGCATCGTCGTTTATCGGAAGCGATGCGGCGGATCCGTTCATTACGCTGCCGCTTGCGCTTTCTTTCGGCGATTATATCGTTTTGGCCGCCGATCCGTTTTTCGGTAAAAGTTTTTGGGCTATGTCGAACGACCGGAATTTTATCAATTTTCCGTACAACTTCAGCGATATGGAATTCCTTTGGCCGCGAAACGCGTACGGAAGCGTCGGAGCGTATTTTAATAACTGGGGCATCAACGTCAATATCGCGCGGGCAGGAATGCGTGTCGGAAAAACGCAGACCGGCAGCGTCATCTACAATTCGACGTTTGAAACCGACGCCTATGTGCAGCTCAACCTCTATTCGCCGTATATAAGGTACGGCATGTATGTTTCTGAAATTTCAAAAGACAAGTTCATGTATATTCACAGGATTGAAGCTGTGCCTTTAAAATGGATACGGCTGGGCGTGCTTGAAGGAACGCTCGTCGCCCGTCCTTTTGAATTCCGTTTTTTAAATCCGCTTATGATTATGCACTCGTTCGGCGCATGGAGAGAATATATCAGCCCGAAAGAAGAGCCCTATTACGGTGAGGCGTACGTCTGTGCATATATGGGGATCGATTTCGATATCGTGCCGTGTAAAAATGTGCGCATATACGGATTGTATGCACAGAACGAAATACAGTCGTCGCTTGAACTCAACAACGATACGGGAAGAGCGATGCCGGACAGTTTCGGTGCGCAGCTCGGCGTAGAGCTGACCTTTCCCGAAAGCGGGTGCGGCTATTGGATTGCGACGACGGAAGCCGTTTATACGACGCCGTTTTGCTATATCAAACAGGGCGCCGAATGGTCGCTGTACCGCTCCCGCCTCGATATGCAGAGCAATACGGAGATACCGATCTGTTCATGGATCGGCACTCCGTTCGGGCCGGACTGTATCGGAGCGCAGGCGAGAGTCGGCTACGTGCAGCCGGGCAAATGGTCGGCGGATTTCGAATACCTCTTTGTCGCGCACGGCACGAACTCGTTCGGCCTTTTCGGACGTGAGAAAAGCAAAAGAGATGATAAAACGTATTACAATTATTATCCGTCGGTGAGCTTTAAATTGGGAGAAATTACGGCGGCAAAAGCTGCAGAAATCGCACGGAAAAAAAGCCTTACGGGGATCGTACAGTATACGAACTGTGTTACCCTAAAAGGAAATTATACGCTCAATGAGCATTTTCAATTCGGAGGGAGAACTTCATATATGTTTATTTTTAATAATAAGAACGTGAGCGGCTCCTTTGCACACGGCGTCGAGCTTTCCTTTTCGTGCACGTATACGATGCTGTAACGATTGTGATCGATCCGAACGCGAGCCTTGCAATAATTCAGGTTGTCATTCCGCCGCGCGCACCCAATTTTTCGGCTCGAAGAGATTATCATGGATATAGTAATCTTTTTTCGGATCGAGCAAAAATTCATATGCGTTGGTTCCCGAAATCTGCATCCCCGACATAGCGATATACAGCGGTTCTTTTTTTGCATCCGTCGTAATCGGATTTCCGGTAAACGGGTTGACGGGATTAGCGATGAGGTTATCCAGTGCGAGAAACGGGACATCGGCGGTCGACATAAAAGTATTGTCGGTTTTTATTTCGCCCGACGCATTAAAATCTTTAACCATGAGAAACGCGTTGAACTGATCCTGCTGAAACGGCAAATTATTATGCGTTACGACGTTTGTCTCCGGTCCATGATCGGAGACGAGGATGATGCGCGTATTGTCATAGACACCGTTGTCTTTCATGTATTGAAACCAATCCGCCAGTCGCATTATCGTAGCGATATTTATGGAATACACAACTGTACGCGCATATTTCCCATTGCCGAATTTCGTAACAGTGAGAACGGGACGGTAATCAGGTGCCTGCAGCATTGAACCTTCATGTGTCGTATTGTTGTCCATGATGAGCGCGTTATCGCTTGCGTCGCCGACAATTGAAACGAGACGCGGCAGATAATCGAGAACGGCATACCCGTCGAGCGTTTTTCTCAGCGATTTGGTATTGGTAAGCGCGCACCACGAACCGTTGTTATAGATCGCTTCGCGTAAAAAAAGCGGGGATGTTTTTAAAAGCGAATACCACAGCATATTTCGTTTTATCACATCGCTTGCATCGGGAAGGTGCAGGTCGTGTTCTTTGCACCACAGATCGGTGTAGTGTCCGTCGGTAACGTAAGTTTTGATGTTGGGGTAAGGATCGAAGATACTCATATCCGGGATCCAATTACCGTTCGCGTAGGGCAAATCGGATGCCGTAACGTGAAAGCCGTGTGCATCGAAAATGCACGGCAGCATCATAAGCGCTTCATTACGTTTTTGCAGCAGCGTAATTTCCTTTCGTGCGTTGATTGCGGTAGGCGTCGCTTCATAACCGCCGAAAATGGGAGGCGAGCCGAGCGACGTATAGCCGTTGAATGTTACCGTATTGGGATAGAATGTAAAACCCGAATACTGTGTTTTCAATTCCGGATGATCTTCAAAAATATACGGGACGAGAACGCTGACAGCTCTGTCGAGCATAAGCACGACGACGTTTTTTCTTTTTTGCGAGAGGGAAAAGATCGGCTCGACCGTTGTTGCTCCTCCCGCCTGATCTTTATCTCTATATGAAGCAAGCGTTTTGAATTCCGAAACGATACGTATCGTATTGATGAAAGACAAAGTACATATCGAAATGGAAGCGAGAGCGGCAAGTGTCGTAACGATTTTCGATTTGCGGAATTTCAACAGGATGAACGCTGCGGCGACTGCAAGCGCCGAAACGGATATGTTTACGGCAGATTGAACGATTGTGTGTTTGACGTCTTGGGCAAATATGAACGCCGTTGAAATGAAGCCGTATGAGCCGGGAAAAATAAACGCATTTACGAGCGCGCTTACTGCAGCGCATACGAAAATACATGCGAATACGCGTTTTATTTTATCCGAAAATAAAAAATACAAACAGATCGGCCAAAAGAGGCAAAAGCCGATGACTTGCGTCAACGTATTGCCGATAAAAAACAGCGGAGACGAATATTGGTCTATGTACGAAAATTCTTGAGGAGAAGATACGATTAAATTTGTCGGTAATAGCAAACCCGCAACGACGGTTAAAAGAACGGCCGACGAGATAAACAACGCGAAAGCTTCTTTTTTTGAAATAAAACCGCTCAAATCGATTTTTATGCGTTTTGCAAAAAATGTGTACGCGCAAAGAGAAGCGGCACAGATTAAAAGAACAGCCGAAACCGCGATGCGCAGATTTAGAGAGCCTCTATGGTTGTAATTGATAAAGCATGCAATACACAGTAGAAAAAATGCCAATAGGTATAAAAATATGTGCATCTTATACGGACTTTTTATTTTATAATAAATATTTTTTAAAAGCGAAAATATGTTATTTAAAGTCCAGTAGAGTACGAGACCGGAGGGAGAATTATACAGCAAAATGAGAAATAAAAATGCCATGCCGTACAGCTGCAGTTTTTCCTTAAACGGAAATCCCTTGGTATAAACTGCACCGGCGATGCAATTTATGAGAGTCATCGCTATAGGAAGCAGGTTTATACTCATATCTCCGAGTTTGAGCAGGGCATCGGGGGCACCCATATCTTTTATGAACAGGAATGATGTACCTTGCAACAATTCGAGATGCGAAAGATACGAATATGCCGCGATAAAAAAGGGAACTTGAATTAAAAGGCCGAACGAAGAACGGAGCGCCATGATAGGATGATAGCGATGCTGCCGGTAATACACCGACAGTATCATATACTGTTCGTCGCCTTTAAATGTCGTTTTGATACGCTCGATGCCGGTTTTCAATTTTTTTTGCGTCTGCCGCTCGAGTTCTTGCCACTTTTCTGCAACTGCGTAAAGCGGCAGACAGAGCAGTGTCACCGCAGCGCTTATACACATGACGGAAAAGCCGGGATTTTTAAATATCAATTGTACAAACACAAAAATAAACTCTATGATTTGTATAAGCGGATAAATAATAATGTTAAAGAGGATCGAACCCATACGCGTATTATATTTTTTATGGAATATTTTATCAATATGATTGCAAAATGATTGCAAAAAAGTTTTTATCGATTCAACTGTTACGTATTGTGCAGATTACGTATTTTTGCTACAGTAGCACAACGGATTGTAATATATGCGTAGAATAACTGCTAAACTGATTATCGCCCATCTTTTATGTATTTTTGCAATACTGACATTATTTGCGCTCCGCTGGTCGCGGATCCAGTATCCGATGGATAACGCTTATGCGGTATTTTTTGTCCTCGGCGCAAATACGAAAGGAGCCGATTCGGGAACGTTTTTATCGTTTTTTAAAAACATCATCGTACCGACCGGGATCATATATTCGCTCGTTTTGCTCGGCAACTTCGCCCTTGCAAAATCGTATAAAAAAGCGACGGGGAAAAAATTCCGTTCGGTTTTGGCGGATGCGGACAAATGCTTTATCTTCGGCATTTCGTATGCGGTTTTTGCCGTTGTCGTAACGCTCGTCGTGCTTCGCGCATGGAAATATCCCGCGATTTTATACGAAGTGCGGAAAACTCCGACGCATTCCGATTTTTACGATAAACACTATGTCGATCCCGCATCGACCCGCATCGCGTTTCCCGAAAAAAAACGAAACTTAGTCGTCATCTTTATGGAGTCGGTCGAGTCTTCGTTTGCATCGATCGAAGAGGGCGGCCTCTTTCGCGAAAATCTCATACCGGGCATCACGTCTTTGGCGAAAGCGAACGTCAATTTCAGTCAAAACGAAAAACTCGGCGGCGGGGAAAACCTTGCCGGAACTTCGTGGACGGCCGCAGGCATCATTTCAAAGTTCAGCGGCTTACCGTACTTCGCCCCCTTTGCAAAAACCGAAGACGGAAAACTCAGCTGTCTTCAAGGCGCCGTCGCGCTCACCGATATTTTACGCGAAAACGGCTACCGCTGCCGATTTGCGTTCGGGAGCGACAAGCAATTTGAAAACCGCGATATATTTCTCGAAAATCACGGTGTCGAAATACACGATATTCACTGGTATAAGACGCAGGGTTTGATTCCGATGAACTATCAAGTGTTTTGGGGATTCGAGGATCAAAAGCTCTATCCGCTCGTACGCCGCGAGCTTGAAGAATTGGGAAAGGGCGATGAACCGTTTTTTTTCGGTATGCTCACCGTCGACACGCATTTCCCCGACGGCTACAAGTGTCCGCTGTGTCCCGACATCGATAAGCGCCAAGTTATGAACGTCATCCGCTGCGCCGACAAGCAGGTGAGTTCTCTCATCGACTGGATGAAAGGCGAGCCGTGGTGGGACAATACGACCGTCGTCATTATGGGCGATCACAATTTTCTCACCGCTCCGCACAACAATTTTATTGCCGCCGAAAGTCCCGTCCGAACTGCGAATACCGAGCGCCGATGGCTCGACCTTATCGTCAATTCGGCTTTGGCTCCTTCGCAATCCGTACAAAAGAACAGGCACTTTGCGCCCTACGATATGTTTCCGACGATGCTCGAAAGCATCGGCTGTACGATCGAAGGCCGTGCTCTCGGATTCGGCCGCTCGCTCTATTCGGGAGAGAAAACGCTCGTGGAAGAGTTCGGCGCTGAAAAAATAAACGCCGAACTTATGAAGAGAACCGAACAGTACGAAGCGCTGAAAAAGCGCCGTTGATTTTTAAGAGGCTGTCGAAAACGTAACCGACTTTTGAGACAGCCCCGAATGCATTTTCAGCCTTTTCTCGATTCGTAAACTTCGGCTCCTCCGATAAAGTATTTCGACAGGGCGCCGAAAAGTATGAACATCGGAATCGATGCGAGCAGCGCGCACGCCATCATAGCGCCCTCATCGGTTTGTTTTTCTTCACTGAATTTCGTAATGTACAGCGGAATCGTTTTCATCTTTTCGCTCTGTGCGACGAGGAGCGGCCACAAAAGATTATCCCACTGATTTCTGAACGAAAGGATACCGAGCGTGGCTATGACCGGCCCGCAGTTCGGCAAAACGATGCGGCTGTAGATATTGAATTCGTTATAGCCGTCGACGCGAGCCGCATCGAGGTATTCGGTCGGGAACGTCAAAAGGTATTGACGCATTTGAAAGACGCCGAAAGCCGATACGAGAAAGGGGATGATGAGGCCGCGGTACGTGTTTATCATGTGCATGCTCGTTGCGACCATGTACAGCGGAATCATAATCGCTTCGAACGGAATCATCATCGTCGCCATGATCGACATAAAGATGAGATTTCGCGATTTGAACTTAAACTTCGCAAGTCCGTAACCGCAAAGAGAAGCGAGTAAAACCGTCGTCGCAGCGCAGGTTACGGCAACGATGAGCGAGTTTAAGATGTTGCGCATGTATATCGGGTTTTGATTGTTTCCGAAAATCGCTTTAACAAAATTCGTTAAAAACGTTCTGTCTTCGGTCGTGAAATACGCGCGGGAAGGAATCCAGCGGAACGGCATTGCGAGAATTTGACGCGCATCCATAAACGACGCGACGAACATAAAAACGATGGGTGTTATCGTAAAAAAGAATACGATAAAGAGCGCTATCCACGCGACGATCTCTCCGATACCGATTTTTCCGACATATTTATTTGTATTCATACCGACTCCAATAAAATTCTTTTATTAATATTCCACGTCGTCTGTTTTCGACAGCGTAAACTGCAGATACGTAAACAGCAGCATTATCAAAAACAATATGATCGACATGGCGCTCGCCCTGCCGAGCTGACCGTTTCTGATGCCGGTAAAGTATATATTCATCGTGATGACGTCGATCGGATGACGCGCCGCACCTCCCTGTGCGAACATATACTGCGTACTGAACGTTTTCAAACACTGGAGCATCGCCATGATGGACACGAGCACGATTGTCGGTTTTAAAAGCGGAAGCGTTATATGAAAAAAAGCGTGCCACTTGTTCGAGCCGTCTACCGTCGCAGCTTCGTAAATCGAAGGCGGAATCGAAGCGAGGCCTGTGATAAAGAGGATGACGAAATAACCGATGTATTTCCAAAAGTATACGATCATCGTTGAAATCTGCAGCATCGTATTGTCGGTGAGCCAATGGTAATCTTTTCCTGACGTAAATAAAATCGTATTCGACAGCTGATTGAACAGTCCGCGCGGATCGAAAAGGATCATCCAAATTGCAGCCGCGACGACGGACGAGAGAACTGCGGGCATATAAAACGAAATTTGGAAAAAGCCTTTTTGAGACGGGCGACGCAGCTGCATGAGCAAAACCGCAAGGATGAGAGCGAGGATGACCATCGGAACAAAGGTACCGAACGTAAACATGATCGTCGCGCGCATGGAGTTTAAAAGCGAAAAGCCGCCGTTGTCGCGTGTAAAGAGATATACGTAATTGTGTAAACCGACAAATTTCGACGTTCTGGAAATTGCCTGTTTGTTCGTCAAGCTCGTAAAAAATGCATTGATGATCGGATAAAAACTGAACACGGCAAAGAAAACGAGGCTCGGCAGGGTAAAAATAAATCCCCAGCGCGCCTGCTGCTTTTCAATGCTGTAATGTTTAGCGGTTTTAGCCATTTTTAATTCCTCCATAAAAACTTTTTCATAGAACGTTTCGTCATCCATAAAACCAAGACAGCGTTTTTCGCAAAGCCCGCCCTTTTTATTGTATGACGATGTCTCCGTTTTCGTCAATCGCATATCGGGCAAACGTGAGATTCGCTTTTTCAGCGATCTCTTTACACGCTTTCCTCGACGTGATCATATCTTCCGGCTTGTGGCAGTCGGCTGCGGTGACGACGGGTACGTCGTATTCCGAAGCGAGATTCCAAAATTCCTGAAGCGGATAGCGATAGCGCTCGCCGCTCGACGATACGACTTTTTTCGCGCGGATGCCTTGTCCGTTTATCTCTATCGGCATATGTACGGATGAGGCGCAGGCGAGGATATCGCGCGAACAGGCTCTCGCTTCGTCATCCCATTCGAGGTAGGATGCGGCAAAGAGGTCGGGGTGTACCGCATATAAAAACAATCCCGACTGCATGCCTTCGATGAGCGTTTTCGTATATGCGTGTAACGCGCCTCTGTCGTTTATGAGGCATTCGGGAATCGTGATATCGCTTCCGTCCGGCGCATAATAATTGTGGACGGCGAGCAAAAGGTAGTCGAAGCCGCGTTCACCGAGCAATTCGTCGCGATAATATGAAACGTAATCTTTATGATAGTCGGTTTCAAATCCGCGAAAAAAGTGCATACTGCGCGGAGCACGTTCGGCGGCAGCTTCGCAGTCTTTTTGGTAAGCGTCGAGTTCGGAATAAAACATTCTCGCGCTGTGCCATCTGTCGTCCGGAACGGGACAGTGGTCGCTCATGCCGAGCACTTTGATGCCGTCTTTTTCCGCTTCATCGACATAATCTTGCACTTCACCGACGGCATGTCTGCAGTATTTGCAATGCGTATGAAGATTCACTTCGTCCTGCGTAAAAACTTCCACGTTCCGCTCCGAATTCTTCGATAACAAAATCGGACGGCAAACGGTTTACCGTCCGATTTACATGATATTGAACCTTTCAAAAAAAATACGGTTATTTTTGTTCGTCGATTAAATCCTGAACCGTTTTTTTAAGCTGTTCGTATACGGTTTCCGGCGAAGCATCTCCGAGCATGACGTTTTGCAGCGCCGTTTTGAGAGCGCTTTGTATCGATGCGGATGCCGCACCGTAGTACACGATGTGCGCACGATTCAAATCGTTTGCAAACACTTCGGAATACGGCATATCTTTAAATGTTTTGCTGTTCAAAAGCGCAAGTGTCGGCTGAACGATATTCACTTCGGACAGGTACTCTTCGCCGTGGCTGAGCATATAGGAGATGAGCTGCCACGAAGCTTCCTGCTCGGCTTTCGTCGCATCGGCGTTTACCATATAGTAATGGCCGTAGTAACATGCCGCAACATCTTTGACGGCGTTTTGGAATTTCGGATACGGAATGATCATCCAGTCACCGCTGTCGTAAAAGTTCGGATTTTGATTTCGTATGCGCGCTTCCTGATACAATCCCGACAAACACATCGTCACATCGTTGTTGTCGGCGTTAAAAAGCGAATGGGCGTTTTTATATGTCGGAGAGCCGAGATTCAAACCTTTCGGCCCCCATTGTTTTAAATACGACAGGACGGCAATCCACGCATCCTTTCCGACGATCGCTTCTTTTCCGTCATCGCTGATGAGCTGTCCGCCGAGCTGTTCGGCGAGCGGAACGAGCGTTTCAAGATAATAGCCGTAGCGGAAATCGAATCCTCTTCTTTTTAAGATATCGCCGTCGCGCAGAGCAAGCTTTTGAGAAATGCTCATGACGTCTTCCCATGTTTTGGGAGCGTCTTTTTCGGGATCGAAGCCCGCTTCGCGAAAAATCTTTTTGTTGAGATACACGCACCAATTCGTAAGCTCGAGGGGAAGTCCGTAGACTTGCCCGTTTACCGTAACGGGATCAAGCATATGGTCCGCATAGGCGGCTGTGACGGCATCGGCATTTTTGTAGCCTGCGGCTTTGTAATTGACGGGCGCTACGCGGCCTGCGGCGATGTACGGATATTCTTCGTTGATGATCGTATTGAACATCGTCGGACCTTTACCGGCGGCGAAAGCCGTCTGAAGCAGTTCGATAAGTTTCGAAGAGCTTTGCCGCGTTACGTTTACCGTAACATTCGGATGGTTCTCCGTAAATTCGCTTATGTATCTGTCTTCGAGTTTTTGACGGTTGGCATCTTCATGCGTCCAAAATTCGATAACGACGTTTTCCTGTTTTTTTACACATGACGGAAATAAAATAAAAGCGGCTGCAAAAGCGATGCAGAGCCGGATAATTTTTTTCATGTATACATCCTCAAATAAAGTAGTAATTTTTTAATATCGGAGAAATCGATCTTTACTCGGATAAAAAATAGGCTGCCCAAAAACCGAAGTTTTTGGGCAGTTTTTTTGATATTCCGAAACGACCGTATACGTGTGCACGAGCGCGCACCAATTGCACGGCTCCTAAATCCGAAGATTTACTCGCCGTGCAATTTTAAAAGAATTTACTGTTCGATCAATTCCTGAACGGTCTTTTTAAGCTTGTCGTACGCTTCTTCGGGCGCTACGTTTTGGAGCATGACGCTTTCCACCGCCGTTCCGATTGCGCTCTGAATTGCGGTTGAATTCGCACCGTAGTACACGATGTGTCCGCGTTCGAGATCGTCCGCAAATACGCTCGAGTAGGGCATATTTTTAAACGTGTCGCTGTTTAAAAGCGCCGTCGTCGGCTGGATGATGTTAACCTGCGAAAGGTATTCTTCGCCGTGGCTGAGCATATAGGCGATAAGCTGCCACGCCGCTTCCTGCTGGGCTTTGGTCGCATCGGCGTTTACCATGTAGTAATGACCGTAATAGCATGCCGCAACGTCTTTAACGGCATTTTCGAATTTCGGATAGGGAACGACCATCCATTCACCCGAGTCATAGAATGTCGGATTGTCGTGCCGTATGCGCGCTTCCTGATACAAACCGGTCGAGCACATCGCCAGATCGTTGTTGTCGGCGTTGAATACCGAGCGGGCGGCTTTATAGGTCGGAGAGCCGAGATTCAAGCCGTTCGGGCCCCACTGCTGCATATACGTGAGAAAGGCGACCCACGCATCCTTTCCGACGATCGCTTCTTTTCCGTCATCGCTGATGAGCTGTCCGCCGAGCTGTTCCACCATCGGAACGTTGTTTTCGAGATAATATTTGTAGCGGAAGTCGTAGCCGCGCCGCGTGATGATATCTCCGTTTCGGGTGACGATCTTTTTGGAAATTTTTACCATGTCTTCCCACGTTTTCGGATAATCGGTTTCGGGATCGAGACCTGCGGAGCGGAACACTTTTTTGTTGATAAAGATGCACCAGTTCGTAAGCTCGAGCGGAAGACCGTATACTTTACCGTCTACCGTAACGGGATCAAGCATTTTCGGCGCATACGCGTTGATGACGTCCGAAGCGTCTTTATAGCCTGCGGCTTTGTAGTTCATCGCAGCGACGCGGCCGGCCGTGATATAAGGATATTCGTCGTTTATGGAAAGGTTGAACATCGTCGGACCGCTTCCGGCGGCAAAAGCCGTTTGAACGAGCTCGATGAGTTTTGCGGCACCCTGCCGCGTTACGTTGACCGTGACGTTCGGGTGAGCGGCCGTAAATTCCTGAATGTAGCGGTCTTCAAGTTTTTGGCGGTTTGCGTCCTCGTGCGTCCAAAACTCAATGGTGACGGCTTCGGGCTTTTTGGTACACGACGTCGCCATGATCGCTGCGGCGGCAAGTGCGCACAGCATCATCATTTTCTTCATGTTTTTTCCTCCGTTTTTTGGAAAATCTATATCCGTATAAGTATACTACAAGAGCGCAAAACGTGCAATAAAAAATTAAAAGCTTTCGAATTTTTCGCTTTTTATAAAGTGCTCAAGACTCAGCCGCCATGAAGGTATTTTGATGCCGAGCGCCGTTTCGATTTTTGTGCAGTCGAGGACGGAATAAGCCGGGCGCACGGCTTTCGTTGCGTATTCGCCGGACGAACACGGCCGTACACTGCAATCTCTTGTAATTCTGCCGTATTTTTTTCCGAAGTCGTAGATCGCTTCGGCGAAATCGAACCGCGTCGCTTCCCCCGAATTCGAAAAATGATAGATGCCGTAGGGAGCTGCGCTTTTTTTCCCGAAGAGGCTCGTCGCGCCCGCTTCTTTTTTTATTAATTTTATGACGGCGGATACGAGATCCCCGCAAAACGTCGGTGCACCTCTTTGATCGTTTACGACGCTGACCGATTCTCTCTCGTTCATCGCACGCGTCATCGTATATACGAAATTGGGACAGCCGAAACCGTAGAGCCACGAGGTTCGGATGATGTAATACTGCGTCATTGCCTGAGCGATGAGGTCTTCGCTTTCGGCTTTCGTTTTTCCGTATGTGTTTATCGGAGATTTCGGTACGTCTTCCGTATACGGAGTACAGACGTTTCCGTCGAATACGTAATCGGTCGAAATGTGGACGAGCTTTGCGCTGCGGGCTCTCGCCGTACGCGCGGCGTTGAGGGCGCCCGTGCAGTTCGTGCGGTATGCTTTTTCGGCTTCTTCTTCGGCTTTGTCGACCGCCGTGTAAGCCGCACAGTTGATAATCCAATCGATTTTATTGTCTTTTTTTACATCGCGCGACGCATAAAAAGACGCGCTTTCGGTTTTATTGATAAATGTTTCGATTTTTTCGGCATCGGCTATATCGACTTCGCTTCCCGTACCGACGAACGGAATCTTTTTTTCCGAAAGCCGATATGCGAATTCGCGTCCGAGCATTCCCGTACAGCCGATGAGCCACAGCATATCGAATGACCTTTTATTAGAGTTTTTTGAAGATAAAATTGCAGAACGTTTTTATACGGTTTATAAACGACGTTTCGATACGCTTTTCGAAAAAAACAATCTTCATCGCTTTGACGCCGCCCGCACCGTATAAAATCCAATTGTCGCCGTCGCGAAAGAGCAAAATTGCGGATTTCATATTGTTCGGTTTGACGCATTTAATCTTCATATCCTGTCGAATAAGCGTATTGTCGTTTGTCGAAACGTAGTATACGCACTCTCCGTTTGCGCTTATCGATATGGACGTTTCGATGAGACCGAAAGGCTCCATCGTCAAATCGGCTTTTACTTTGCGGGTAAGGCCGTCTTCCCCGATAAAGTCGTCTTTGATCACGGCGGATGAATACAGATCGTAATACGTTTTATTGTGTTCCGAATAGTACGGAATACCGACGTAATCGGATATGTTCATGAGCGCGTCTTCGAGCCGTGCGGGTAAATCTTCGTTTCCGGCATAGGGTCTGACTTGGATCACTTCGGCAAGATAGGACGGATTGAGATCGTTTATGTCGCGTATGATTTTTTGTGCGCTTTCGCTCGACGCTTCGAGACACATATTGGATGCGCGGCTGATGTTGCGCACGACGACTTTGCCGCTTTCGAGGTCGGCAAGTTCCGCTTTCGAAAGCTTGTTGTTGAACGGAAGCGCGAAAGCGGAAAACGTGCAGAGTACGGCGCAAAAAAATGAAATCGATACTGTCTTTTTCATATGAATAGTTTGCATTATACTGAGTAAACAGTCGGGCCGCAAGACAGTTACTCGAAAAACGAGTTCCTTAAAATCGTATATGTGTGCTATACTATAGCCATGATAGCGGCATATATACGGGATTCGGTTGAAAGTCCCAAAGCGGGCGTCATCCGCAAAATGTTCGAAGAAGGAGCGCTGCTCAAAAAAAAATACGGAGCCGAAAACGTCTACGATTTCAGTCTCGGAAATCCCGATTTGGATCCGCCGGACAGCGTCGCCCGAGCGATAGAGAGAATCGCTTCGGATAACTCTCACGGCGCGCACGGTTATATGCCGAACGCGGGTTATCTTTTTGCGCGCGAAGCGATGGCGAAAAAGACGGAATCGAGGACGTCGTCGATGCTCCAGGAGCGTGCATCGACCTCCGACATCTTGGACGGGCCGGCCCGGTAGACGGGCGGCGTCGTCGGGCGGGGGCGAGTCGCCTCGGGTGTCGTCATGGCGTCACGCTACCGAAGGGGGCGAATGCCGGATGCCGGCCGCGCCGTCGCGGACCGCGGCCTCGCACAGCACCGCGCCTCACGAACCGGTGGGATCGTGAGGCGCGGCGGAGGGATGGACGACATCGCCCGAGAGCATGACATCGCCGAGGAGGGGAGCGGAATCGGTTTTACTTGAGGACCAGTTCCTGGGTGTCGGAGTAGGGCCCGTAGTGCTTGCCCGTCCGCGTGTTCTCACCCTCTCCACGGTCGTAGACGATGTTGGTGGAGCCATCGGAGAACGGTTTCAGCGTGGTCGACTTGCCCAGCGAGACGAAGGCGAACCAGCCCTCGACGCTCGGGACCCCGGAGTCCTCGGCGATGTCGAAGGTCTCAAGGCCGTCGGCCTTCAGGTCGTTGGCCAGCAGCGATCCGTACTCGTCCGCCTTGAGGGAGGAGTCCTTCTTGTCCTGCAGCGACGTAGTGTGTGCGACGCCAGAGCTGTAGCCGACATCTCCATCGAAGTCGAGCGTGCAGTGGAGGAGGTAGACGGTTTCATCGCTCTTGCCCTGCTTGTACTTCGGTGCGGCGTAGTCCTCGACCACCTTGTCGCAGGTCTGCGTGAGACCGATCTCATCGTCCCTGAAGGTCACTGTGTTGATGTCCTGGATCTTGGAGCCGGACTTGGTGGTCTCACCACCCTTGGAGTCCTTCTTCTTGTCCTTCTCATCCTTCTTGCCCTTCTCATCCTTCTCGTCCTTCTTGGAGTCCTTCTCGTCCTCGGACGCAGTCGGGTCCGACGAGGAGCCCGCGTCTTCATCAGCGGAGGCGCTTGCGGTAGCCCCGTCGGTCGGGGTTTGGGGGCCTTCCTGCTCCTCGCAGGCGGACAGTCCAACAGCCATGGCAAGGGCGGCGGCGACGGAGAGGACCTTGACGGTGGAGCGCATGGGAGTTCCTTTCTGGTGCGCTGCGAACACCGAAATTATGCGGTGCCCACGGATTCTCCACCATGGGGAGCGCACCTGGGGAAGTCCTCCCCACCTCCCCCGGTTGCAGCGCACACCTGTCGTCCCGGTGCTTACCGGGCAGTCCGCTACGAATCGGGGGCGTCCTGGAGGTCTCCGGGGAAGTTCCTTACCGCATGCGCCGGGGCGCCGTCAGAAGTCCCAGTCCTCATCCTGGGTGGCCTCGGCCGTACCCATGACGTAGGAGGAGCCCGAACCGGAGAAGAAGTCGTGGTTCTCGTCGGCATTGGGGGACAGGGAGGCGAGGATCGCCGGGTTGACGTCGACGGCGTCGGCCGGGAACAGCGCCTCGTAGCCCAGGTTCATGAGGGCCTTGTTGGCGTTGTAGCGCAGGAACTTCTTGACGTCCTCGGTCAGGCCGAGCTCGTCGTAGAGGTCCTCGGTGTACTGCTCCTCGTTGTCGTAGAGCTCCATGA